>ERZ780148.2061-NODE-2061-length-12349-cov-3.539206_pt1 | contig 12349 bp, 16 predicted proteins | sample MGYA00510984_ERZ780148 | MGnify/ENA primary metagenome ERZ780148 (study PRJEB29588, sample SAMEA2160902) | human gut metagenome | biome: human gut; feature: human-associated habitat; material: faeces | place: Denmark | collected 2008/2010 ...
CTAAAAAATATTTTTTAGGATTTTTTAAAACCGGAATTTTAAGCGTAACCGTTTGGTTGCGCTTATTTTATGCATAAAGGTATCTGTTTTCTTGCACACCTTGTTCTTTACAAAAGTGGTCGAATATGGTATAATGTTATTGTAAAATGCGATAGGTATAGGTAAAAGCCGATGAAGCAAGAAAACGCGTATAAAATCAAACTCTTGAAGTTACTCGAAATCTTACGGCAGGACTCGGACGAGGATCATTATATAGGGACGACGGAGCTTATAGATAAACTTGCCGATATGGGCATTGTCTGCGACCGCCGCACTTTATATAAGGATATAGAGGTGCTGAACAATTTCGGCTATGAGGTTCTTTGCGAAAAGTCCCCGGGAAAGCCGAATTGCTATTGTGTTGCCGATAGAAGTTTTGACGTTCCCGAACTGCATATTCTTATGGACGCGGTGCAAGCGGCGAGCTTTGTTACGCCGAGTAAAACAGAAGTTTTGCTTGATAAAATTGCCGATCTCGGCGGAAGCCATCGCGCCGAACTTCTGCAAAGCAATATCGTGCGTTTTAACACGACTAAAAGCACGAACGAGAATATCTTTTATGCTATAAGCGAAATCAATTCGGCGATAGAGAATAATAAAAAGGTTTCGTTCGAGTATTTCGATTTCAATGAAAAGCACGAGCGCGTATATCGTAAAGACCACAAACGGTATTTCGTAAATCCGCTTGCAACCATATTCGATGACGATAATTATTATCTGATTGCTTATTACGGGAAACATCCCGGCGTTGTTCATTACCGAATCGACCGTATGGACAAGGTAGAAATGGTGGAAGAGCAGCGCAAAGATCCTTATAACGGCGAGCCGATTGATCTGAAACACCATAAAAAGACTATTTTCGGAATGTTTCAGGGCGAAACACAGGAAGTCGAATTTCAAGCCGATAAGTGTCTTTTGGACGTGATATTCGACGTGTTCGGCGACAACATTACGTTGGAACCGCTTGATGACAATACGGTTATTTTTAAAGCCGAAGTGCAGGTTAGCCCTACATTTTTAGGTTGGAGCTGTTCGTTCGGGGATGAGCTTAAAGTCCTTTCTCCCGAAAACGTTGTAGATAATATAAAGACGTATCTTGAAACAATAAAAAAAATATATGAAATATAGGAGGATTTATTTATGAAAACATTATTTTATAATTCAATTGAATTACCAGCAGAGGTTTATATAGTATCAGAATGCTTTGGCATCGATATAACGTATGAACCGATGGGAGATCCGGACCATCCGGCATGGATGAGCGAGTTGTTTAATCTTGCAAAATGCGATAGTTTTGAAGAAGTTGCCGTGCGTTTAACGAAACATAATGAGGGCTATACGAGAAAAAGCAAATTTGCTGAAAGAGAAGAGGTCAACGGCTGGATTTCCTTAAAAGAAGTAAGGAACGGCGGTGGATACTTTAACGATAAAGCACTTTTATCTGAAAAAGTATAAAGAGGTAATTTAAAATAATGAAAATTAAAATTACGAGAGAGGACGGTTCGCTACATTCTTTTGACTTTTATAAAAAAGAGCGTTGTGTTTTTTTCAATATCCGAAAATGGGGATATGTATTATAGCATATATGGGAATGGTGAATTTGCTAAGACTATCTTACTTGGACGGATATATAAAAAATTAAGGCAAGAACAAGCATTGGAAGTTATTGATGTTTTAACAAATTTTATTATAAATATCATCAAATTGTTCCGATAATTTCTAATAAGGAATCTCTTTTTGAACAACTAGTGTCTATAAGAAACAGTGTTTCAACAAGCACAGAGATAGAACGGGTTGATGCAATTATTGAACAAATAAATTCTTTACAATCGGAGCTCACTAAATTCTCAGAAGAATTAGATAATAAGCAAACGCATCTATCGGAGCTTCTTAAAGAAAAAGCTGTTTTAATTGATAAATATAATGATTTGTTTGACAAACAAAAGAAAGAACGGCTTCTTGGTAACAGTTATATATTGTGTTCAAAGACAATAAAAACTTGCGAGCAGTTAAAAGAACATCTCATAGAAAGCAAATTAGAATTAGTAAATAAGATGTGTTGTGCTATTTTTAATCAGACAGTCAGAAAGAATCATACTTATCTGCAATTGAGATCGATTCAAGTTTTAAGTTGAAATTGTTCTCTGACGACCAAGAAGTTTCTCTTAACTACCTTTCGGCAGGCGAAACACAATTACTTGTGAGTTGCATTATATGGGCTATGTTTAAAGTGTCTGGACGTAGAGAACTATTTGTATTTGATACGCCATTGGCTCGTTTAGATGAAGAAAATCGATTGGCATTTTCTAATAATATAGTTTGCACTATCAGTAATCAAGTAATTATTTTATCTACCGATTCGGAATTTATAGGGAAAAATTATGAGATGATAGCGGATAAAGTGGCTATTGAATATCTGTTAGATTATGATGACAAAAACAAAATCACAAAGGTAAAAGCAGCATATTTTGGAGACGTGAAGAAATGATTTTAAGGCTAAAAACAACAGCAGATATAGAAAATAAATTATCCGAATTAGATCGAAAGATAAAACTATCATCCAAAGCTTCTATTATGCGTTTGGCTATAGCTTGTTCATTAAAGCTAAATGGTGATCCGAGAATTAAAGATTCGGAGATGCGACATTATGATATCAAAAATCAAGATGGGTTAGATTATCAAAGGTTAACGGTTTTAGGGCAAATGGAAGAATATTATAGGCTGTTGATGGTTGAATTTGCTCAAAAAGAAATTTCTGACGATGAATTTTTTCCTGAATTAACATATTATCATATCGAACGAGGTCTTAATTATCTATACTCAGAATACCGCTATTTAGATAACAAAGAAAAGTTTTTTAATAAACTTATTGATTTAAGCAATAAATGAGGTGAGAGATGCTGTATCTTGATAATGCGGCTACGACAAAAATTAATTCTGAAGTGTTAAATGAGATGCTTAAAGAATTAGAGCACTATGGAAATTCTGAAGCAAAATTTTATGAACAGGCAGAAAACGCAAAAAAATCAATAAAACTTGCGAGAAGGAAAGTTGCGCATATTATTAATGCAAAAAGCGATGACGAAATTGTATTTACAAGTGGAGCAACGGAAGCTAACAATTTAGTGCTGAAAGGGACTGTTTTATCTTCACCGTTAGAACATAAGAAGATAATTATTTCTGCGATAGAGCATTCTTCAATATATGACACATGTAATTATCTGAAATCCTGTGGCATTACAATTTCGATTATTCCGGTAAACGCCCAAGGACAGATTGATATAGGAGCATTGGAGAAAGAAATTGACAATAATACAGTTTTAGTTTCGATTATTGCCGTTAACAATGAAATAGGTACAATACAAGATTTACATGCGATTGATAGAATTTGTGCTCAAAAAAAAGTTATTTTACATACTGATGCTACACAGGCAATAGGCAAAATTAAAATTAATGTGCAAGAGTATGAAGCTCTTCATTATGTGACTTTTACGGCGCATAAAATTTATGGGCCTAAAGGTGTAGGATGTTTGTATGTGAAGAATGATGATAACGGAATAAAGCAAAACTTAACGCCATTATTGCATGGTGGAGAACAAGAATGTAATCTTCGAGTTGGAACATTGCCTAATATGTTGATTGTTGGATTCGGCAAAGCCTGTGAAATTGCTGAGCGTGATTTTGAAGAGAATCATAGAAAATCTATGGAACTGGAAAAAATACTTATTAACAAGTTTAAGAAAGCATTTAATAATAAAATATGCATAAACAACGAATTCTCAAATCGTGTTCCCGGGATTCTCAATATTAGATTTGTTGGATTTAACAATTTAGTTTTGTTAAAGACTATGTCCCCAATTATTGCAGCTTCTACTGGTAGTGCATGTGCGGTTTCAAAACCGTCAAGGATTCTTAAAGCAATAGGGTTGTCTGACGATATTATTAGTGAAAGTATTCGGATTTCTTGTTCACCGTATATGAATTTAGATGATTTGAACGAGATTGATAAATTGTAAATGGAGAGGGGATAAATATGGGTGTCGATAATCAATTTAATGAAGAGGCATCATTAGAAGCTAAATTGTCCTGTTTAGAAGAAATGACGACTGGCGAATTGCTTGTTGAATTGTTAAATGCCAAAAAAGCTGAGGTGTTTGAAAATGTCGTTTTTCAAGGTCAAAAAAGATATTATATAGAAGACTTATCTCAACGCGATTATTTTCTTGAGAACACAACGCCTTATCAAATAGAAATTTCTGGAAACGTCATTGAAGAACACGTGTGGGGTAAGATGATATGCCGGGTAATCGATTTGCTTTTACAACTATTTCCTTGTCAAAAAGACCAGATATTAAATTTTCATTGCCCATGGTCTAAGGCGGTAATGGTTACATCAGAGTTAAAAACTAACTTTAGGGCATTAGAATGTGGTTATTATGTAAATTGCAATCATACTGCTCTCCATTCTTGTTGGTTTATTCAAGATATTCTTGATTTTTTTGGAATTGATAAGTCGTCGGTAAGTTTATTAATACATAGACCATCGAGTGCTGAACCAAAACATGTTAAGGAGTATATTGAAAAACGTTTTAAGCGAAATTATGCTGTTTATATTCAAAGCGTGTCGGGCAAAGGAGAGTCTTATAGTGATAAGGTGATTGTTGTTACAGAAAAATACTTGAATCCCATGCTATTAAGGATATCTAAAAGCTATACAAATTTATTTTTATTTGACGACAATGCTATACTTTATAATTACATTAAAAAAATAAGAGAAGAAATTTCTATTGACACAAGATTTGATGACAAAGCGAAATTCGTCCTAAACAAGTATTTAGATTATTTAGTGCAATTTTATAAAAAAAAATAATTAAAAACAAATCGTGTACTCAATTGGCAACAATGAAGAAATAATGTGAAAATATAAAGAGGATTTTTATTGACGCGAGATTGTATACGTTAATTTGTTATGTGTCAATAGAATACTGTCAAGGTTTTTATGAGGTGTCTGCGAGTGCGGACACCTCTATTTTTATGCCTAAAATACCCTTGACAATATTCCCCGAATAGATTATAATAATTTTGCTATCGGGGACAAGTGTCCCGAATAGATAAAAGTGAGGGCCATCACAAAATGAGAACGAAAGACAATGAGTTAGTGAACAGAATCAAGTTGTATACCGAGGAGCAAATCGATAGAAGGGGGAGAATGCCTACCATCCGCGATATTGCCGAGGCGTTGGACGTTGGAAAAAGTTCAGTGCAGAGATACTTGGAGTATATGGTGGAGCAAGGAATTTTGGCGAGGGGAGAATACGGATACGAATCTATCGAGCAATCGAGAACGGAAAGAACCGTATCGGTAGCAAAACTCGGATATGTTCCTTGCGGTCCGCTTTCCGAAGAGTTTGAGTGCATAGACGGATACGTTCGGCTTCCGGCATCGTTTGTAGGAAACGCGAAAAAGTGTTTTTTGCTTACGGCAAGCGGCAATTCGATGATAGACGCCGGGATAAATGACGGAGATCTTGTTCTCGTTCGACAGCAAGAAGAAGCAAATTACAACGATATTGTAGTCGCTCTTGTGGACAATGAAGTAACCTTAAAACGTTACCGCCCCGATAACGAAAACGGTGTAATCGTTCTTCATCCGGAAAACAAACGAATGAAAGATATTGTTGTAGATGAATGCAAAATTCAAGGTGTTGCAATTAAAGTGATTAAGGATTTGGAAAATTAGCGGAGGAAAATTATGAAAGCCGAAAAATATTGCGGATTATGCGGACAGAAAATCGAGATAGAATACGAACCGCGTCAGCCGGTCAAAGTTATCTGTCCGAATTGTAATGCGGAAACAGATTGAAAGTTTTATAAAAACGGTAATTTCGATACTGTTACTTACTTAAAAGATGAGGCAGTTGAATTGCACGAGCGAATGAAAAAGGCGTAAAATGACTGATAGTGTAACTTGTCCGTATTGCGGGCAGATAAATAAAAGGTTATATCTCGAGGAAACGCATAGAAGATTTATATGTGAAAAATGCAAATCCGATGTGCTGCTATCTCGGTATAATAATACAAAGTCCATTCCTTTGTATAATAAAAAAACGCCAGTGACGGCGCATTGTCACAATTGAATTTGAAATATCCCGCCCCGTTTATTCAAATTTAGAAATGAATATTAGGCTTTTCTACTTCTGTGCCGGAAGTCCCAACCTCACTATAGCAGTAGAAAAAATAAACGCCGATGTATCTTTGGGAAAAGGAGGGTATGAGGGCAAAAGTCGCTATGTTTCGTCAGATAATAATTAAAGACGGAAAGGATTATATCCGAGCGATAAAACCAGAGTTTGAGTTTTTAGAATATGCGCTTGACGAAGCTTTCCGATATTCGGATAAAGTGGGAGTTATGTTTTGGGGCTTCCCCGAAATGATTCGATACAATGATGATACAAAGACTACTTCGTCGAGGCTATACGTTTTTGAAAAACGTTATACGGACAAGTTGTCGGAATGTGCCGATTTGAATATGAAAGATAAAATTGAACTACAATCGTTTTGCGACGAAATTTTCGGAGACGGATAATGGAAAGACAAAAGATATTTTTTACGAGCGATTTGCATTTCGGGCATGAGAACGTTTTAAGGTTTGATGACAGACCGTTTGAAACTGTGGAAGAAATGGACGAGGAACTTATAAATCGTTGGAATGACAAGGTAGGCAAAGGAGATCTTGTCTACGTTTTAGGTGATTTGATATGGAAAACCGCAATAAACGAAGCGGTTCAGATTATAAAACGCTTGAACGGACAGATTATTTTGATAAAAGGCAACCATGATCGGTTTTTGCATAATGCGGCGGCAAAGAAAGCACTTGCAGGAATAAAGGATTATGACGATATTTGCGTTACGCTTGACGACGGCACGGTGCGGCGGTGTATTTTAAGCCATTATTTTATTCCGTTTTACAACGGGCATAGATATAATGCCGTTCATTTGCACGGGCATTCGCATTTTACGGCGGAGGCAACGGAAGAATTTCTTATCGCAAAAACATTAAACGAAAAGGGGTATAATTTGCAGATTTATAACGTCGGTTGTATGTATTGGAATTATGTGCCGGTTACATTAGACGAAATTTTAAAAACAAAGGATCAGAGGATTGAAGAGAAATGAGATATTATAAAAGAGGTATAAAATGAGTTGGGATATTTCTCTTACAGATAGGGTAACGGGTGAGGTGTTGCATTTGGATTCTCCGCATATGATGCGCGGAGGGACGTTTATGGTTGGAGGGATTACGGAACTATGGCTGAATATAACGTATAATTATAGTAAAATTTATCATCGTGATTCCGTGTTCGGTAAAGACGGTATAGGAACAATTTTCGGAAAGACGGGACTTGAAAGCATACCGTTGCTTGAAAAAGCGATAAACGCGTTAGGCGACGATGTTTCAAAGAACTATTGGGAAGCAACGGAGGGTAATGCCAAAAGACCATTGGTGCAACTTTTGACAATGGCAAAAATGAGACCGGACGGAATTTGGCAAGGCGAATGACGTTGGTAACGGATAAAGATTTACAGAGGTAAAAATGGACAAGAAAATAAGAATGTCGGCTTCCGAAGTCGATTTGTATAAGTATATTTATCACTCAAACAGATTAAATCATAACGATATAGCATTGACAGAGGCAGGGTTGCAGTCAATGAATAATTTGCTCTGCAAAATAGAAAAAATCAAGCCGACTTATCCCGATAAACGTTGGGAGTTTTGGTTTTCCGTGCCGAGGGGAACGCTAAAACAATACATAAAATTCAATAAGTATTACGCTCCCGAAGATTGTTCCGAAGAAAAGTTCCAAAAGGATATGGAAGAAGAATTCCCGAGAAAAAGGGTATGGTTCAAAATCGGCGTTATCAATGAAAACGGTTACGTTATGATTTTTCTTGACGACACCGTGCTTGTACGCAGAAGTCCGGATATGGAAGGGGGTTTCTTTCCAGATTCCCGGTTAGACAGAATACTTGAATTTTTAAGCCAAACTGTTGCTGATACCGTCGAAATGTTGAAACAAGGCGTGTATAACGATTATGTTAAAAAAGAGTTGCCTTACGAAAACAGAAAAGGGTTTATAAACCGCGCACTCTATTGGAAACTTGTCCCGAAAAGCAAGAGCCACGATAGGGACGGGTTAAAGGGAAAAGAGATAGATAAACTCATTAAGCATATCAAGAACGGTAATGACTTATTTGCGACAAAGGCGGCGGGGCGATATGAGCGGATGTCATCCGGAAAGTATTATGAGGTATGTTCTTATTGCTATGCCGCTGCGGGATATGAGGAATTAGACGGAAAGACGCCTAAAGAAATGTTCAAACGTCACGGAGACGATCGTGACGGCGGGATGAGTTTGCTTGACGAGAATTCGCAAGACGACTTCGATAAATGGTTTAAGTTAAGCACGCAGGAAAAATGGAAAATAGAAAACCCGTCGCACATGTGGGAAATCTCTTGCGGTCATACGCATACGATGATTCATTTATATTTGTTTTGGGACGGCGGATATTGGTTTTATCTTTCCGGCGGAACGCATTGTCTGACGACGGAAGTCGTGCGTATGTATAACGCGATGAAAGATAAAGGCGTTCCCGTTCTTCTCGGACACGCCGGGAAAATAGTAGATAAACTGCTCGGAAACGACGCTCTTGGCATTATTCCGAATAACGATATGGAGTGGCGTTATTGGTACGGCGGATTTCCGAAAGACGATATAATAAACTTCGTTCAATTGCGCGACGGTAATGCGGAAGCGGTTATCAAAAACGCTACTTGGTTTGATATTGCCGACGTAAAATTGTCAGATAAATAACGTAAAAAGCGGCTATAAAACGTAGTCGCTTGAATGCTTTTCGGCAAAATTCTCGTTATTTTTTCAAAAAAGAGTTTTATAACCCGTTATAACCCCTTGACACAATTAAATAAAGGGGTTATAATGGGGTTACGATGAGGCGTAAGGGGGAATAAATGTCAGAAGCAAAAAGACATCACTATATTCCGCAATTTATTTTAAAAAATTTCCTTGATAATAAAGGGCAAGTTTTTTATTGGGATATAGAAAAAGAAGTTTTGGAAAAACGTAATCCTAGAAGCATATTTATGAATTTTGATATGTATAGGGATGAGGTAAATCATAAAGACAATCCGACATCAATTGAGTCTTCGTTGGCTATTTTTGAAGGCGAAATAGCAACTTTAATCCGACAAAAATTTTTAAATGATAATGAGATTGTTATCACGCGTTTAGAATTAGAGGCGTTAAGGATTTTTCTTTCATTATTGTCGTTTCGCTCTGATTTAAGAAAAGATCAATATAAAAATTGCAAGTTTAATGAAAGCACGAAAACTTTGCTTGAAAAGTACGCAAAAGGAAATTTTGAAGATTTATGGAAAAGAGAAATAGAGGTCTTGTCCAAATGTAGAACTTTTAAAGATGTTAGGGAAAGTGAAGAGATAGATCCTATTATTAAAACAGATTTTATGAATGATATAATGGGATTTTATATGACAATCATAGAAGCTCGCGGCGGTGAATTTTTATTGACGGATGTTTATCCTACTTTAGAAATATTCCCTGTTTGTGGGGTGAATCTTCATATGCATTGTATATATCCAATTTCGAATAATCGGGTTTTGCTTTTGAATCACATAATGTTCAAACCCGAGCTCCAAGGAAATCCATTGACGGAACCAATGCGGAGAATATCTCAAATAAAAGGGGATATGATCAAGCCGCCGAAAAACAAATATAAAATCAGCAGACAATTTTTAAATTCGGAAGATCAATATATCTATAAAGTTAGGAAAATCTATGCGCCGGACATTGAATATATAAATGCGCTATTATTAAACGAGGCGAGGATTGGTGTGATGTTTACTGATGTGGATAGTATACAACAATCGGTTATTCAATTCAACAGAAGAAAAGATACAAAGAAAGGGTATGCCATTTTAGAAAAAGAAATAGCAGGCGTGATTACTGAGGAGTGAATAATGGAAAGTATATTTTTTGAAAAAAAGGAACCAAATTAATTCTTCGTTATACACCAGATAATGGTGTGGATTGGTTGTTTGAAAAAATTGTTGAGAAAAAAACAAGAACATCATATTAAAAATACTTTTTTGTAAAAGAGTGTAAAATTATTTTTAGGGTTTTCTGGAGTACATTATGAATAATCAAGAAATTCAAAACGAGCTTTTACAAGTTCAAAAAGAAATATCCGAATTGCCGATAGGGTATATCTCGAAAAAGACGATTAACGGAAAAACGAAGCAGTATCTTCAATGGACGGAAAACGGCAAAAAGAAAAGCAAATATGTCGATGACGAACTTGCCGAAGAATTGCGTGCAAAAATAGAGCGTAGACGCGAACTTCAAAAACGCGAAAAAGAACTTACTTTTATGCTTCCCAAACCGCAGAAAAACGAGCAAGAAAAAAAGGAAACGCACGTTTTCAGAACCGATGTAATGCTCGGAGAAAACTTGAAAAGTTACGTTCAGACAGTCGCAAATTATAAAAAAAGAAGTCTTTATAAGAATATTTGCGATTATGTTTACGGGGATGTTCGCGATAGAGTTTTTATTCTTTACGGATTAAGGCGCACGGGTAAAACGACGCTCATACGCCAGGTTATAGCCGAAATGAATGAAGAAGATTTTTCAAAAACGGCATTTATTCAAGTCAGTGCGGGAATCGGTTTAAGCGATATAAATCAGGACTTGAAATACCTGATGAACGACGAATACAAGTATGTGTTTATCGACGAAGTAACGCTCATCGAAGATTTTATCGAAGGCGCTGCGCTTTTTTCGGATATATTTGCCGCGTGCGGAATGAAAATCGTTTTGTCTGGTACGGATTCGCTCGGATTTTTCTTTTCCGAAGACGAGCAGTTATACGACCGTTGCATTTTCCTTCATACCACGTTTATTCCGTACAGAGAATTTGAAGAGGTTCTCGGCGTAAAGGGAATCGACGAGTATATTTGCTATGGCGGAACAATGAGCCTCGGCGGCGTTCATTATAACGAAAAATCCACGTTTGCAAGCAAGAAAAGCGTTGACGAATACGTCGACAGCGCGATAGCAAAAAATATTCAGCATTCTCTTAAATGTTATCAATACGGCGGGCATTTTCGCGCGCTTTATGATTTATATGAGAAAAACGAGTTGACGAGCGCGATAAATCGCGTTGTGGAAGACGTCAACCATCGTTTCACTTTAGACGTTCTGACGAAAGATTTTATGTCTCACGATTTGGGCGTTTCGGCAAAGAATTTGCGAAACGACAGGCAGAATCAGAACGATATTCTTGACAGAATCGACAAAGAAGAATTTACTAAGCGGCTTAAAAATCTGCTCGAAATCAGAAACAGAGAAGAGCAGACCGTAACGATTTCGGAAGATCATAGAAGAGAAATAAAAGAGTATCTCGACGCTTTGGATTTAACCGTGGACATCGATATTCAGACGTTGCCTGTTGGTCGTGAAAAGAACTACAAAACCGTTTTTACTCAACCGGGAATGAGATATTCGCAAGCAAAAGAACTCGTGCAATCGTTGCTTGAAGACGGGGAGTTTCAGGAGCTTTCAATAGATGAAAGAAATGCGGTTATCGAACGGATTTTAAGCGATATAAAGGGTAGAATGATGGAAGACATCGTGTTGCTCGAAACAAAGATTGCGAATCCGAAAAAGCAAGTTTTTCAGCTTCAGTTTGCCGTCGGCGAATTCGATATGGTTGTTGCGGATAATGCGAATGCGACTTGTGAAATTTACGAAGTAAAGCACAGCAAGGAACAAGCGAAAGAGCAATTCAGGCATTTGATTGACGAAGAAAAACTGAAAAACACGGAATTCAGATACGGGAAAATCACGAAGAGAACGGTCATCTATCGCGGAGAAAATGCAACTCTCGAAAACGGAATAGAATACAGAAACGTAGAAGATTATTTGAAATCTCTTCTTTGAAATCGCGAAGTGCGTGGTTCGAAAACGGAACGGAAAAAGCGAGAAAACTGAAAAACGAAAAGTCAAAACGGCTGATAAAATCAGTTTTTTTGGGCAACGCAGACAAGTGTGATGGTCTATAAGGCTTTTCTTATAGACCATCATTTTTGTATTTTTAGGGGCATTTTCGCCCATTTTTAACCGACGGCATAAAGGTCGAAGGAAAACACGATATCGAGTTCCGATTCAAATGCGGAATCGATATTCACGAAACATTTAAGCGAAGACCACTATCCAAT
>ERZ780148.2063-NODE-2063-length-12344-cov-11.253397_pt1 | contig 12344 bp, 12 predicted proteins | sample MGYA00510984_ERZ780148 | MGnify/ENA primary metagenome ERZ780148 (study PRJEB29588, sample SAMEA2160902) | human gut metagenome | biome: human gut; feature: human-associated habitat; material: faeces | place: Denmark | collected 2008/2010 ...
ATAATTTTAATAATTCTTCTGTTTCTTTTTCAGAACCTGTTTCCCCTTCTATTATAGGATAATTTAAATTCAATTTTGGTATTTCTATTTTAGCAATTGTATAATAACTATATCCATCTTCAGTAGTTTGCTTTTTGTCCCTTAAAGTTTCATAATTATCTGTACTTTCTAATGACTCAACTTTTAAATCTTCTTGAGCATTATTTAATACTACTGTTAACACCTCACTCTGTGCTTTTTTCTTTGTTTTTTCCACTTCTTCTTGAGTTTGATTAATATCAGCTAATATTTGTTCAGATACTTGAGCGCTTTTATTTCTCTTATAATCTATATAAAAATATATTGAAACAATTAGAGGAATAGGATATAAAGCTATAATACATGAGAAGGGTTAAAAATGTTTGAAAGAATTTTTGGAAAAAGAAAATCATTACAAAGAAATTTAGTAATAGATTTGATAATATGTATAATAATTGTAATGTTTATTTCATTAGTTGGATTTTATATATTTGTAAATAAAGAAACACTTAATAGTTTGATACAGGTTAATTTTGAGAATAAAGAGCAAATAAAAGAAATATTAGGAATAACAAGAAGAAGCCTAGTTTTATTGATAATAAATATCATTGTATTTTCATTATTTAATTTAACTAATTTGTCTATCCCTTTTGCTTTATTATTTGATTATTTTATATACACTTTTATTTTATATAGTTTTATCTATATAGTAATAACTCTCGCCATATCTTTATGTGGTAACTTTATTACTGCTTTAATTGTTTCTATTATTCTAATTTGGTCTTTTCCAATAACTTTAGATGTTGATAAATTGTTGTCAGAAAATTATACAGAAACTTATATTAAGTTTAAGGGTGATAATAACGAATATTATGTTGATCATATTAAAAATATAAAACACCATTTGACGTTACCAAGTAGCTATATTCTAAAAAAAGAATTTAATACTGGAGATATTATTAAAACAGCTCTACTTTCTATAATTTATATATTCGCTGGTTATGTTTTATTTAAAAGAAGAAAAATGGAAAACATAACAGCAGGATTTAAAAACGAATCTCTACATTATGTTGTTAAAACAATTTCACTTTTACCATTTATGTTACTAAATGCTTTGTTTCTTAAAGAAAAAAATATTTTTACTGGTTTAATAATTACTCTAGCTGCAATATTTTATTACTTAATTTATGATTTATTAACTCAAAAGAAATTATATAAGCCATTAAAGTCTGCGATAATATTTACTTGGACTTACATTATTTTATCTCTATGTTTTTATGGTATTATTAGTGCTTATAACAAAAAGCAAGTTATAAATTGTAATGAGCTAACAACATCTAATGCTTATTCTGAGTATTTAACTACCACAGTAACAAGTTTTGATTTAATAAAAAACAGTTTTAATAATCATAGCGACACTTCAGAATTATTTAATATAAATAATAATTCTTATCAAATAATCATGCCTTTATCAAGTGATGCATTTACGAGTATTCATAAAAACGATTTAAGCGATTATATTAAATACATAAATAATGCTAGTTATAAAAATACTACTGCTGCTTATTACAATAATTATAAATTAAATGTTGATAAATTAGATTTAGATAATATAAAAATTGATAAAAACAATTATAGATTGGGTATTAAACTATACATCTATAAAAATCATGAATATCAAATTCTAACTATTCCAAACAATGTTAACAAAAAAACTATGAATTATATAACCACATTTCTTAATGAAAAGTTTTTAAGTTATAATGATACTTCAAAACAAATATCTATAATAAACGGAAATAAAGATTTAACTAATTTATTAGAGTATGTTTCAGAAAAAGATGATAATGCTTTAACGAATTATTTAAAAAAACATTATAACGATGAATATAAAGGCGAATATATTGAGTTAATTTATAATACAAATGATAATTACATTACTCCATTTAAATATACTATTAAAGATATTGAATCGTTTGAAAAATTTTTAAACACTTATAAAGATTTATGTTATAATGAAGGTAATTGCAAAAAGGAATGATGCTTAGTGAATATTAGTATTGATTATCAGTCACGAACACCTATCTATGAGCAAATAGTTAAAGGAGTTGAAAAGTTAGTTATTTTAAATGTTTTAAAGCCTAATGAACAAATACCTTCAATCAGAGAACTAGCTTGTAGTTTAGGAATAAATCCCAATACAGTAAAAAAAGCCTATGACATTTTAGATAGTAAAGGAATTATAATTACTAAATCTACCAAAGGAACATTTATAACCGAAGATATTATAAATGCTAAAAATGATAAAACTCAAGAATTATATGATGATTTAAATAATATAATAGCTGAACTTAAAAATTATGGATTTACTATCGAAGAAATTATTAAAAAAATAAAAAAATAGTCAAACTAATATGGCTATTTTTATTTTGTTTTTAATTATAATGTTTTATCTTTTATCATTGAAATATTTGTGTTTATTTGTTATATCATTTTTTAGGGAATATTTGTTCTCGGGTGTCTACCTTCTTTCAGAGGCTTTGGGCTTATTGAGAGGAGGAATGCATATGAAGAAGAGAGTTTATGTAATTAAGCTCCTTAACCGATTATGTATTATTCTGTTAATAACAGCTTTATTGTTGTTAATAATAAAATTAGACATCTGCCAGTAGGCAAATGTCAAACCATTAAATATAGGTAGACATTCGAGTTACGAATGTTCCTTTTTTTATTTTATGAAGAATGTTCTTCATGTATACATTATACTAAATCCAAAAATTAAAATCAAGTAAAAAACCACACGAATGTGGTCTTTTATTTTAGAATTAAACTAATTCTACTTCAGCACCAGCTTCAGTTAATTGAGTTTTAATAGCTTCAGCTTCTTCAGCAGGAATATTTTCTTTAATATTTCCACCGTTGTCAGCTACAGCTTTAGCTTCAACTAATCCTAAACCAGTAATTTCTTTAATGATTTTAATAACTGCAATTTTGTTTCCACCAGCTGATTTTAATACAACTGTTCTAGTTTTTGGTCCTTCTTCAGCAGCAGCAGCTGGAGCAGCAGCAACAGCAACAGCCATTGGATCAACACCAAATTCTTCTTTCATTGCGTCAACTAATTCTTTAACTTCAAGAATTGTCATTTCTTTTAATGCACTTATAAAATCTTCTTTGTTTAATTTTGCCATATTCTATTCCTTCCCTTCTAATTGTTCGGCATAAAGATTTAACCCTATTGCTAAATCTTTAACATATTGCATCATACCACCAGCAAGCATTGTAAGTAATCCTTCTCTTGATGGAATGGTAGCATATTCTTTGATTACAGCTAAATCTGCAACATTTCCACTGATAACACCTACACGGATATCTAATTTGTCATGTTTCTTAGCAAATTCTGATACAATCTTGATTGGTTCAAGTAATTCTTTACCAAATAGGATTGCATTTGGTCCTTCTAAGAAGTCATCTAAATTAAGATTTAATTCATCAGCAGCTCTTTTAAGTAATGTGTTTTTATAAACCTTTACTTCAGAATCAACATTTTTAAGTTCTCTTCTTAAAGAGCTTAGTTCTTCAACTGTTAACCCTTGATATTGGAATATTATAACACTTTCACTTGACTTTAGTTTGTTAACTATTTCATTAACAACTTCTTTTTTTTGTTCAAGAATTTTTGTGCTTGCCATATTCTCCTCCTTATTATATTAGAAAAGCTTCCCAAGGGAAGCTTAAAATTATCTTGTAGTTTTAAGTATCCCCTCGGTAGGACTTATTTTTATGCCTACTGTCTTTGGTTCTTGCTTTTTCTAACATGTATTATATTACATTTTTAATTAAATGTCAAAACTATTTTTATCAACTTTGATTCCAGGACCCATAGTTGTTGAAATAGCAATGTTTTCAATAAATGTTCCTTTTACTGTTTGTGGTTTAGCTTTAGAAATAGTTGTGATAACATAACTTAAATTTTCAGCTAATTTCTTTTCATCAAATGAAACTTTACCAATTACAGTATGGATATTACCAAATTTATCATTCTTGTATGTAACCATACCTTTTTTAAGATCTTCAACAATAGCACCAACTTTAGTTGTTACTGTTCCAGTCTTTGGGTTAGGCATTAAGTTACGTGGTCCAAGAATATTACCAATTTTTCCAACTTCTGGCATCATATCTGGTGTAGCAACTACAACATCAAAATCAAACCAGTTTTCATTTTTGATTTTATCAAGCATATCTTTTTCCCCAACAAAGTCTGCTCCAGCATTTTTAGCTTCTTCAGCAAAAGCTCCTTTAGCTATAACTAAAACTTTTTTAGATTTACCAGTTCCATTTGGAAGTGATAAAGCTCCTTTTAGTTGTTGGTCAGCTTTTTTAGGATCGATGTTTAATTTAATTGCAACATCAATTGTACTATCAAATTTAGTAACACTTGTTTCTTTAACTAATTTGATTGCATCTTCTAAAGTGTATGCTTTATTTTTATCAACATTTTTAGATGCTTCCACATATTTCTTTCCATATTTTTTCATAGTTTACCTCCTAACTGTGGTTCATTAAGCGGACAATTCTTTATTTTTATATTATTTTTCTTCTGTTTCTTCTTCAGTTTTTTCTAAATCATCATGAGTTGGAACTTCAACACTTGCATCAGCCATTTCTTTTGCTTCTTCTTCAAGTCTTTCAAGTTCAGCTTCACGTTTAGCTTGTTCTTTTTCTTCTTCTTTTGCTTCTGCTGCTTGTTCTTCAAGTTCAGCATCGTTGAAACCTTTTACTGCAATACCCATGTTACGAGCAGTACCAGCAATTTGTTTCATTGCAGATTCAACATCATAAGCATTTAAATCTGGCATTTTTGTTTCAGCAATTTCTCTTAGTTCTTTTTCAGTAATAGTAGCTACGATTTCATTAGCTCCTTTTTTACTTCCACTCTTTATTTTAGCAACTTTCTTTAATAAGAATGCTGCAGGAGCAGTTTTAAGAACAAAATCAAAAGAACGGTCATCATAGATGGAAATTTCACATGGAACTACATCACCCATTTTGTCTCTAGTTGCTTCATTAAACTTAGTACAGAATTCTCCTAAGTTAATTCCAGCAGGTCCTAGAACTGTACCAACTGGTGGTGCAGGTGTAGCTTTTCCAGCTTCGATTTGTAATTTAATTTTCTTTACGACTTCTTTAGCCACGAAAACACCTCCTATAAAATTTTTTCGCGTAAGTGGTTATAGGGCAAGTCCGCAAGTTATCCCCTCCACTTAACAAATTATATTAAAAATATAAACTTGCAATTACGATATTACCACATTTTTACACATTTTACAAGAAAAATCCATCAATTTTATTCTTTTTATTGGAAGAAATAAAAAAATATGGTAATATTATTAAAGATAGGGATGATATGAATGGCAAAGTTTTTTAATCAGAAAGTAAAAAAAGGTAGAAAAAGTAAAACTTCTAACACTTCAAAAACAGTAATCTTTGCAGTTATTGGTGTGATTATTGTCATTTTTGTAGGAGTCTTACTAACCGTTTATGCAAAAAACAATCATAAAGACGTTACAGTTAAACTTAGAGAAAAAATTGCCGTAGAAATAAATGATACAAATGTTAATCAAGATTTGTTTTTTGAAAAACTAGAAAATGTTAAAGAAAAAGATATTAAAATAAATTATGATAAAGTTGTATTTGATAAAGTGGGAACTTATGATGTAACAATAACTATTTACAATAAAAAATATTATTCAAAAATTGAAATTATTGATACAGAAAGCCCTGTACTAGAAACAAAAAGCCATAAAATAAATGTTGGTCAATCATATAAAGCTAGTGATTTTGTTGAAAGTTGTAAAGATAATAGTGGTAAAGATTGCATTATAGAATTTTATGATGGTGCTCTTAATCAAAATGGAGAAAAAATAGATTATAGAAACTTTACTAAAGAAGGACATTATGATTTAGAAATAGTCGCTAGTGATGAAGCTGGTAATAAAACAAGTCCTCAAAAAGCTACTTTAATAATTGGAAAAAATGACACTATTAAACCAATTACTTGTAATTATGGTAATGGTGAATATGATGAGACAAATATTTTAGCTGTAAATGTTACAAATAGTGGATGTGCAATCGACTTAAACTTATATGATAGCGAAGATTTATTAGCACCAGTTAATAAAATTAAAGAAGAAGAAAAAGAAAAATTAAAAAAAGAATTTAGTAAAATTAATCTAGGAGTTAAAAACATTTATATAAATACCGATATTACCACCGTACTTAATACTGCTGGCAAAGGTGTAGTTGGTTATACTTTAAAAGTTACTGTTTCTATTAAAAATAATAACAAAGAAGAAATTATCGAAGAATATTATGTTAATCTTAATGGTGGAAGAGAATACACTATAAATAAATATTTATAACAAATTTAAAAAAATCTGAAAACTCAGATTTTTTTCTTTGAATAAATTACTATTCCTGTAAAGCCAATAATAAGAATTCCAAATACTACGCCAATTATTATGCCATCGTTTGAACTTGTTAAACTTCCACCTTTGCAAGTAATTCCGGCGATACTACAAGTATCTGTAAATGTTTTTTCTGTTACTTCTAAATTATCTTTCTTAATCTTATTTGCTACTAAATCAGTATAATTTTTATCTTGATATGCTTTTAAAGCTTCATCTATTATTCTTTTTCCAACACTTTCATCCCAACCTAAAACATGATAAGTATCACCAATTATTACTAACGGAACATATCCCGGATCTTCTCCGACTTGTTTAGCAATATCATTTGATAATGTTGAATTGACTTTATCATTATTAGTTTGATATGTAACTATTTCAAAATAATCTTCATATATATTATATTTATTACTAAAATATTCAATTAGATTATGGCAATTATGACAAGTACTACTCCAAAACAAATATACTTTTACTTTTTCATGATCTGTTTTTTCAGGTAATTTCGACTTTGCGCCTACACTTGGTATTAATAATATACTTAATACTGTTAATATTGTTACAAGTATTTTTTTCATAGCGCCTACTTTCTAGATAATACTACTAAACCTGCAAAACCTAGAATTATTACACCAAATACTATGGCAATAACAACTCCGTCTGAAAGGCCTTTTTTTGCACTGTGATTTTCATAGACTTCAGTAATATCTGTTTTAGTATATTCATCCTTTACAGATATACTTTCTTCTTTTGCAGCTTGAGCAATTGTTTCTGCTTTTGGACTTAAATTATTGTCTTTTATTGCTTTTTTTACTATATCAGTATAGTTTTCATCTTGATAGGCTTTTAGAGCTGCTTCAATTATTTCTTCCCCAGATTTTTCTCCGAATCCCATTAACTTGTAATCATCTCCGATTACAATAAATGGTACACTTCCGTTTTCTTCTTCACCTACTATTTTTTTAACTGCTAACATAAGTTTTTGATTAGTAGAATTATTCCAAGATTCATATGCAGCTATTTGAAAATAATCTTCATAATCTTTAAACTTATCTGAAAAATAAGTTAAAAAGTCATAACAGTGTGAGCATCCTGCTCCACGAAATAAATAAACTTTTACTATTTCATGATCTGTTTTTTCGGGAAGTTCTATTTTGGCAGCTTTAACATTTGTTGCAAATAAAACTCCAACTATACTTATTAATAATACTATATACTTCTTCATTTTTCCCTCCGATATTTATTATACTTTGTTTGTTTCATTTTGTATAGTCTTTTTTGAAATATGTTTAGTGTGAAGTTCTAAATTATTTTTACTTATATATGATATATATGCATCCTGAATTTTTGAACTCATATATGCTTCTTTTGTATTTTCTGCGCTATCATTTTTATATAAGCTATTACTTCTACTTTTTCTAATACTTTTCATATCTTTAATTGCTCCGAGTGGTTGACCAGCTCCACCAATACATCCACCAGGGCATGCCATAACTTCCACAAAATCATATTTTTTTAATTCTTCATATTTTTCAATTACTGTTGATATCTTGTTAACAACTGCAACTTTTAAATAATATTTACCAAGATCTATTGTGGTACTTTTAAAATCTTCTTCTTCACGAATTTCATCTAAATGATATAACTTAATCGGTGCTTTTTTACCATTAATCATATAATACGCAGTTCTTATAACTGCCTCAGTTACCCCACCAGATGTGCCAAATATCAAACCACTTGATGATGACTTACCCATTAATGAATCGAATTCTTCATCTTTTAAATTACAAAAATCTATATTTGATTCTCTGATTAACATTGCTAACTCTCTAGTAGTTATAGAAATATCAGTTTCTGGATAATACATTCTTTCTGTCTTCTTTGCTACACATGGAGCAATTGATACTGTTATTATCTTTTCTTTAGGTATTTCATACATCTCTGAAAAATACGATTTTACCATTATTGCTTCCATTGCTATTGGACTTTTACAAGTACTTAAATAATCTAAATCTTCTTGGTGATATTTTCTCATATATAAAACCCATGATGGACAACAACTAGTAAATAAAGGAGTTTTTTTATGTTTAAGTCTTTCTACAATTTCACTTGCTTCTTCCATTATTGTAATATCTGCCCCGAATGTTGTATCAAAAACATAATTAAATCCGATATTTCTTAGAGCACTAACCATCTTTCCTTCAAGAAATGTTCCTTCTGGAAAACCAAATTCATCTCCGATTGCTACTCTAACTGCAGGAGCTGTAAAAGCTACTACAACATAATCAGTATCATTTATATAATTGAGCACTTTTTTATAATCATATTTTGGAATTAATGCCCCACTTGGACATGTTAAAATACATTGCCCACAATTAATACAGTCATTTTGTAAATTGTTTATACTATTACATGTTTTTTTACACATTCCACAATTAATACATTTCTCATCAATTCTATCTATACTCACATTATTAGGCTTTATTTCAATTCTATTCATTATTCACCCTTAACTAATATTTTATAAAATTTAACTAATTTTACTAGAATTTCTTGTTCTTCTATTTTTATTTCATTCGTAGCAATTAACGTTGCTAAACCATTTGCATATAACCACATGTTCATAAACAAATTTTTGGCTTCTTCAAAACTATATCCATGTTTATTAACAAGGTTTATTATTGCACCTTGATTCCATTTTTCATCTAAAACATTTTCTATTGTTTTCCATTTTAAATTGTTACTTAAAAATAAACTAATAAATAAGTTTTTATATTCTTGAGCAAATTCTACATAAGCAATACATAATGTTAATAATGCTTTTTTTGAATCTATTCTACTTGTTAAAAACTCGTCATATTGATGTGATATTTCTTTGTAAATATCTTCCTTGATTTCGTCCATATTGCCATATATTCGATATAGTGGTTTTGTAGATACTCCGAGAGATGCTGCTAGACTTCGAGCATTAATGCTATCCCATCCATTTTCATTTACCATTTTCACTGCTACTTTTACAATTCTATCTTTTGATAATTCTACTACTGCTGGCATACATCCACCTCACTTTAATTGTTTACCTATGGTAACTTATGTTTCTATTATATCACAATGATATTTTAAGGAAAAGTATTTTTTGTAAATTTCGCAAAAAAAATAAATTTGTATTTTGCTGTATTGTATACAAAAAAATTTGCAAATGTTACTTTGCAAATTTAATTTTTATTTCTTTTCAATCCAGTTTTTGCCTTCGACTGATCGAGCCACTAACATAGCTGATGCTGAATCTCCGACAACATTTAAAAGCGTTGCTGGAGCATCAATAATCGTTGCTATGATGGTTAAGATTGGTAAGGCTGCCACATTATAATTCATCATAGTTAAGATTAACATTTCACTTATTGTACCACCACCGATAGGTACTGCAGTTACTAATAAAGTTGCTAGCAAAGCAATTCCAAGTACTTTAGATATGTCTCCGAAAGTTGAAAGTGATGTACCAAATAAACTAACTAAAAACATTATTTTAAATACACTTCCTATACATGAGCCATCCTTATGAAAACTTGTACCTAACGAAACTGTAGTTTCAGCGATATCTTTTGGAACACCTATTTTCTTAGTGCATTCTATATTTACTGGTACACTTGCAGCTGATGAACATGTTCCTAAGCTAGTTAAGGCCGACGGAATTATATTTTTCCAAAATGCTTTAACACCTTTTTTTCCGGCAGCTATAAAAGCATATAAAGTATAAAATAATGCCATAAATACAAGACACACTAGTGTATAAATTACAAAAGTTTTTAAAAATCCAATGGCAATTGTACTACCTAAAGTTCCTACTAAACTAGCAAAATAACAACCAAGCCCTATCGGAGCATAATACATTATTATTTCTACTAATTTATACATTACTTCACTAAATGAATCAAATAGTTCAGCAACTTTTCTTCCTTTTGCTCCAGCTTTATTTATAGCTAAGCCAAATAATACTGACATTACTATTAAAGCAATTAAATTGTTTGTTGATAAAAGTCCTATAAATGAATCTGTTGATAATACATTTACTGTTCTTTCTAGAATATTTAGCTCTATATCTTCTTTTACCGTATTGTCAAAAACTTCTTTTATAGCATCAGTATCATTAGGATTAACTAAATTAGTAAAAGATGTTGTTAAAAAACCAAATAATACTGCTATAACAGATGTTATTAAAAATATGATTATTGTACTGGTTAATATTTTACTTAACCTTTTCTTTTCATTCATTTTAGAAATGGATGATGTGATTGTAAAGAATATTAAAGGAACAATTATTACTAAAAGTAGATTTAAAAACAGATCCCCTAGAGGTTTTACTACTTGGGCTTTTTCTTTAAATACTAATCCACATATTACACCAATAATTACCATACCTAAGAGTATTAATGTTCCTTTATAATTTTTAATAATTTTTTTCATTTATCCTCCTTTATAAAATTATTAAAAGTTTAGACATATTTCCTAGGCATTCCTCCCTTTATTATCCTTATCTTATCATATTCTATTTTTTTCGTCAAAAAATAGAACAAAAAAAGTGCCAAACTTGACACTTTACTTTAATGATGGTAGGTCAAAATCTTCTTCATCCTCATCATCGTAAAAATTCATAATCTGAGTTTTGGTTTCAGGAATAAATATTTTATCTGTTTTCTCTTTTAAGATTACAGGTTGATCTTGAACTTCATTTTGGGGTACAATTGTTTTTTCTTTGGCTTCTTGAGGAATAATTATTTGTTTTGGAATTTCTTCTTTAGAAATAATTGGGTGATCAGTACTTTCTTCTTTTGGTGTATATGGTAATAGTTTTCTTTTCTTAAATGATATTAACGGTCTATTCAAGAACTTACTAAATTTTCCATTACTATTATTACTTTTTAATCTTATTATTTTAAGAATATCCTTAATTATAACATATAAGGCTGGTACTAAAACGCAAATTAGCCATCCAGCTTTTGTAGCTAAGAAAGCTTGTGCTCTTCCAAGTTGAGGTATTCTTAATGCAACTTTACCTACGATACTATTAAAGTCTACATCTACGCCATCATCAACAAGATTATAATCACCTTTTGTTCTATAATGATAATTTCCATCAGCATCTTTACTAACTGCTATAACACGGTGAGTAATTGTTCCGCCATGAACACCTGGTATACTGGAATTAAATGTTATAACATCATTTATTTTAATATCTTCCGGTTTATCAACTTTTACATCAATTACTACATCATATACATTAATATTCGGAGTCATACTCGGAGTAATAATTGTATATAACGAGAATTTAGGTTCGTGACCACTACCTTTGGCTACATAAATTCTTACTGCTATGAAATAGTATATTAGTGCTGCCATAACAAGCATAAGTAAAGTAAAAACAGTCCAACTGACTATAGTTGAAAGAAATTTTAATATTTCCCGAAAATTAGACTTCTTTTTTACTTCGGAGTTCATATCACACTTCCCTTATTCTTTTTTATTATATCCAAATATTTGACAAATAGCAATAAACATTGATAAATTTTTCGTAAAAAAAAGACAATTATTGGCATTATTTTTATTTTAAGTATTTATTGTTTGGATCTATGTTTAAAATTAAGTATCTTTATGATATAATCATTAGTGTATGAAAGAGAGTTTAAGATGTATAAATATAACTTTATAAAAATTGAATGCAAACTTAATGGTTGGGGATTAATGTCAGGTAATGTCTATAATATTGAAGAATGTCAAAAGATAATTAACGATAAAGCTAAAGACGGATGGCGATAAGTTTTAAAATAATAGAACTTTTTTTCTAATTAAAGAATATAATAC
>ERZ780148.2065-NODE-2065-length-12344-cov-2.879242_pt1 | contig 12344 bp, 8 predicted proteins | sample MGYA00510984_ERZ780148 | MGnify/ENA primary metagenome ERZ780148 (study PRJEB29588, sample SAMEA2160902) | human gut metagenome | biome: human gut; feature: human-associated habitat; material: faeces | place: Denmark | collected 2008/2010 ...
AAAGCACCGCCGCCATTGCGCCCGAGCCCATGGACAGCCCGAAAAAGTCGAACTCGACGGCGTAGGACGAGGCGAGCGCGGAATAGACTTCGCCGCTGCCGCCCGCGAGTGCGCCGAGCGCGCCGCGCATAAAGAAACTGCGGAACAAACCCGCGGAGTAACTTCCGGGGAAAAGGCAAGTTATATAGCGGACGTAGACCGGGAGTATGCTGACGGGCATATACGCGCCGATCACGAAGCCCACCACCGCGCTGACAATGCCCACGAACGCCGAAAACGCCGAATTCGTGCGGAAAAATCCCGATATGAACACGTTGACCAGCGTGGACGACAGACACGACAGCACCGTCACGCCGTAGGCGGAGAACGCTTCGGCGGCGGTCATGAAGAAACTGCCGCTTATCGCGAGGTAAATAAGGCACACGGCATAAACCACCGAGCAGATAAACAACGTGACCGTGAAGTTATAAAGGAAATAACCGAGCGTGACCACCCCGCCGCCGACGGGCGAAGCGAGCGCGTCGCGCGTAAGCCCGCGTTCGCGATCCTGCACCATGACGGTGTTAGCCGACAGCGAAACGGTGATACAGCCCACGCTCATCACCCCCGCCGCCACCCACGAATCGATAAACGCTTTGATCGCCGCGTCCGAAAGTTCCACGCCGCCCGGAAGCCCGCTTTTCACCGCCGCGATCTGCACGTCGCCGAGAAACAGCGTGTATAAAAGCAGAAGTATCAGCGGCGCGAGCAGCGAGAACAACACAGCCGCCTTGTCGAGAAGAAAGATTTTCAGCGTTCGGCGGCTGAGCGCAAGCAGCGCGAAAAAATCGTCCGCCGATTTTTCTCTCGCCGCGTGCAAGCGTTCACCGCGCGACTTGTCGATTTTATTATCGGCTATATTTTCGTTTGGTTGCGATTCCGTGAATTCCTCAAGGTTTTCGCGGGTTTCGGAAACGTTATTTTCGTCGATCATTGATTTTCGACCTCCTCGCGCGTTCTGCCGGTGGCGCTTAGGAAAACGTCGTCCATGTCGCCCTTTACGATCTCGAAGTCGTCGGGATTGCCGAGTTCGGACAGAAGATCCAGCGCTTCGCGCACTGCCGTCACGCGCACGCGATAAGCGTTCGATTCGTATCTGTACGGCTTGCCGACTCGCCGCAAAACCTCGTCGAATTCCGCGGTTTGTTCGCGGTAAAGCACGACGTAATCGCCCGAAAACCGTTCTTTCAGTTCGTGCGGAGCGCCCGCCGCAACTATCCTGCCGCGATCGATTATCACGGCTTCGTCCGCTTTCGCGGCTTCTTCCATATAGTGCGTGGTGAGGAACACCGTCGTTCCGCGCTCGCGACGCAAGTTCTCGATGATTTCCCATACCTTTTTGCGGGTCATGGGGTCAAGTCCCGTAGTCGGCTCGTCGAGGTAGAGTATTTCGGGCGAATTTATAAGCCCGCGGGCAAGATCCGCCCGCCGCTTCTGCCCGCCCGACAGATTTTTAAGCGGTTTGTTCATTATGGGGTCGAGGTCTAGTAGGTCGCTTAGTTCACGGATTCGAGATTTCAGCGCTTTTCCGCGCAGTCCGTAGAACGCCGCGCGGGTCGCGAGGTTGTCGCGCACCGTCAGTCGCTCGTCCAGCACGCTCGACTGAAAAACTATGCCCGTTTTTCGCTTGATTTCGGCGGAGCTTCGGTCGGGATTGAGCCCCAGTATGCGCACTTCGCCGCCTGTTTTGCCCAAGACCGAGCATAGAATATTGATCGTGGTTGACTTGCCCGCGCCGTTTACGCCGAGATACGCGAAAAGCGCGCCGCGCGGCACGGCAAAACTCACGCCGCAAAGCGCCGTTTCGCCCTCTCTGTAGCGCTTTATAAGGTCTTTCACTTCTATCGCGATTTCGTTCATAGCCATATAGTACCCCTATTTTGCGCGATTGTCAACGATTTGCGCTCGTCGCGCCGCCGCGAAAATCGCCGAAAACGGGCGAAACGGTTGCGTTTTTACGCGTAATTTGTTATACTAAAGTAAACGCGGATAGTACCGCGGGTTTATCGAAGAGGTGTCGGCTAATGAAATTTATCGTGAAAGCAAACGCCACGACGGCGAATATCGGATCGGGCTTCGATTGTTCGGGGCTTGCGCTCGATCTTAAAAACGAGATACTCGTGTCGGACGAGGGCGACGAGCCGCTCGTTATCCGTGCGGGCGCGGGCGTGCCGACGGACGAAAGCAATCTTATTTACCGCGCGATGACCGAGGTTTTCGCGGCGGTCGGACGCTTCCCCAAAAGCGTTACGATAGAACAGACCGACCGCATACCCATGGCTAGCGGTCTGGGCAGCAGCGCGGCTTGCGTGGCGGCAGGCTTGACCGCGGCGAACGTGCTGACCGGCAACGCGCTTTCGTTCCGCGAGATAATCGATCTTGCGGCGAAAATCGACGGACACCCCGACAACGTTCTGCCCTGTCTTGTCGGCGGAGCTACGGCGGCGGTCATGAAGCGCGACGGAAGCGGCGTGGAAGAATTTATCCGCGTTGAACTGCCGGGCAATCTGTTCGCGGCGGCGCTCACCCCGAACTTCCCGCTCGAAACCAAAAAGGCGCGGAAAGTTTTGCCCGAGGTCTACCCGAAAGCGGACGTCGTTTACTCTCTGTCGCGGGCGGTGGTGAGTTTTGCCGCGCTCGCCGTAGGCGACGCGGGCAAACTCGCTTGCGTGGACGACAAACTGCATCAGCCCTACCGCATACCGCTTATCCCCGGATATAACGAGGCTGTCGGCGCGCTGAAAGACGCGGACGCTATATGCGCGTTCCTCAGCGGCGCGGGTCCTACCGTTCTCGGCATTTTCAAGGAAACGCCGGGGCTGTCCCGCGACTCTCTCGCCCTCTCCGCTCCCTCCGGCTGGACTACCCGCGTTTTGAATTTCGATAACAGCGGGGTTGTAACGGAAAAAATAAGATAAAGGTTTATACGATAATTCCCCGTTCCACGCGGAATATTCAAAAAACGAAGGTCATTGCTCCGATAGGGTAACGACCTTCGCTTTTTTGAATCAGGATAATTTATTCTTATCGGCGGCGAGGGTTTCGGCGTTTTCCATACCCTTCAATATCAGCATTGACGGTTCGAAGCGCGGGTCGAGTTTCAGACTGGCCTCGAAGTCCTCTTTCGCGCCCTCGGGGTCGTTCATACCGAGCCTTGTCAGCCCGCGATAGTACAAAAGATAATTGTATTTTTTCGGCGCGGTTTTCATCGCTTCGTTGATTATGCGGAAGTTGTCGGACAGCAGTTTCACGCGCTTTTCAAGCCCCGCCATCGCCACGAGCGACGAACGCGCGGTGATATTAAGGAGAGTTATTTCCTCGTCGTCGGGGAACGAATCGAGCAGTTTTTCCGTGCCGTGCATTACGTACTCGTACTCGCCCAGCATGAGCGCGCGCTGATACTTCGCGGTTTCGCGGCTGATACCGTTCTCGTTCCGCTCGGACTTCCACTCGATAAACGGGCGGTACCACTCGGCTACGAGCGGGTGTTCGCCGCTTAGTTCCGCGGTCGTACAGCAGATATTGTCGGCGTACTTGCCGTCGAGCGCGGCTTTATATACCCCCGGGTTATTGATTTTAGCTTCGATCTCGCCGAGTAGGTCGTACTCGACGGGCGCGCCGATAAGAAAAACGTACGGAAAGTACACCAGCCACAGCGCGCGGAGTTCGTCCGTCGCCGAGTCAAGCGAAATTATCCGCGCCACCGCTTCGTAAAGCGTGGGCTTGTCGGGAAGCGCGGCGTTCTCGCCGGTAATCTCGCCGCGACGGTACTTCTCCTTCCACGCGGGCGAGCCTACGTCGAACTTGTAATAAGTCTTTTCGCCGTCGGTTATCTCGTAAACGTGATCGAACGCCTTGACCCCGGGGTCGCGCGACACGAACGAACAACCGTACTTTACAAGCACCTTGGAAACGCGGTGCAGTTCCTTTGTGTCGAACAGACAGCGGAACGAGTACACCGCCATTAAAAGATTGCGCTTTTCGCCGTAACTTACGCTCGCGCGGTCGATAACCGCGTAGCAAAGTTTCGTGAGATAATCAAGCCCTCTCGTATCGTCGTCCGGCTCGTTCTCTTCGTGAGTTTTTTCGTCCGCTCCCGCGGGTTCTGCGGGTTTATCGGCGCCGCACGCGGAGTTTTGCGCGCAAGAAGCGCACTCGGACTCGTCCGCGGCGCAGGTATCGCATTTATTTTCGGAGTTTTCCGCGGCGAACCCCGCAAGTTTCTTTTCGTCGTTTTCCATAAATTTGCTCCTTAGGTAGGGTTAGTTTAGCCATCACTAATAACCTTAAAAACAGTCTTTTCCGCGCTTTCGCACGTTGGATTGCTAGGCGTACGCCCGGTACGCCGTCGCACCCCACCGCACGAAATCATCGAAAAATCCTAGTTTTTAAGGCGCGAAGCGTTTTTGCGGTCAAGATGGCGAGATAATTAAAGGCAAACGACCGAACGCGTACTAGAGGTACGCGGAGCGGAGTTTAACGCATAATTAGCCGCCATATTGTCCGCAAAAATTATTACCGATAGTTAAACTAACCCTAAGGTCTATTAACTATACTGCGTTTTTTCGTTTCGGTCAAGGATATATCGGCACGAACAGACAAAACGCTGTCAGCGCGATAAGACAGGTAAAGTTCACGGCGGCGTTGATCGCAAGATAGCGCAGGCGTTCCTTCGGACGATACAGCGAGAAATTGCGGAAAGAAATCACGCTCGCCATAGACGAGATCAGCGTACCGCAACCGCCGATATTGACCGCGACGAGCAGTCGCGCGTAGTCGGTCGTAAAGCCCGCGAGAAGCACGGCGCTCGGCACGTTAGAAATGACCTGACACGAGATAACGCCGGTGAGAAGCACGCTTTTGCCGAGCAGAAAGCGGAAGAACTCGTCCACCGCGCTTATCCTCGCGAGGTTGCCGGTAAAGACGAAGAACGCGCAGAACGTGAGAAGCAGCGAGTAGTCCGCTTTCATCAGCGCGCCGCGGTCGAAGATCAATAGAAGCGGCACGACGAGCAGCGCCGTCCAATACGGCACGACCCGGAATACCACGACTATCATATATACGAACGCGACGGCGTAAACGGCGGTTTTCGCCTTGTCGGGGGCTTTGGTTTCGCCGTGCGCAGGCGCCGCGATCGGCTCGCGCTTTACTAAAAGGCACAGCGCCGCGATCACCGCCACCGCCGCGAGCGTGGGGAAAATCATGATGCGGAAGAACTCGCCCGCGGGTATCGCGAAACGATTATACAGGTACAGATTTTGCGGGTTGCCGAAGGGCGTGAGCATACCGCCGAGGTTCGCCGCGACGGTCTGGAGCGTGAACGTGTACGCCATTTTGTCCTCCTTGCCCGCGGCGTGAAGCGCGCAGTACCCCAGCGGCAAGAACGTCAACAGCGCCATATCGTTGGCTATCAGCATAGAAGCGACGTAAGTGATCGCCACGAGCGCGGCGATAAGCGAACGCGTAGACCTAAACCGCCCGATCAGCACGTCCGCGAGCGCGCGGAAAACGTTCTGGCGTTTCAGCGCGGCTATCACCGCCGACATGCCGAACAATGACGCGAGCGTGCGGAAGTCGAAGTAGCCGAGGTACTCTTTGTCCGGCGGCACGAAACAGCACGAGATCGCCGCCGCGACCAAAGCCACGACCAAAACGGCGTTGTTTCTCAAAAACGCCGTCAGGTAACGTACTCTCGGTACGGTATTAAGTTGCTTTTCGTTCGTACGCAAAATTTCAAAATTCCGACTTTCGTCCGAGTCTATCCCGCCGATTATTCAAGACGGAAAGTAACGTATTCCGAAACGTCGGAATTCGTGCCGATAAACGCGCGGAATTCGCCGCTCTCGGCTTTGCGGGTAAGGTCTGCGCCGTAGAACGCAAGCATATCCTCGGTGATTTCGAACGACACGGCCGCTTCTTCCCCGGGCGCGAGCGTTACTTTTTTATAGCCCTTGAGTTCCTTGATGGGGCGCACCGCCGAGCCTACGAGGTCGCGGATATAAAGTTGCGCGGTTTCGGTAGCAGTAACTTTGCCCTCGTTCTTTATCACCGCGGAAACGGTCACCGTGCCGCCGCGTTTCATCGTTTCGGACGAAACTTTAAGGCCGCGGTAGCCGAAAGTCGTATAGGTCAAGCCGTAGCCGAACGGGTACAGCGGGCGTACCGGTCCGTCGATGTAACTCGAGGAATAGCCCACGCGCCTCGTGTCGTCGCTTACCGGTCTGCCGGTGTTGTAGCGGTTGTAGTAAATCGGGCATTGACCGGTGAACGCCGGGAAGGACGCGGGCAGTTTGCCCTCGGGCGCGACCTTGCCGAACAAGAGGTTCGCCGCCGCCGAGCCGCCTTCCGTACCCGGTTGCCATACTTCGAGGATCGCGGGCGCGATTTTCGACAATTTCGTGATAGCGAGCGGCCTGCCGCTGAACAGCAGTACCGCGGGATTCTTGTTCGCCGCGACCACGGCGCCGAGCAGTTCGTACTGCGCCGCGGGAAGTTCGAGGTCGAGTTTGCTGTTACCCTCGCCGCTGTCGTCCTGCGGCTCGCCGAGCGTGAGTATAACCGCGTCCGAAGTCGCCGCCAGCGTGACGGCTTCCTTTATAGCCGCCTTGTCCGCGACCGCGCCGATAGCGCCGCTTACGCCCTCGGCGTAACGCACGGAAGCGTTCGGAAGAAGGTTTTTCACGCCGCTGAGAACGGTGACGGTATCGTCGGCGTTACCGTAGCAACGCCACGTCCCCAGAATACTGCCGGTATTGCCGAACGGTCCGATAACCGCCACGCGCTTTGCCTTGTCGGAGAACGGAAGCACGCCGTCGTTTTTGAGAAGCACTGCGGCTTTTTCCGCGGCGGTTCTTGCGATATTGCGGTGCTTTTCGGAAAGCAGTACGTCCTCGGGTTTTTCCTTCAGCGCTCTTCCGTAGGGATTGTCGAACAATCCCATATTTTCTTTCTGAATAAGCGTGCGCTCGAGCGCCTTATCGACTTGTTCGATCGTGATTTTGCCGTCCGCAATCAGTTTTTCCATGCAATGGATATAGGTCGCGGACATCATTTCGATATCGTTGGTCGCTTCCATAGCCATATACGCCGCTTGCTCCTCGCCCTCGGCAACGCCGTGAGTGATGAGTTCGCGGAACGCGTTGTAGTCGGAAATAATTACGCCGTCAAAGCCCCATTCTTTTCTGAGGATTCCGTCCACGAGCCGCTTGTTGCCCGCCGACGGCACGCCGTTGAGCGAGTTGAACGAAGTCATTACCATATCCGTACCGGCGTCTACAGCCGCCTTGTACGACGGCAGATAGTATTCGCGGAGCGTGCGTTCGCTCATATCGACGGTGTTGTAATCTCTGCCCGCTTCCGCGCCGCCGTAAGCCGCGTAGTGCTTTACGCACGAATGTATGCCGCCGCGATGATAGCCGCGGACGTGCGCCGCGGACATATCGCAGTTAAGGAGCGGGTCTTCGCCGGTGGTTTCGGCTATTCTGCCCCAACGCGCGTCGCGGGCGAGGTCGACCATAGGCGAAAAAGTGACGTTCACGCCCATTGCGAGCGCTTCTTTAGCCGCCATTTCGCAGCAGTCTGCCATAAGTTCGGGCGAGAAAGTCGCGCCCATGCCGAGCGGGATCGGATAATTCGTTCTGCAGCCGTGAACGACGTCCATCATAACGGAAACCGGGATCTTGTGCGGATCGGCGGCAAGATGCTTTTCCTGAACTTCGCGCACCTTGTCCGTGCCGCGGATATTCAGCACCGATCCTATTCCGGTGAGGTCGTCTTTCGTAAGCCCGAGGTCCGCCATAGGACCGGTGGCTTCCGCGCCGGCGTTACCTAAAAAGAATTCGGCGTTCAGTTGCGTCAGTTGCATCAGTTTTTCTTTCAGCGTCATTTTCGCTATCAGCGATTTAATATCCATATTTTATACTCCTTTTTCTATCGTGCGATTACAGCAGAGTTTCCACGCCGCCGCCCAGCATAAGCGAAGCCGCGCCGATAAGTCCCGCATCGTTGCCGAGCGTGGCGACCGTGATTTCCGCTTCCGGTATGTTCTCGCCGCCGTAAGTGTTCGCTTTTACGTACTCGCGGAGCGGCTTTAACAGATACTCGCCCTGAGCGCACACGCCTCCGCCGAGGATAATCGCTTGCGGACGGAAAATATTGATAAAGTTGCCTATGCCCTCGCCGAGGTACTCGACGTAATGCCTTACGACTTCCGCCGCCGCTTTATCGCCTTTTTTCGCGCACTCGAACGAAGTTCTGCCGTCGACCGCGTTTATGTCGCCGCCTACGAACTCCCACATCGCGGAGTCCTTGTGTTTTTCCATAGCGCGTTTGGTGTCGCGGATAAGCGCGGTAGCCGAAGCGTAGGCTTCCATACAGCCGCGTCTGCCGCAAGCGCACGGCTCGCCGTCCTTGACGATGACCATGTGCCCCAGTTCCGCGCCTTTCGAGCGGAAACCCTCGAACAGCTTGTTCTCGATAATCACTCCGCCGCCCACGCCCGTGCCCAAGGTCACGAACACGGTGTCGGAATACGCCTTACCCGCGCCGAACTTGGTTTCGCCGAGCGCCGCAACGTTCGCGTCGTTGCTGATCTTCGCGGGAAGGTCGATATACTTATTCAGTTCTTTAACTACTTCCGCATGTTCCCACGCGAGGTTGCACGAGTAGTCGACTATGCCGAGCGCGCTGTCGATAGCGCCCGGGCAGCCTATGCCCACGCCCGAAATTTCTTTCATATCGATACCCGCGTCGGCGGCGAGTTTTTTCAGTTGCGCCGCGATATCCGCGACGATCTCCTCGTAGCCGCGTTCTCTGCCCGTCTTGACGGACGATTTAATAACGATTTTGCCGTTCTCGTCGACTATGCCGGACTTAACGCCCGTGCCGCCTATATCTACACCGAATACGTACATAATATTATCTCCTTTCCGCGCCGTCGATTTTCCCCGGCACGGCTTTGTCTTTTCTTAATAATAACACATTACTTACGAAACACACAAGCGGAATTAACGAACTTATCGCAAACGCCGCGTTTAATCCCAAAGATTCGGCGAAAAATCCCGCCGCAGTCGGGAAAATACTGCCGCCGAGGTCGCCGCATATCGCAAGCAGCGCGAACACCCACGCGCCAGACGAGGAAAACCGCCGCGAGGCTATGACGAGCGTACCCGGCCAGAGAAGCGAGCAAGCGAAGCCGCACGCTATGCATGCCGCGAGCGCTACCCGCGGCACGGGTACGAAGCCCACGACTAGGTAGAGAACGAAACTTAGGAAACTGCACGCAACCAGCGTGACGTTCATATTCAGTCTGTCGCCCAAGATTCCGTAGCCGGTACGGGCTATGCCCATCATCACGGCGAACAAGCCCATACCCACTATGTCCGAAGTCGCCTTTGAAAATCCGAGCGACACTTGCGAAAACGTGGTGACGTACTGGTTCATTATCGTTTCGGTGCCGCCCGCAGTGCAGATCGCGAGCATAGCGAAGATCATGTACGGCGAAAACATCGCTTTACCCTTTGCTTTCGCGCCGTCCTCTGCCGGCACGCGGTTTATCGGACAGATCGAGAACAGTACCAGCGCGGTCAGCGGCAACGCGCACCATATAAGCACGATATAATGCCAGTTCTCCGCGCCCAGAAACACCACGAACAGCGAAGTCGCGACTATCGTTATCACCTGCCCCCACGCGTAGAACGAGTGCATCATGGCGAGCGCGCCCGACTTCGACTTGCTGTCGGGGATCGCGTCGGTTATCGGCGTGATGATGACCTCCAGCATGCCGCCCGAAAACGCGAAAATCACGGTGGCAAGCATCATAGCGGGGTACACCAGACCGTTGTTTTTAATAAACGGAAGCGTCGGAAGAATCGCCAACAGCGCAAGTCCCGCCGCCGACAGCGACACGGACGTTATCGCCGTTTTACGATAGGAAAGTTTGTCTATAAACGCGGTGAGTATCACGTCGGCTATGAGTTGCGCGATGAAATTCACACCCACGAAAACGCCCAGTTGCCACACTTCGAAGCCGTAAAGTTTCATAAAAGAAGTGAACAAAAGGGCGATGATGCTTGCTACCACCGCCTGATTCGCTATTCCCGCTATGCACGCCGCAAACGTGAGTTTGTACGATCGCGGCGTTTTTATCGCGGAATTTTCGTTAATGATCTCGCTCATAAATATATAAGTTTTCGGGTTGTACTTCGGTTTCCCGGACGGTTTTATCCGTTCAGTCGTTCTTTTTGGCGATGACGTCTATCGAATCGAGCAGTTTTTCCCTTTCTTCGGCGCTTCGCCCGGTAAGGTACTCGTCGAACATAGCCGCCGCGCGACTCTTGACCACCGCTCTGCCGCTCTTCTTTATCGGCTTTGCGGGAACGGGCTTTGCCTTGTCCGCGGCTACGATCGGAGCCATAAACCTCGCCGCTCTGTCCTCGGTCTTTTCCTCGGGTTCGGCGATAACTTCGGGTTCGTTGTCTTTTTCGGGTTCCGTCGCGACTTCATCCGCTTTTTCGGATTCGGTCGGCGCGGGTTTCTCGGGCGCGGCGGTAATTTCGGGCTGTACCGATTCCGTCGCGGGTGCGATTTTCTGTTCTTCGACAACTTCGGGCGCGGGAATTTCTGCCGCGACTATAACCTCGCCGGGCGCGGCGGGCGCTGAAACCGCGGGTTTGTCGTCTTTCGTCAGCACTTCCGAAGCGGAATTTATCGGCACGACGATCTTGCGGGTCGCGGGTTTAGACTTCTTTTCGGGAGCGGGCGCGGCGGGTTTAACCGGCTTTACGACTACCCGAGCGCCCGGTTCGCTTCCCGCAGACTCTGCGGTAATGCGGCTGAGAATATCCTCTACACTCACCGGCTTGTAGCCGTCGGCGATTTTCACGTCCGCGCCGAATCCGAATCTGTCGTTCGTTTCGTCGACGTTTTCGACTCTTTCCAGTTCTTCCGCGGCGGGGCGAGCCGAAGCGATACGCCGCATGACGTCCTCTATCAGCGCGGCTTTGTTGACCGCGGGCGCGTCGGCGTTTTCGGGTTTTGCCGTCGGCGTTTCGACGGCTGACGGCTTTTCCTCTTTTATTTCCGTATCCGCGGCGGCTTTGTCCGCGATTTCTTCGGGCTTGTCCTCGGACCCTTCCCTCTTTTCGTCCGCGGTTTTTTCGTCGGTAGCGTCGGTAGCGGTTTCTTCTATGGGCGCGGGCGCGGCGAAAATCGGCGTTTCGCTTGCCTCCGCGGGCGTTTCGGGAATTTCGGGAGTTTTTGTCACCGTTTCGGGCAAGGGTTTACTCTCGGTTTCGCTCTCTGGTTCGGTTTCGTCGGAAGCGGCGAACGCGCCGGGTTCGTCGTCGCCCACGGTGTAGTAGCCTTCGCCGTCCTCGCCGAGGTTATACACGTTGCGGGTCAGACTCCAACGAATGCAGAGGAATACGAGCAGCGCGAGATCGACGAGCGTGGCGACGTAAAGGAGCATTTCGATACTCGCTCTGTCGAACACGACTTCGAAAAACACTCCGAGGTACGGAATCGAGAACACCGTTTTGCCGTCGTACCGGAACGCAAGCGCGTTACCCTCGATCGCGCTGTCCACACGCAGAAACTCGGTCTTGTACGCGATGGAAATAAGGCACGCCCCGATACTGAGAATCAGCACGATTATCGCTAAGGTCATGCCGAAAGCGAACGCCACGCCGGACAAGCGTTTTCTCATTCTCGCCGCGACTATTATCGTCAGCGTAAGCAAAACCGCTATCGCCGCCAGAATCGCGATGAAAATGATAAGTTGCGTTTTGTCGGAAAAATCAATCATATAAACTTCTTCCTTGGTTCTGATATGATAATTATATACCGATTGAATCATAATGTCAATAATAACCGTCCTTTACGCCGGAATTTAGATGTGTTTTGATAATTTTTACAGCGTTTTCTTCGTCTGCGACCCTGGGTTTGGCCGAATTCTGCCGCTTGCCGGCAATCAATTCGCCGCGGGCGGGCGCGCCTGACGGTATTTCTCGGTTCTCCCTTTAATTTCTTTTAAATACGCGCACGGCGGTGACGGTCATATCGTCGCGGTTAACGCCGCCCGCGCGGGTTTTCGCTTCGCTCATGACCGCGCCGACCAGCGTTTCCACGTTGTCGCCGCTCGTTTCGTTTATCAGCGTTTTCAGCTCGTCGCACACGCCCGCGCAGAACTTTTCCGCCGCTTTTTTACGGATGGCGGTAAGTTTTCTGCAGCTTTCCAGAATCTTTTTCAACAGCCCGGAAATCTCTTTCCGCAACTTTTCCGAACGCTCGGCGCTGTTTGCCAGCGC
>ERZ780148.2073-NODE-2073-length-12310-cov-3.537821_pt1 | contig 12310 bp, 8 predicted proteins | sample MGYA00510984_ERZ780148 | MGnify/ENA primary metagenome ERZ780148 (study PRJEB29588, sample SAMEA2160902) | human gut metagenome | biome: human gut; feature: human-associated habitat; material: faeces | place: Denmark | collected 2008/2010 ...
GGAGGCAAAAGCCTCCCGTTTTTTATATCACACGCCCATTTTCTTCTGAAACAGGTCTCCGATAATTTGCGCAGTTTCCGCTACTCCGAGGTCATCGGATTTGATACAAAGATCATAGTTTACGGCATCTCCCCATTTACGTCCGGTGTAAAAATGATAGTACTGTTCATGTCCTTTATCAATTTTCTTTAAACGGCGGACGGCTTCCTTGAGTGGAAGATTGTTTACCTCCATCATACGGTGCACACGCTGTTCAAACGGCGCGGTGATGAAGATACTGATGTGCGGGATACGGTTGTTTGTCAGAATCACATCCGCACAGCGGCCCATTACGATAAAGTCTTCTTTTTTTGCCATTTCCACGATCAGATCGCTCTGGTTGAAAAATACGGCATCTTTCTTCGGCAGGCCGTGATAACGGCTGAAATCTTTTAAGAAACGTTTTGCACTGGTATCATGTTTTGCAACCTGATCAAGTTTTGATGTAAAGCTGTCACGGTCTGTGACGGAATCTTTTTCTGCCTCTAAACGCTCTAATACACGGTTGAAAATTTCAACATCGTAGTAGTTGATCTTTAATGCATCCGCAAGCGCGAAACCAATATCCGTACCGGCGCTTCCGTGTGTTCTTCCGATGCAGATGATCAGATGATCGTCTTTGGAAAACTTCTGGTGCAGGTTGGATGTATTTAAGGAAGCAAGGTTCTGGTCAAGGATATCAACCGAACCAAAACTTTCCGGCAGTTCTGCGATCTGATGTAAAATCTCATTGTACTCGTGCATCATACGGCTGCGATCCTCTTTGTTACGGATCGTACGCGCCATATTACCGATTAAAGCGATCTCACTGCGGAGCAGGTGTCCCTGTGGATGTGTGGAGATCAGGGTTGTCAGGTTACGAATACTTGTTTCTTTGTCGCCGGTAAAAGTGCGTCCAAGGGAAGAACCTACCAGACGGTAAACTTCACTGTCGAGATCATAAATGCGGGTAGCAAGTGCCCGTGATGTTTCGATATTATTTTCCATTGTGAAATCCCCCCTTTATAAAAAGAATACCAGAGTGTCAATGATAAACACCGGAACTAAAGATACGATTGACCATAATAAGTATCCGAAGAAGGATATCGGAATTTGGAACAATGTCCCACCATACAGTAGGGGTTCCTTTTCCTACATTTTTACCTGTATTGTACTCATCAAAAGTTTCTACGGAATTGTGACGAAGCGGTGTTGCAACTGTAGCCTGCATCACTGCATCCTTCAGTAATGCTTCCAGATTATCAATCAGTGGGAATTTTGTTCCACATTTTACCCAGAACTGTAATACACCGGTATCCTGACAGGAAGGACGGTTTAATTTCAATGCCAGTTCCTGGTTGCGGAACATGGTATCGTAGATGACATTCGTCATAGGAGAATCCTCTTTGTCTCTCAGTTCCTGCAGTTTTGCGATAACATCATCCGGCAGCTTCTTTGCTGTAAATCCTACGAACTGCGCCATAATATCAGTCAGTTTCTTTACTTGTACTTCATTTGACATATTTTTTTCCTCCAGATTTTTTAATAATATAATTTAAAAGTGAAATTTTATCCTACGTGATAAAAATTTTATCCTACGGATAAAATGGAAATGCTATTGGTAAAATAATCATGCTGACCACGGTTGCAATGACGATCAACGGCATTCCAGCTTTTACATAATCCATAAATTTATAGTTGCCGGCTCCGACTACCATCGTATTGGCAGGCATGCCGATTGGCGTTGCGTATGCGCAGGAGCCTCCGATGACACATGCCATCAGAACTGCTCTTGGATCTGCACCCATTCCCTGGGCAATGGACACACAAATCGGTGCCATCAGGGCGGTAGTAGCTGTATTTGACATAAAGTTTGTCATGATACAGCACAGAATAAACACCACAAAAGTGAATAGTACCGGAGAAGGATTTTTACCTAATGCACCAATCACTTTATCTGCAATCAGTTCTCCTGCTCCTGTAACCTCGAGTGCCTTGGCCAGAGAAAGCGTACCTCCAAACAGGAAAATGGTCTTTAAATCAATGGATTTTAAAGCATTCTTTTCAGAAATGACACCGGTGAGGATTAATAAAATTGCTCCTACGCAGCCTGTGATACAAAGTTTTACACCAATCTGTTCTTCAAAAATCATCCCTATCAGGGTGGCAATCAGAATCACCAGCGATAATACTTTTTTCCACTTTGGAACATTGCTAAAATCCTGTGACTCATCAAAAATAGAATCATCTGCATCCGTCGTATCATGATGCGGTAAAATTTTAAATCCGATCGTAGCATAAAATAGGATACCAACGATCAGAATCGGCAGACCGACAATCGCATACTCGAAAAAACCAAATTTCAATCCCAACGGTTCAAGTGCAGATTGTGCAATCATATTGCCGGGTGCACCAATCAGTGAAAGATTTCCTCCCATTGCTGCTGCAAATACTAACGGCATTAAAAGTCTTGACCGCTTATACCCTGACTTCGCTGCAATTCCAATTACAACCGGAATAAGAACTGCTGCCGTACCGGTGTTGGAAAGAAATCCGCTCATAACTGCCACAATCACCATGATTGCGATAATCAGACTGCGTTCCGTTTTTGCAAATTTTGTTACCAGACTTCCAATCTCATTTGCCATACCGGTTTCAAACAATGCCCCGCCTACAATGAACATGGCAACAAACAGAATCACGTTACTGTTGATAAATCCATTGAAAGCATCACTTACGCTCAACACACCGGTAATCACAAGACCAATGCAGACAATCATGGATGTCAGACCGAGTGGAATCTTCTCTGTAACAAACATGATAATGGCAAATGCCAGAAATATTAATGTAATTACTGTCGGGCTCATAGAAAACCTCCTTTTTTCTCTTTTTTATCATGTTAAAAAGTGACATGGCCTTGTCGTTTTCCTTTTGTAAACACAGCATATCGCATTTTCAGTATAATGTACATTTCATATACTTGACGTCAGCATAGTTTTTTCCTATACTGAAACTATAGTATAATTTTTCTGTACAATGACGGAGGATTCTATGACACTGACACAATTAGAATACTTTTGTATGGTATGCCGCTACCATAGTATTACCCGCGCGGCTGACGCGCTCTATGTTTCCCAGCCTACGATCTCCACTTCGATCCGGGATCTGGAAAAAGAATTTCATCTGAAACTTTTTAACCATGGAAAGAACAGAATTTCCCTCACCAAAGACGGTGCGGCTTTTTATCAGAAAGCAGAATTTATTCTAAAACAGACGCAGGAACTGTACACCGACTTTTCAAATATTGAAAAAAAGCGGCACCCGCTGCGGATCGGTATTCCTCCTATGATCAGCACGGTATTTTTTCCGCGGGTGACCGACCAGTTTCAGGAACAGTATAATATACCCATTCAGCTTTTAGAATATGGCTCCCTCCGCGCCCGTACTTTAGTCGACAATGAACAGTTAGATATCGCCATGGCAAATATGGATTTTTATAATCTGGATAAATATAACAGTTATGTCATGATGGAAGACAGATATGTCTACTGTGTTTCCAAGACGCACCGGTATGCCGGTGAAAAAGAAATTACAATGGATATGTTAAAAGATGAGCCCATTATCTTATTCAATACGGACTCTGTTCAAACCCAGACAGTCATCACCCGTCTGCGCAGTGCCGGGATCACACCAAATGTCCACATGTACTGCAGCCAGCTCGTTACTGTCCTTAATTTTGTCCGGGGTGGTAAATGTGGGGCTTTTTTGTATTCCTCTCTCGCTACCAATCCCCGTGATTTTGTTGTGATCCCGGTATCCCCGGAAATCACCAGTAAATTTGGTATCATCTGGAAAAAGGGTGTTTTTGTACCGGATCAGTTAACTAAATTTGTAAAATTCATTCAGGAGTATGATGTTACCCCTTATTTACCGAAACTTTAATCTGACAGTCTTGTTTTTTATCAACTTGTTTAGAAAACTTTACGGTAACTGCAATCACTCAAAATCTCTGGTAATGTTCGTAAGCCATTTATTTCTGAAATAGTGAATGAATACCACAGGCATTTTTTCGAACTCGTCCAGTGTCATGACAAAGTATACCCAGACAGGCGGCAGTTTAAAAACATATGCAGCAAGAAAAGTAAGTGGGACTGCAACAAGCCACATAAATATGGTATCTACGATCATTCCAAATCTGGCATCACCGCCACCCCTGAAGCAGCCGCATATAAGACAGGTATTAATACCTTCGCCCACAAAACGCCAGGTTGTCATAATGATAAAAATGCCAAGATAATAAATAGCCGTCTCTGTTAATTTATCCCGGTAGAAATCCAGTATGATAGGACGGATCGCCAGAATAACGACACATCCGATCAGGCTGACAATAAATGTTATTGTAAGCATTCGTTTTCCGTACTCTCTTGCTGTATCAATGCGGTCTTTCCCAAGCTCCTGGCTGACAATGATCGTAGTAGCGTTGGCAAAACCACGGCAGGCGATAGCGCCGATATTTACCACCATAACAGCAACGGCATTTGCTGCAACCATATCATCACTAATATGACCAAGAATTGCTGCAAATGCTGAATTGGCAAAGCTCCAGACAACGTCATTTATCACCGCCGGAGTTGCAATTTTTATAAAGTCCTGTAACAGAATATCTGATTTTGCAAAGAAGTATTTTATTCTGAATCTGACGTCTGAACTGCGCAATGAATAAATCAGACAGATCAGCACTTCTGAGATTCTGGCGATCACAGTACCAAGTGCTACACCGGTAACACCGAGCTTTGGAAGACCAAACAATCCAAAAATAAAGGATGCATTACAAAATACATTCACACAAAGCGAAACAATATACGTAACCGACGGCAGCATGATTTTTCCGATGCTTCGGAGCGCACTCATAAAAATCTGTGAAAATCCCATGAATACAAATGAAAATGAAATCACCTTCAGATACTCACTTCCTGTAGCGATCGTCTCAGGACTGTTTGTAAAAATCTTCATAATTGCCGTTGGCATAGTGAAGGAGATAACAAAAAATATAAGAGAGATAATCAGGGAGATCCGTTCTGCAAGACCCAGAATCTTCTCTACCGTCTTTTTATCACCTTTTCCCCAGTACTGGGCACATAAAACCGAAGTACCTGTTGCCATACCATAATATAAACAGAAAAGAATAAACGTATACTGGTTAGCAAGCGATGAAGCCGACATGGCAGTCTGGCTCACGTATCCAAGCATTACCGTGTCAGCAATGTTTACCAATGTTCCGATCAGATTTTGGAGCATAATCGGAAATGCTAATGTCGATGCATATTTTAAGAAATCTTTTTTATTTAACATACAGTAGTTCTTCCTTAGTTCTTAGTATTCATATATGTCAATTGACTGACCATACGATTATACTGTCTGCAAATAATATACGCAAGCAGAAGTTATTCGACGCTCTTTAATGATTCGATCATATCTATTTTTTTCATTTTCCAATGCATCACGATATTCACAATAATAGAAAAACCGATTGTAAGTAAAATACTATAGATATAACTTTTTGTATAAATCTGCCGGCCAAACATCATAATATCAAGTTCTGCTGTTAAGATGACAAACCGGTGCAGCCATATTCCAAAGAAAATACCAAAAATTGTACCGAGCACTGTCAGCATAATATTTTCCCTGAATACATACATTGATATTTCCCCATCATAAAAGCCAAGCACTTTCAGCGTCGCCAGCTCCCTCTGACGCTCACTGATGTTAATGTTATTTAAATTGTATAAAACAATAAATGCAAGCAGTCCTGCAGACACAACAAGTACATAGGTAACAATATTCATACTTGTGATCATTGATTCTATCCGGTCTGATATTGTACGCGTAAATGTGATTCCTGACACTGCATTGTTATCAAGATATTTTGCCGAAAAATCATTTTCATAAGAAATATCTTCCGGGTCTTTATTTACGACAAATATTTCATCATACTCAATATCTTTCCCAAATAATGACTGGTAGCATTCCGGTGTCATATAAACATAATGGTAATAATAATTTTCCGCAATGTGCATTACCTTAACAGGTTTATAATTTAAGCTTGAAACCTCAAGATAAATATCGTCACCCTCGGATACATCCAGCAAAGTTGCCAGCTTTTCTGAAATGATCACACCTTCATCATCTAACGTGTATTTTTGCCCGGATATACGATTCTGCAAAGATACAAATTCATCTAACTCATCCGCGTCGGATGGGATGAACAAATACGTGCTTTGCTTCTTTTCTCCATTGGCTCCACAACATGCATCAATCGTAGATTCATGACTGAGCATAGCTGCCTTTGTCGTCGACTCCTTAAGAACACTGTCTAAAACTTCCTGTTTCTCTTCATCCGTATCCGCATCGGCCAGTGTCATCTTAACCTGGTATGTATGAATGAAATTATATTGCCTGTCTCCGATCGTCATGATGGAATCTTTTACACCAAATCCAACAAGCAGTAATCCCATACAACCGCCAATGCCAAGTACAGTCATAAACAAACGTTTCTTGTATCGGAACAGATTTCTCACTGCCGCTTTATTGGAAAAATTAAGATGTTTCCATATAAATGTAATTCTCTCCAGAAAAACCCGTTTTCCGATTTTAGGTGCTGCCGGTCTCATTAATTCCGCCGGTGCGGCAAGAAGTTCTTTGTAACATGCCGCAAGCGTAGCAGCTGTGGTGCTGACAACCGCAGCGATCATTGAAATCAGAGAATATTTTAAATGGATCGGTGTCACAAAATCTGTCAATGTAACATATGCGATCTTATAGGCATTCATAATGACTGCCGGAAAAATAATCTGTCCGATCAAAGTACCGATCGTGCCGCCTAACATCGTAGCAAGAAATGCATACATGACGTATTTAGCTGCAATACTGGATTTACGATATCCCAACGCTTTCAGTGTACCGATCTGAACACGTTCTTCTTCCACCATTCTCGTCATCGTTGTCAGACTGACGAGTGCTGCTACAAGGAAAAATATAACTGGAAAAACATTTCCAATATTTCCTATACGTTCTGAATCCTGGGCGTATGCAACACAGGTAGTGATATAATTACGGTCGAGTACATACCACTCCGGTACATCAACACCAGCAAGATCTGCTTTCGCCTGGATAATGTCAGCCTTCGCATCTTCAAGCTTTTGATGATTTTCTTCATATTCGGCATCATATTCAGCCTGGCCATCTGTCAGCTTTTGTTCATTTTCTTTGATTTCATTTTTTGCATCTGCCAGTTTCTTCTCATTTTTATTTATCTCTGACTGTGCATCATTTAATTTTTTCTCATTTTCTGCGATTTCGGCTTTCGCTGAATCTAAGGAGGCTTCATTTTCTGCAATAGTGTTTTGTGCAGAAGCTAATTCCTGCTCTTTCGCCGCAATGGTTTGTTTTGACTCGGTTAATACCTGTTTTTGTGCATTAAGCTTCGCCTGATTTGCATTTAATTCTGACAGGTTGTCTTCATATGCCGACATACCTGCCGTGTAGTCTGCCATGCCGCTGTCGTATGTTTTTTTCAATGCAGCAAGCTCTGCCCATTTTGCATCTAATGCCTTTTTTCCTTCTTCATAAGCCGCTTCATTTTGTAAAAGCAATGCTTCGTTTTGATCAAATTCAGCAATACCAACCTGCATCGCATCTCTTTGTGTGATCAGTTCCTGCATCTGAGTATTTAATGTCTGCCATTCTTTGCTCCCCCCTGCAAGAAGGTCCATCTGTGCCTGAAGTGCCGTTATTTGTGAATCCATTGTTGCGACAAGTGTTCTGTAACCATCGATCTTCCCACGGTTCGCTTCAAGCTCTGTTCTTGCCTGTTTTAAAGCCTCACCGGAAGCATCCAGTTCCGTCTGACTGGCATTTAAAGCATTTTCCATCTGCTCAATCCCTGATTTTAATGTTTCTAATCCGGTTTTCGCATCTGCAAGCTGCCCTGCAGCACTCTCAAGCTGCTTTCTTCCATTGTCTAATTCTGTATTATACGCTGCGATAGAAGCCTCACCATCTGAAATCTGCTGCTTCGCCTGACTGATCTGATTCTGTCCATCTGCAAGCTGTGTTTTTGCGTCTGCCAGTTCCTTTTCACCGTCAGCAACTTTATCCTTAGCTGCATCAAGCTCCTTTTCCCCATCACTGACCTGCGTTTTCGCATCTGCAAGCTCCGTCTGGCCTTCTGCAACTTCCTTCTTTGCATCTGCAAGCTGTTCCCATCCATCCTCTAATTTCTCTTTTGCATCTGCAAGTTCTTGTTCACCATCAGAAACCTCTGTCTCAGCTTCAGCTATCGCATCCTGTGCCTCACGTACAACTTCGGCATATCGTATTTCGCATCGATCCCCTGCAATATCTTTGATTTTCTGTGTAACTTCATCAACAGCATCTTCATAAGCATCACTATAACAATCCAATGCTATCGCACCATCAACAAGAACATCGATTTCCGTAAATGCTTCTAGCGTAAAATTATCTTCCGGAATAATCAGAAATCCTGACATGGAACCATTACCAATCGTGCTGGAATCCCTTGTCAGATCAAGATAATATGACGATTTTCCGAATCCGGTGATCGTATATGTCTGCGTATTGACAATGTCTTCAATTGCCTTGTCATCTCCGGAGCTGATTGTGATCTTATCTCCGATTTTATACCCATAATTTTGTTCCAAAAGCCAGTCTGCCAGACATTCTCCGGATTCCTGCGGCATCCTGCCTTCTGTCACAGTAATTTTATTTATATCTGTTGTTTCTGACATTAGCTTGATCACATGCTGCTTTTCATCTTTCTCCGTCAAAACATCATATGTATACACAGGTATCGCAGATTCTACACCTTCAATTGCAGAAATTGCGGTAACATCATCTTCCGTTAATCCTAATGTAGACAGCACTCTGATATCCATTAACTTACTGTCGTCAAAAAAGATATCCGCTGATTCCTGCATATCCGGTTCTGCTGCTTTCACCCCTGCAAAAAAAGCAGTCCCCAGCATAACGATCAGGCAAATAGATATGAATCGATTGTATGTCTTTTTTATGGACATAAAAAATTCTTTGGTCAGTGCTTTCTTTTTCATAGCAGTCACCTACCATTCAATCTGTTCAACCGGTGTTGGCTCACTGTTTCGTGTAATATTCCTTACCTGTCCATTTTTAAAGCGGATTACCTGATCTGCCATCGGTGCAATTGCCATATTATGAGTAATTACAACAACTGTCATCCCTTTTTGTCTGCATGTATCCTGAAGTAATTTTAAAATGGCTTTACCTGTCTGATAGTCCAATGCTCCTGTCGGTTCATCACACAAAAGAAGTTTCGGATTCTTTGCAAGTGCCCTTGCAATAGCAACACGCTGCTGTTCCCCTCCGGATAACTGTGCAGGGAAATTCAACATTCTGTCTTGTAATCCGACATCCGTTAAAACTTCTCTCGCATCCAGCGGATCTTTGCATATCTGCAATGCCAGCTCAACATTCTCAAGTGCAGTCAGATTTTGAACAAGATTATAAAACTGAAATACAAACCCTATGTCATCTCTTCTGTATGATGTCAGCTGCCTGCTATTAAACGAGCTGATATCAACACCGTCAACGATAACGTGTCCGCTTGTAGCCTTGTCCATTCCCCCAAGAATATTCAATACGGTTGTTTTTCCGGCACCACTTGGTCCGACAATGACCACAAATTCGCCTTCCTTTATTTCAAAATCCACGCCATCTACAGCATGAATTTCGACTTCTCCCATATGATAGGTTTTTTTCACATTCTGAAACTCTACTAATCTACCCATACGCCTACCTCTGTATATAGTATATTTTGACAGTTTCCTTATATATTCAATAATACCATCTTTTTCAGGTTTATATATAGATAAAAAATAAAGTTTGTCTAAATATATTATATTCGTTTTCTTTCTACATACGATTCTGCAGCTATGTATCATTTATTCTTCGCACAGGCTGCCTCTATGTTCATTAAAAAAAGAAAACAGGTTCAGATACACTGAAATTATTTTTCAATGTATCTAAACCTGCTTTTATTTAAAGTTTCGAAGCAATCATATACGCAGGCAGGAATCATTCTTAAATATTCTTAAAGTACGATCACTGCAGCATCAAGCCCCTCAACTTTTCCATTAAACGGCTCATCTCTAAGCAAATTATATTTTCCCTCATACTCGCTAAAGTTCTTTGCATTACTGCTGCAATTAAAAATCAAGGCAATTGTCTCTTCGACATTTTTCCTGATCAGGACAATTGTTTCTTCCTCATCCTTTGTAATTGACCCGATCAGTTCGCCTTCTGAAATACACGCATGTTTTTTTCGAATCCAAAGCAGCTGTTTATACCATTCATACATCTCTTTGTCCTGATATTCTTCATCCCAGTACATGCCCCGCCTGCAATCCGGATCGTTTGCTCCCGGCATCGCAAACTCATCTCCATAATAAATCATAGGCATTCCCGGCAATAACAGCTGAAAAGCCGCTGCCAAATGCTGTTTTTTCTTATTGCCATTACAGAGATGTAAAAATCTTGCTGTATCATGGCTGTCAATCAGATTCCACATAAGAGGATAACATTTTTTATTTAAACGTCCCTTCAAATATCCCAGATTCTGTACATACTGACTGACATGGATCTTCTCATCTGCCAGCAGATCGATCAGATTCAGATAAAACGGATAGTTCATGACCGTATCCCATTCATCTCCCTCAAGAAAATCTCCTGCATAATGCCAGATTTCTCCAATGATCAGCATATCCTTTTTTACAGCCTTGACGGCTCTTCTAAAATTCTTCCAGAAATAATGACTGATCTCGTCTCCTACATCCATCCGCCATCCGTCAATATCACATTCCTTAATCCAATAGCACGCAACATCCGTAAAGAATTTCTCAACTTCCGGATTTTTCAGATTTAGCTTAGGCATTCCCCCATAGTAGCCAAAACATTTGTAGTTTGGAATTTCTCCTCTTTCACTTTCAAGTGGAAATTTCTCAATATAATACCAGTCCAGATATTTTGATTTTTCTCCCTTTTCCATGATATCCTCAAATGCAAAAAATTCTCTTCCTGTATGGTTGAACACTGCATCCATGACGATTTTCATTCCACGTTTGTGAGCTTCGTGTACCAGTTCCCTCAGATCCTCTGTCGTTCCAAATGAAGGATCGATCTGATAATAATCGATGATATCGTACTTATGACTTGAATATGATTTGAAGATAGGTGTCATATACAAAACATCGATTCCCAGATTCTGAACGTGATCCAGATGTTCAATAATTCCTCTGAGATCACCATGCAGATCATCCATAGACGAAATTGGTGCTTTATACCATTGTTCCTTATCTACCTGTTGTGATGCTGCAAAACGGGCCGGAAAAATCTGGTACACGACCTTATTTGCAGCCCAGTCCGGCACCTCAAACATTTCCTCTTCCCGGAGATTCTGCGGGCAATCAAACATTCTGTCCCTGTTTGTGATGCATTCCTTATAAAACTCATAATTGCCGTAATATATTTTTTCACCCTGCATGTCCGTAAATTCAAAATAATATCTGAGACATATCAGATGCATCTGAAGCTGTGCTTCATAATAATCATGAAACTGTGAAGTGGCAATCTTCTTCATCAGAATGGTCTTTTTCGTATCCTTGCGTTCCATTGGTATATACTTATCTTCACAGTGAAGGATAATCTCCTTCATGTCATCTTTTTTAACCTGCACACGTATCACAAACAGATCCTTATCGATTGCGTAACAGAATCTTTTGTCCATGTCATGATAAATTGCTGAATATTCCATAATATTTTCCCTCGTATACTTTCCATTCAAATATTCTCTGCTGCTAATGCACCATGTCCGCTTCCATTTGTATCTACTACTTCTGAATGTACTACTTTTACCAATGTATCGTAATACATTACTTTTCAATGCAATGCGGATCGAGAAGAAAATCGTAAATATTGATTGTAAGAATTCCATATTCATCGTAATGCGGCTGAACAATATCTTTGGTAATAACGATTTTCTTGAAAGAGTCGTCAATCCTTCTAAACGGTCTGATTTCCTGAATGCGCTTTGTTTCATCTGGCAGCGAATATGCCGACTGGATATAGTATCTGACCGAACCCATATTACAAACAAAATCAACTTCCAGCTGCTTACGGGTCACTTTCCCTGCCTTATCTTTTTCTGCAATCGGGATAACACCTACATCGACACTATAACCTC
>ERZ780148.2075-NODE-2075-length-12304-cov-3.495714_pt1 | contig 12304 bp, 11 predicted proteins | sample MGYA00510984_ERZ780148 | MGnify/ENA primary metagenome ERZ780148 (study PRJEB29588, sample SAMEA2160902) | human gut metagenome | biome: human gut; feature: human-associated habitat; material: faeces | place: Denmark | collected 2008/2010 ...
GTTTTTAAGTTGATTTCTCCGCTCGTCGAATGCGGTAAATTAAAATTAACCATGCCGGATAAACCGAAAAGTTCGCATCAAAGATATGTAAAGGCGTAAGAGAGAATTATAAGATTAGCAAATAAAACGGTCGAAAAATTTTTGTAAGATAGTTTAATCAAACTGAAGCTGAATATGTTTTTGAAACGTTTGAAAAAAATAAATAACCTAAGGAGATAACAAATGAAAAAGAAAAATATTTTGATATTATCAATAATATTATCAATTCATTTAATTGTAGGTGTTGTAATTGCCGGGATATTTAATTTTCGACTTGAAAAAAGCGAATGGATAACGCTAATTACTTCTTTAATTTCCACGTTCGCGGCTGTTTATTTAGGCTACATGGTGTTTTTTCAAACCGAAAATCACAGAAAACGCCAAGAAGAAGCGGAAAAAGAACACGAAAAACAAGAACGGATCTACTATGAAGAACAACGAAAAAACAGGGAGCAAGACCTGATTATCAGAACTGCTCCATACGTTTCTTTTGAAAGAATTGAATTCGCAGAAACGTCTAACACAATTGCTATTGCAGAAGATTCTTCTGCATGTTTAAAATACTATGAAAATTCTAAGGATAGAGATAAAACATTATCAGATGATGAATTTTCAGAAAAATATCAGTATGGGAATCTTTTTAGATTTATTTTTTGTTGTCCACAAGATAAGGGTCTGCAAAATATTTTGTTTAAAGAGGTAAGCGTTTATCCGGAGTATCCGGATACTATAAGAAAAACTGTCGAAAAGAGATATTTTTTTGCTAATAAAAAAGCAAAAATTAATGATAAAACCGGATATGAAATAAGTTATATCGGAAACGATAAATATCAAATATGCAAATATTTTATGTTTCCTGTGGATGATTTTTTACATAGTGACATTGCCGAAAAGTTTGAATCGGAATTATTGACGCCTAATAGCAGAATTTTTTTCAATATACAATATGAAACCATTAATATTTATAACGTGAAGATTGACGGTGAATTAAAGTTTTTTACAACAGCGTCCGCAGATGGGGCAAACAGTAACATCATATTTACCGAACCGACATGTATATCGAACTGGGTGGGGTATCCCGAACTAATGCAAACCAATGATGACAAGAAGTAAAGCAAATTTACAACTTAAGAACTTAATAATGGAAGCAATAACTAATTGTATTCGATAATATGTACTTGATGGCGCAATAACTCAATTTACTTATTTTTAGTTGTATAAGGTTACCTCTATAAGCAATACTTATTTATGTATTCAATTAGATAGTATTTTTCATAATCATCAAAGCGACCATCTATGGTCTTAAATATTTTTGCAAATTCTCTCCGTTGCGTATCCAATTCAGACGAATTAAACCGCAAGCGATCAATTTTCCGAACTGTAACGATAGGTATAGCTTTTTCTACCATATCTATACCAAGAGGGGAAGTAGCACCAATTTCGAAAAATCTAATAATATTGCTCAAATCTATCGGTTTAGATAGTTGAATTTTTTTTATTTCAAAAGCTCGGATTATCAATGATTCAAACAAACTTATAATTCGCGGTAGTTGATATTCAATAGTATCTTTAATATCACGGAACACTCTTCTATAAGTTTCATTTACAAATTTATGCTCGTCTTCTTGTGTTAAATATTTTTTAAATCTATAATCTAATACTCCCTGATAACTCTTTTCGGCATATTTGATAGAAAACCATTTGATAGCATTTATTTGAATTGGTTTAATTTCGCCAACTTCCGACCATATTTGTAAAATTGTTTCAAAGTAGACTCCAGTTACAAAATCATAAGCAGACGCGGTTTCAATGCCAATAAACGATTCAACATTATCAAGAATTTTAGATAGGATTATTTCTTGTTTTTTACGCTCAATTAAACGGTTTTGTTCAAAAACATTATCAGGCAACAGTTGCTTATCAAAGTTTAGTGCGTTTTTACGAGCCATATTATTTTGCGACAAATCTTCATTGTCAATATTTTCTAAGTCCAATTCTTTTAAAAGTAGCTTAGAATTATATGGTTTGAAATCAAGAGAAATGGCGGCACAATTGACGATTTTAAGACTCTTATCGCTAAGATAAACTATATTACCGACAAAATGATGTAGGTATCTACCTGATCTTCCGTTTATGTTAAGCAATAAAAATCTTTTATTCTCATCCGTCTTTCCCGAAGGATTATTATACACAACCACCGTTTTGGCGTTTGTATTGACACCTTCAACAATAGTAGAGGTGCAAAATAATGTACTCATCGCGCCGTCATTGAAAAGACGCATGATTTCTCGTTGAAAGTATTTGGGGAATTTGCCGTTATGTATGCCAATTTGATTTTTTAACGCATATATTAAGTCCCAATTTTCCAATGAGCTTTTTTTGCCGCCAAAATCAAAATTATAATTACGTTTCAAATGATCTATAAACATTTGAAGTTTTTCATCAAGTAGACCCTGTTCAACGTAACCATTAGAAAAATCTCTTGCGTGTTGTTCGGTATAAGCCGGATACAAGCAATAAACTATTGCTTGATTTGTTTTAGAAAACTGCAATTTGTTGGCTGCATATATCAGTTTTTCTATTGGTTTATTAAGAGGTGTACTTTCATTAAATTTTTCAAATGGCGAGGAATACTTATATGTTTTTCCGTGAAAATCAATTTCATTTTTCAATGTAGGAATAAAAGTGATTTCTTTCGTTGAAATGCGATGTTTTTCAAGCATCGTATTAAAACCACTTTTCAAACTGTTCAATTCGATAAACGGCCCGGCCAAATAACAAGAATTACATTTTTTCAAAAGGAAATATAATGCTAATCTGAATGCCACAGCGCGATGATCTTGCTCATCTCGCTGAGGATTGTCGTTTCCAAGCTCTATTTTGTCACTTACATCATCTTCACTTGATAAGGCAACATCTTCGTCGATTTTATATATTTCGTCAAAAAAGAAAAAGTCAATCTTTATATCGGGTTTAATAGCCAATAGTCGCAGAACTCTTTCGGGAGTTAAAATAAAGATATTCCGTTCAGATAACTCTAAGTCTTTATAAATCGAATTAAATATACTGTAACTCAAATTATGCTTTTCATTGAAGTCATTAATTTCTTCCGTAACTTCAACCAATAGAGCAACAGTAGGCAACACGATTACAATATTGTTATAATTTTCGTGATGTCTATAAATTATTTCTTTGAGCAAAAAAGTCTTGCCAAATGATGTAGGCGCACTTAAAAATAATTTTTCATTTGCATTTTCAAAAGTGTCGAGTACATCTTTTTGTGCTTTGTCCAACACAAATCCCGATTCGGTTTTATATAATTCGTCAATGACATTTTCTTTTATCTCGGCTAATGCATTATCAGAGTTAATAACTACATTATCGAAATTGTTTAATCGATTGTATCCGAATGTTCTTAATTTTCGGCTTGCATTATACAAAACAAAATCTAATTGCGGATATTGTTCAAGTTCACTTCGATTATTATTTCGCCATTCGGATAAGTAGCATAATATGTCTTTCAATCTATTTTTATCTACATCTGAAAGTTCATATTTATTGATAAGGTGTGTAGCTTCTTTTAACAAGTTTAATATGCTCATACTTTGCGCTCCTCCAAAAAGTGTTCGCGCACTTTATTTAGATTTCGTAAAGGAAAAACAAGCAACAACACTTCTATATCAAGATTATCGTTATTGACCAACACAAAATCTTGGAAAGTGCTTTTAATTTTCGCTTTTATATTATCAATCAATCTGCTACTATCGTCATAATCCGATTCGTTCGGCATTACCAAACACGGGATTCGTATTACAATCTGTTCTTGCTTAAAATATTCTTTCTGTTTGCTCCGCGCGATTACTGTTACAATCAAAAATAATATCATTGATATCATCTATAATTTTACTCAATTCAACAGAAGTACTATTAACGGCGCGCATAATGTCGCAAAGTATTGTAATAGCATCGGCAAAGTAGTATTTTATAATGTTTTTATTTATATCGTTTTTAATACCGTCTAAACAGTATTTCCAATCTCCGGTTTTAACTTGTCCGACCCAAAAATATTTTTGACCGTTCTCAATAGAAAAAACCATGTTGTCGTAACCTTTAATTTCATGTCCTTTACGCTCGACAGTTTCTTCTTTATGCGGTCGTCTTTCTAAATACTTTGCACGAGAGTATAGCATTTCAATATCGGGAAAGAACAATTTGATAAAGCAGTCTAAAGTTAGTTCTCCTAATAATCCATCTGTTTCTTTTTCGGTTTTGGGAACACGATTTTCGTATGCAACACGAGAGGCTTTACGTAAATCGTCTAAATGTCCTTTTTGATACTCTTTTTCTATCTCATCTTTTTCGTAAGCGTAGAATAGGATGCTATCAAAAACTGTATCCGTAAATCTTTCTTCGAAATCTGCGTCTAAAATATGACTATAAGGATGCGTCGTAAACACATCTTTATAGGGTTCATATTTTATAATCATCGGTTTGATTTTTCCTCCGATAAGTTGTTTGAAAATTTCGATAGCGTCCATTTTATATCTTTAGTTGTACCTCTTAAAGTTATCGCCAAAGCCGAAAACTTTTCTATTGCTTTGTGTTTATCTGTCATGTGGATAGCCGTTTGCAATTATCGACACAAGAGTTATGTATAATTAATAATAAATTTTGCTCTCTCGAGTAATTCGTCATAACATAATATCTCAATATTTCGCAGATTTCTTCTATACAACTCAAATGTGCGCAGTTTAATTTCTTTTTCTTCGTCTGACCCGTCAATATTGTTTAGATTGCCGAAGATAAGGATGCATTCCGGATCGTATGTCGGTTGTTTTATTATCTTACCACTCGAATCATAATTTGTTTTTCGTGATTTTAGTTCCCATTCGGCTTTTTGTGCTAATATTTGACTTACCGCATTAGTCAATTCATCAGACAAGCGCCAAGCCCCATTCCTATATTTGTCTTTACAGAATAATGGGGTATCAGGGCGTTTAAGTTCAACCAATTTAGTAAATTTATCGGCGACTAAAAAATCTTCTATCACTGCGCCTTGTCCAGATAAATCGGTATCGGATACATGAGCTTCTCGTTGTAAAATTCTCAAATATTTATATTTCAATCCATAGCCGAATATCCAGTCATTATTTTGAAAAAACTCTTGCCATGTGGATTCGGAAGTTTCATTTTGTAACATTTGTTCAAATTCACTCAATGCGTCTTTTCGCCCAAGTATTAAATCTACATCACTTTTTGAAAGATTACGCTCTATGAATTTTTTGATCAATTCAGTCGCTTCATGTTTATTTGTTTGTTGAAGTAAGGACAGTATTTGTTGTTCATCTGGTTGAAATCGACAATAGTTTCCGGTTCTTTGTATCGAGGAGTCCTTTAGGAAAGGGTAGGTGTCTAAAAAATTATGTAAGTTACACATATCCTCGCGCGAAAGCGTCAACATTATTGGAGATGCTGTTGGAGAAAGTATTCCGAGATGGAATGAAATATCGGTGAGCGATTTATCGGATTCATTAAGTCCTGTAATTGTCAAAATCCATTCAATACCGTTTTGTTTGAATCTAAAACTATGATCTACACTCACAATAGCACCTTCTCAATTACAATTTCATACATAGGGGATTCCTCATTGTAACCTTCAGCAATAGTGAATTGAGGGGCAGTGTGTATAATTCTTGCAGATTTTATCTTATCACATAGGTGTGTTTTCCAATCAGGCACAGTACTATTACTTACACCTTCAGTTTGCCAAAGATGTAAGTACACCGAAACTTTTCCTGATTTTAATTTGCGCATAAATATAATATGAGGGTTACCTATTCGCTCGCCATCTAAGCCGTCATCATACTCGAATATTATAGGTTTACGTTCTTTAATTGCTTGTCTGATTGTTTCCATTACATCCATAATTTACCTCCAATTTGTATGTGTTAAAAATTTATTTTTTTAGGCGATTACATTCTGCTCGCTAAATAATCGTATTTTAAAATTATAGCATAAATTTTGATAAAATGCAAGATATAAGGCTTCGCGAATTGTGGAAATATAAGCAACGAAGAAAGAACGTAGATTCGTTTTTTTGTGGGTGGAGATTGTTGGATTTTAAAATGTTGTAAAACATTTAAACAGATTTCATTTTTTATATATATCAAATTTTGTGCTTGATTTGTTGTCAAAATATGTTATAATAAAATAAAAATTATCAAAAGGTCGCAAACGAATGAAAAACAAAGAAATTACCGTATTGGATCAGGAAATACATATCAATAAAAACGATTATTTCTCTTTAACCGATATTGCAAAATATAAAAATGCCGAAGATCCGCGATTTGTTATACAAAATTGGATGCGCAGAATCGATACGATTCAATATATATGGGCTTATGGGAACAACTCAACAATCCGAATTTTAACCGTGTCGAATTCGATACGTTTAGAAGCGAAGCCGGTCATAATTACTTTACAATGACGCCGAAAAAATGGATAGACGGTGTAAACGCTATCGGTATCATTTCAAAAGCGGGAAAATATAACAGCGGTACATACGCGCACAAAGATATTGCCTTACAATTTGCATCTTGGATTTCGCCCGAAATCAATTTATATATTATCAAAGAATTCCAGAGACTCAAAGCGGACGAGCAAAAGCAACTTGGCTGGACGGTGAAACGCGAACTGGCGAAGATAAACTACCGTATCCATACTGATGCAATTAAGGATAATATCATTATTCCGCTTGAAATTTCAAAAGAGCAAGCATCTTTCGTTTATGCAAACGAAGCCGACGTTCTGAACGTTGCATTATTCGGTATGACCGCGCGTGAATGGAGGGATAAAAACCCTGATAAAAAGGTAATATTCGCGATTATGCAGAAGTATCGCAACTTGTAAGCCTTTCTAACCTTGAAAACCTGAACGCGTATTTGATAGAACGCGGATTAAGTCAACCGGAACGACTTATTGAACTGAATAAAGCGGCGATCCGTCAAATGAAAGTTTTGGCGGAAGAGACGCCCAAACTATCTGACGGCTTGGACGAACAATGAGGTGTAATATGAAATTCTCCGAAAAAGTAAAATATGCAAGAATGAAACTTTTTTTAACGTAGGAAGCATTGGCGAAAGAACTCGGCGTATCTTATGCAACAATCTGTCGTTGGGAAAAGGATAACCGCGAACCGCAAATCGTTTCACAAGGCAAATTTTACGCCTTTTGCGAAAGTAAAGGAATTACATTTGAAGACGAGAGGTAAAGCATATGGCAAAAAGTACCATAATAAAACAAATTGTTAATAATGAAGTCCCTTTAACAATCGTTTTACGCCGAATCTTTGTTTTAGCTAACGATATAGGTAACGAAAGTGTTAAAGAGTGGGCTTCACTTGAATTGAACGGATATAAAAAAGAGGATCAAATTCCTGAGTATAGAGTATTCAATAGTTGCGAATTGCATTATACCGGAATAAATGGGGCGTATAACGTAACAAATCAACCGCTTTCCCTTACATGGTTAGATCCAAAAACAATAAAAGCGATTACAACACATAGAATTGCCGCTCCGCTTTCTGAAGTCGAAAAGAATGCCTGCAGCACGGATTCGTTTTTGGGTATAGATAGGTCTTATTTGGCGGGAGAGGTATATAAACATACAGATGATGGGGTAAATGGGATACAGTGCTTTTCCATACAGCAAATTGTTCCTGTAGCCCAGTTTTCAAGAATTATAAATTCTATTACTAATATAGCTTTAAATACTCTTTTAGAATTAGATAAGGTGTATGGTAAATTGGACGATTTGGATATCGGCTCTGAAAGAATAGGTAAAAAAGAAAAAACCGATTTATTTACTAATTTGAGCTGCATTATTACAGGTAAAACAATTAAAGTTAATAACTCAAACATCGGTGGAGGCGGTAATACACCTACAAAATCTACGAATATTGAAATAAGTCCGGATATATCCGCAAATCCTAATAATAAAAAATGCTGTTGGTTTAGTAAAATCTTCAAGAAAAGATAAATTAAAAAACCAAATTGATTAATTAAATTAAAGATCAATAAAACAATGAAAAGTGTAGAACAAAGAATTAGGCAGTGCCTCATACAACTTGTAAAGATGTAATCTATACGCGCGGAACATTTATAGCGGATGGTGCGTTTTAGTTGAAGACGATCCGAATATAAGTTACGAAAAAGAAAGAAAAGTATATGCGAGACTTGGACGAGAAGCCGAGAGCTTAAAAGCCAATGAAATTCGTTCGATTTACAGTTTTGACAGTTGTTGTTGGGAGAAAATCGAGTAAAATCACGAAGGAAAACTGTATTGTATGTGAAAAATTCATATTTTTTCGACGAATATCGTGACGATGCTTCTTGTGGGTTAATACGATGCGGATATAAGCGCAAGTTGAGGGCTTGCGCTTTTTTTGTAATGTATGTTCTTCCTTTCGGACGACGTTACCTGTATATAAACTTCATCATAATGTCCTGAGGGTAGTCGCCGAAGTATTTACCGAACAGGTTCATACCGCCTACATGATCGGCATCGGGGGAAACGCCGATTTTTAACGAAACATAGGGATTGGCGGACGCTTGAAGCGCCAGATCGCGCAGGTTTGTAAAGGAAGCGAATTTGCTGTTAAGAGTCGTTTGGGTGTCGTCCACCTTCCAGCTGTTTATTTCGCCGTACTGAGTGAACCCGACCGGCCAGAAGCTAGGATTTAACAGTCCTTTTCTTCCTCCGAAATCGCCGGGGGACGTCCATACGCCGAGCAGTTTATCGTTTATAAGAACGGAGATATCCGACTTATAGTCGTTATTGTAAAGAGGAGCTTCGGAACAGGCTTCGAAAGAAATTTCTATACCGGCGAGACGCGCGAGTTTTTCTCTGCTCGGTAGCGGCACGCGGGATTCGAGAATTCCGTGTGTGAACCATATAATCGAAGCTTTGTATCTTTCGGGGTTACAAAAAATGGCAAGGTCGTTATCGTTACCGATCGCGCCTTCGACCGGCGTAGCCATTCCGCACGGGGCAGACATTTGCGAATAATCGAAGTAAGATCCTATCGCGATATCGAATTCGTCGAAAGGAGCTCTCGGCGCGATGTCGAAAGACGGATCGAACATTGTAAGTTCTACGGTATCGACGGAACGGTAACATGTCCTCGATTTGCCTTTCGAGGTATATGAAACCTGCGTCTGTATAAGACCCGCCTGTTCCAGCGTTCTGATATGACCGAGAGTGCTGCAAAGCGGCTGCTCGATAGTCGCGGCAATTTCTTTTATCGTCAGGTTACTGAACGTAAGTAGTTTCATGATTTCTATTCTCAGCGGCGACGATAAAGCATGAGCCAAAGTCGCCATTTTTTCGGGATCTTTGGTGATTGAAAGTCGTATAGGTTCGATCATACCGAGTTTCTCCTTTTCGGGGCTTGTCGGGTATTATAATACATCAACAAAAAATCGAAAGTCAAGCAAAACAACTTGTTTATAAAAAAGTAAAGTACCACAATAAAGTTATGACACAATATCAAAGTTGTATTGAGAACTCCCAAACGCTGTGTTATAATACAAACACGCAAAGGCAAAACGCGGAAATTATATTTACGGAGATGCTGAATGAGGAACGAATTTCCGAACCCTATGGAAAGAAGAGAGAGGTGGCAACCTCTTAACGGGAAGTGGCTGTTTTCGTTTGACAAGCCTATTTACGACAGAGAAATAGAAGTACCGTTTGCGTACCAAACGGAGGCGAGCGGAGTAAACGAAAAGGAACATCACGAAACGGTCTGGTACAAGCGCGACGTTATTCTTAACGACGAAATGAAGTCGAGCGAACGCGTCGTCGTCAGATTTTTGGCGGTCGATTACGAAGCCACGGTATTCGTCAACGGTAGATTCGCGTGTTTTCATGCGGGCGGGTACGAGGCTTTTTCCGTTGATATAACGGATCTGATAACGCGTGAAAAGGAAACAATAGAAGTAAAAGTCGCGGATCCTCTGGACGCCGATCGCCCGCGCGGGAAACAGGATTGGAACGAGAACCCGTCAAGATGCTGGTATTACCAGACTACGGGTATCTGGCAAAGCGTCTGGCTCGAGGGGTACGGAAGCGATTACATACGGAGTTTCGGGATAACTCCGGACGCAGAAAAAACGGACGTTCGTTTCGACGTTTCGCTCGCGTCGGGAGAAGCCGAAACGATTGTCGTCGATATTGAGTCGCAGTTTTTCGACAAGCCGCTAACATTTACGGCGTCGGTCGCGAGGAAACGGAAAGTCATTCTCGTCGCGAATCTGCCTAAACCCGATCTTGTGTACGACAAACATTTATGGTCGCCCGCCGCGCCGAACTTATACCGCGCAACGATAAAAACGATTACCTATGGCAGAATATCCGACGAAGTGAAAACCCATTTCGCGTTTCGCACCGTAGAAGCGAGAAACGGTAAAATCCTGTTGAACGGAGTTCCGTTCGAGCCAAAAATGGTGTTGGATCAGGGGTACTGGCGAAGTGGCGGAATGACGGCGCCGTCGGCTCGCTCGTTCGAGGAAGACATACTTGCGGCAAAAGCAATGGGATTTAACGCGGCTCGCAAGCATCAGAAAGTCGAAGATCCGTACTTTTACTATTATGCCGACGTTCACGGCTTCCCCGTGTGGGCGGAAACTCCGAGCGCATACGAATTCGGCAAACACGAAATCGCGACCGTAATCGCCACTCAACTCGCTTTGATCGATAAAGTTTACAATCACCCGTCGGTTATCGCTTACGTTCCGTTCAACGAAAGCTGGGGGATACTCGAGGTTGCGAAAAACAAACAAGAACAATCGTTCGTGCGTGCGGTTACGGAACTGATTCGCGCGCGGGACGGAGGAAAGATCGTTATCGGGAACGACGGATGGGAAACGCTCGATTGTTCGGACATAATAACAGTGCACGATTATTCGTCGTTCGGCGATGATTTCGCGGAAAAGTATACCGAGCCGAATGAAAGCGACACTCCGGTGGGACGGCGGATAACGGTCGAGGGAAGCGTTATCGGAGATAAGCCCGTAATGCTGTCCGAGTTTGGCGGTATTTCTTTGTCGGAGAAAGCGGGCTGGGGATACGGAGAGGACGTCGGCGACGAAAAAGAATACATAAACCGTCTCGAGAGGCTTATTGACAATTATAAGAAAACCCGATTGTGGGGATGGTGTTTTACGCAACTTACCGACGTCGAACAGGAAACTAACGGACTTCTCGATTCCGATCACAAACCGAAATTCGACGTCGAAAAAATCAAAAAGGCAATATCAAAGTAAAAGGAGCAGAAAAACGATGAAGAAGATAACGAGGGTTTTATGTGCGATTTTGTGCGCGGTATTCTGCGTTCCGGTCGTTACGTCGTGCGGCGGCGCGTCTGACTCGGTACAGTTCTGGGTTTACGGGTCGTCCGATCAGCTTGATATGTATACTCGCGTGACCGACGAATTCAACGCAACTTACGGAAAAGAAAACGGCATTAACGTCGAAATTTCGCAAAAGCCGAACGGAAGTTACGACCAGACGGTAAAGGTCGCGGCTCAGAGCGAATCGGGACCGGACGTGTTCCTTGTGGTAGAGGCGGAATTCAAAAGCTGGATTATCGCAAAATATTTCTGTCCGATACAGGAATACGTCGATCGGGTTTCGGACATCGATATTTCCGATATAATGCCGACGACGATAAATCGGTTGCGTTACAACGTCGAAACCAACACTTCGCACCTTGACGATCCGCTTTACGGCTTACCGCTCGATAATCAGCCTACGGCTTTATACTATAACGCTACGATGCTGAACAAGGCGGGTATTATCGTTATAAGCGTTGACGAAGCGGATCTTGACAAGTGGAACAACAACGAAATTGCGGATCGCAACGGAAAATATAAAAGGGATTTTGCCCGTCTCGACGGCATAACGGTGCCGGCGAAAGGCTATTATCGCAGCAAAAATCCGTATTATTACAACGGTAAAAGAACGAAATCGTGGGTGAAACCCGATTTTAAAGGAAACGAAGTCGGGGTTTTCAACAACCGTATCGCAATGAACTGGGACGAGGTGGAAGACCTCGGAATGTTGTTTTCGGGAGCGTATAATCCCGCAAGCGGGCAGGAAGGCAAGGCGAATCCGTTGACGGAATACGGCGCCGAGTACGGTTATTTTACGGAGTGGTGGTTCAATTACGGCTGGAGCGTTGGCGGCGATTGTTTGAACGATCTTA
>ERZ780148.2079-NODE-2079-length-12292-cov-2.361527_pt1 | contig 12292 bp, 3 predicted proteins | sample MGYA00510984_ERZ780148 | MGnify/ENA primary metagenome ERZ780148 (study PRJEB29588, sample SAMEA2160902) | human gut metagenome | biome: human gut; feature: human-associated habitat; material: faeces | place: Denmark | collected 2008/2010 ...
AAAACTCTTTTTTTTCTTATAAATTAAGGAATTTGCGTTCACAAAATTAATTAAATTTGATATAATTGATATTAATAATAGGAGTCTATCCTTAGGAGGTAGTAAATGAGAAAGTTTTTTAATAAAATACTAAGCTTAATACTTGTATTTTCGGTCTTTATCTCATCATTTTCATTAAACATAATTAGTGTACATGCAGATGGTGAACACAAGTTTTTATTAAAAGCATATGATTGGAATGCATTTGATAATGATTGGGAAGGATCTGGAACAGGTGATGAGCTTATAAATAATGCCGATGTAGAGCCTGGAAAAGTAATCCAACTTTCAATTTACTATATACCTGGTACAGACCCAGATATGATGATGCAGATGGCTATAAAATATGATAGTAATTTAGTTGAGCCCATGTATGATGAAGGTTCATTATATTTAGAGGCTGATATGTCAACAACTTATCAAGGAGGTATATGGCCTGCAGTTGGAAAGTCGCCAGACAATAAAAAGAAAACGAATTGGACAGTATCTGCTAACGATGCATCAAGTTATAGTATGATTAGTGTTTTGGCAGAAGATCAAGCAAAAACAAAAGCGCTTACAACAGAAGGTGTAATTGCAAGTGTATATTTTAAAATAAAAGATACTGCAAAAGCAGGTTCTGTAATAACATTTGAATATGATAATTCTCGTACAAAATTAACAAAATATGACAATGGTAAAGAAAGACCAGTTATTACAGAAGGAATAAACTTAAATGTTTTCGGAAAAATGTCCGCAAATACATTATTAAAATCATTATCAGTAAAAAATGGTACACAAGAGTATCCATTAAATCCTACATTTGTACCAGATTCAGAAACAGTAAGAGATTATCAAACAACAGTGCCAAATAATATAACAAGTGTTGATATATCCGCAACAGCATCTGATACATCTGGAAAAGTATTACCTGGTGGTCTTGGAACAAAAAGTTTAAATGTCGGAGAAAATAATTTTAATTTAGTTGTTCAATCACAAGATGGTACACAAGAAATATATCGATTAACAGTGTATAGATTAAATAATGATGCGGCACTAAAAAGTTTAACATTAACAAATGGTGTAAATATTGGAACATTTAGTGGTGGAACAACATCATATACAGCAACTGTTCCATATAAAACTAAATCATCAGAAGTAACAGCTTTAACAAATGATTCAAATGCAGTTATAACAAGTGGAACAGGTTCATTTAATTTTACAAATTATGGAACAACAACAAATACACATAATATTGTAGTAAATGCAGAAAATTGTGATTCTAAATATGCAAGTGTTCCAGGAAATACATGTACAAGCAAAACATATACAATCACAGTAACTAGAATTGCTCCATCAAGTAATAATAATTTAAATAATTTAACAGTAAATAATAAAACAGTAACTAATTTTAATAAAAATACTTTAGAATATACTTTACCAAATGTATCTAATGAAACAACAAGTTTATTAGTAGGAGCAGTAGTAGAAGATACAGATAAAGCACAAATAAAAAGTGGAACAGGGACAGTTAATTTAAATATTGGAGATAATACATTAAATATAGTTGTTAAAGCAGAAAATGGAGACGAAAAAACATATAAATTACACGTTAGAAGATTATCAAATGATAACAAATTAAAAAGCTTAGAAGTTAAATCAACACCAAGTGCTAGTTTATCACCAGCATTTACAAGTACGTTCTTTGGAGATTATAACTATAATTATACAGAAGATGTAAGTTCTATAGATGTAAAAGCAATTGTTAATGATACAGATAAAGCAATGGTTGGAATAGTAGATGCAAATGGTTCTGAAACACTTACTAGCTCGTTAAATACTGCATCCAAAACATTTACAACTAATACAAGTAATGTAACAATTGTAGTAACTGCAGAAGATGGAAGTATTCAAAACTATACTTTAAACTTAGTAAGAGCAAAATCAACAGATGCAAATTTATCTAGTTTAATAGTAAATCCTGGAGAACTTGTTCCAGTGTTCAGTAAAGAAACAAGAAATTATAATGTAACTGTAGATGGAAGTGTAACAAGTATAAATGTTAATGCAACACCTCTATCAAAGTATGCTAAAGTAGAAAGTATTACAGGAAATACAAATCTTAACTTTGGAAATAATCAAGTGGAAGTAGTAGTAAAAGCAGAAAGCGGAAATACAGTAACATATACAATAAATGTTGAAAGAAAGAAATATGACATTGCTTTATTAGATGATATAAAAGTAGATGGCGTAAGTATAGACAATTTTAATAAAAATACATTTGAATATACTTTAGATAAAGTTCCATTTAGTAAAAATAAAATCAATGTAGATGCAACTAAAACAAATGAGTTATCAACAGTAAAAGGTTTAGGAGATATAGAACTAAAAACTGGTGATAATCAAATAGTAATAGAAGTAACAGCGCATAATGGTACAACTAAAAATACATATAAATTAAATATTGAAAGAGAAAAAAATAGTGATAATTTAGTAAAAAGTATAAAAGTATCAGGAGTAACACCAATATTAAATGATGATGGAACATATAGTGTAACACTTCCAAATAATAAGACAACATTAACACCTAATGATGTAGATGTTACAATAAGTGATGATGCTAGTATAGAAAAAAGTCCAGCAATAAATTTATCAACAAAAAATGATAACATATATACATTTAAAGTAACTGCTGAAAATGGAGACGAAAAAACATATACTATAAAAGTAACAAGAACAAAATCTAATGATACAAGTATAAAAAAGGTAACACTTACAATTGGAACAGATTCATCAAGATATTGTTTATTAACTGATAATAAATGTAAAATTGGTGTACCAAGTGATACAACTAATTTCTCTTTATCTTCAGAAATAAATAGTGAAAGTGTTATTACACCTGCAAATGGTACAGAATTTACTATGTCATCAACAGAAAGAATAAAAGATATAACTTTAACAGTAACCGCAGAAGATGGAACACAAAATGAATATACAGTTACAGTTGAAAGAGAAAAATCATCAAATAATAATTTAAGTGATATAAAAGTAGATAATGTAAGCGTATCAGGTTTTAACAAAGACAAATTAATTTATAATTTAACTGTACCAGGTGCAACTGATAGTGTAAGTGTAAGTGCAGTTGTAGAAGATACAGGAAAAGCAACTATAACAACAGATTTAAGTAATAAATTTAATTTGAACTTTGGAAGTAATCAAATAGATATAATTGTAACAGCAGAAAATGGAGATTTAAAAACATATACTTTATTTATTGAAAGAAGTAAAAGAGTAAATGCTTATTTAAAAGATTTAAAAATTAATGATAAGACTATAACAGGATTTAATAAAAGTAAAACAATATATGATTTAGGAGAAGTTGATTATAATACAACTGCTCTAAAAGTAGAAGGAATTGCTGAAGATGAACTTGCAACTGTATTAGGTAATGGACTTATAAATTTAAGTACTGGATCAAATACAATTACATTAACAGTAAATGCACATGATACTAGTGTAAGTGAAATATATAAAATTACTGTAAAAAGAAAATTAAACGATGATACAGGTATTCAGGGTATAACTCTTGCGGGAGTTCCAGCAGTTAAAGATGGATTAAATTATAAAGTTACTGTACCAAATGATGTGACAAAAGCAGATAAATCAAATTTAATAGTTACAGTAAATGATCCGAAAGTAGAAACAGATAAAAAAGCAGAATATATATTCAATGATACAGAACTTTTTACAACAAGTGATAATGAGATAAATATATTAGTAACTGCAGAAGATGGAAGCGTAAGAGCATATACATTAATAGTAACAAGAGAAAAATCAGATGTTGCACTTTTATCAAATTTAACAGTAACTAATGGTAGTTTCTTACCAAGTTTCTCATCAAATGTATTTGAATATGAAGTAACAGTACCTGTTGATGTAACAGAATTTAATGTAACTGCTACTAAGTTAGAACCAAATTCAAAAGTAACATCAGGGGAAGGACACTATAATATTTCAACAAGTGAAAAACAAATAGAAGTAACTGTTGTAAGTGAAGATGAGACTAAGTCAAATACATATATATTAAATATAAAGAGAACTAAATCAAGTATAAATACATTATCAGATATAACTGTTAGTGAAGGAACATTAACACCAGAATTTAATTCAAATATAACAAGTTATACAGTAAATGTTGATGGAAATATATCATCAATAGATGTATCCGCAACCCTAACAGATAGTAGAGCAACTATTATCTCAGGAACAGGTATTCATTCACTAAATGTAGGAGATAATAACATAGTTATTAGAGTAGAAAGTGAATCAGGTTCAATACTTGATTATAATATAAATGTAATTAGAGCTAAGAAGAATATAAATGATTTATCAATGATAAAAGTTGATGGAAAAGAAATAGAAAACTTTAGTTCTGATACACTTGAATATGATTTAGGTGATGTAAATTATAGTAAGACAAAAATAAATGTAGAAGCAGTATTAAAAGATGTTGATTCTAGCGTAAAAGGTGATGGAAAAATATCTTTAAAAACAGGAGATAATGAAATTGTACTTACAGTAACAGCGCAAAATGGAGAAGAAAAAACATATAAATTACATGTAAATAGAATAAAAAATGATAATGCAAACCTTAGTTTATTATCAGTAATGGGTTATACATTAACACCAGATTTTGATAAAGATACTTTATATTATGAAACAACAGTTGAAGAAGAAAAAAGTATTCTTACAAAAGAAGAAGTAACTGCGGTTGCAGAAGATAAAAATGCATCTATTTCAAAACAAGATAATATAGAATTATCAACAACAGTAGATAATATTTATAAAGTAACAGTAACTGCAGAAGATGGAAAAACTATAAAAATATATACAATAAAAGTAAATAGACCAAAATCAAGCGATACAACTTTATCAAAAGTTAATTTAACAAATGCAGTGTTATCTCCATCTTTATCAAAAGATAAAAGAGAATATACACTTACAATTCCATATGGAAGTACAGAATTTACTATAGAAGGCGTGCCAACTGTTCCTACTACAACAGTAACAGGTAATGGTACATATTCAAAAGATGATAAAGTAGTAAGACTTACAACAATTGCGGAAGATGGAAGCATGGATGTATATGTATTTAATGTTGTAAAAGCATTAAGTAATGATGCAACACTTCATGATCTAAGTGTAAGTGGATATAATTTAGATAAAACATTTACATCAACAACACTAGATTATAGTATTGGAGATATTCCTTATGGAACAACTAAATTAAAAATAAATGCTACTCCAACAAATTCAGATTCAACTATAAAATATTATGTAGGAACAACTTCCTTTGATAGTAATATAGTAGATATACCAACACTTCTTGGTGAAAATATAATAACAGTAGAAGTAACCGCAGCAGATGGAATAAGTAAAAAATTATATACAATAACATACAATATAGTAAAATCAGATAATGCTTACTTAAGTAAATTAACGCCATCATTAGGTAAAATAGATTTTAATAAAACTACATTCTTATATAATATAAATGTAGAAAATAATATTGATAAAATAAGTTTTGATATAGAAACAGAAGATAAAAATGCAAGTATTAAAGTTCTTTCAGAAAATTTCTTTACACCTAAAACAATTACAGTTGATAACTTAAAAGAAGGTGATACAACACTTGAAATTATAGTTGTCGCACAAAATGGAAATACAAAAACATATAGTGTAATTATTCATAGACTTGGTAAAGAATTAAGTAGTGATGCAAATCTTAGTAGTTTATCAGTAAATGGACAAACTCTAGATAAAGAATTTAATATGAATGAAACAGAATATAGTATTGGAGAAATACCATATAGTTTAGAAAAATTAACAATAAATGCAACACCAAATATTGATACATCAACACTTACATATTTAGTAAATGGTAATAAACAAAGTAGTAATGTTGTTGATATTCCAAAAAATAATGGTAATGGTGCAATTACAGTTCAAGTAACTGCAGAAGATGGTAAAACAGTTAAAAACTATAAAATAACATATTCAAAGCAAGCATCAAGTAATGCGTACTTAAGTGATTTAAGAGTAAGTTCTGGAGAATTAAGTTTTAATAAAACAAAATATTCTTATATAGTAAATATAGATAGTGATGTAAATAAAGTTGATTTAACAAGTGTACTTGAAGATAATAAATCTAATATGAAAATAAATGGAACAACATATACATCACCACATACATATACAATTTCACCACTAGAAGTAGGTAATACAGAAGTTGTAATATTAGTAACAGCTGAAGATGGAACATTCTTAACATATAAAGTAACATTTGTGAAAAAAGCAAATATATCAGAAGTAATAACATCTGTTAAATATGGTCATACAATAGCAAATGGTTATATAAAAACAGTAAAAGTAAATACAACAGCACTTGAATTAAAAGATCAATTAGATAACCCTAATGAATATTTAGAAATAGTAAATAGTGATGAAACAAGTGTTATATCAGATAGTGATATAGTTGCGACAGGATATATAGTTAAATTAATGATTAATGGAGAAGAAAAAGATAGAAAAACTATTGTAATAAAAGGCGATGTTAATGGTGATGGAGTAATAGATATCAGTGATTCAATTGGTATACTAGGTCATTATTTAAATGGTGAAAATAGTTCTAAAGCATTAACAGGAGCATATTTTGTTGCTGGTGATATGGTAGAAGATAGTGAAATAGATATAAGCGATGCGATAAGTGCATTACAATATTATTTGAAGAATTAGTAGGAGGTACATAATGAAGAATAATGGAAAGATAACAAATAAACTTATTATAATTTTAATAGTAGTAGCATCTATATTTGCAATATATATTAAAGCAAACGCTGCAAGTACAGTAGGATCTGCTAGTATTGGTTATACAGTAAATAATAATGCTAATATTGGTGATGAAATAACTGCTAAAGTAAATGTTAACAATGTTAATGTTGATTCAAGTAATATTGGTATATGTGGTGTAGGAGGAAACATATCATTTGATAGTGATTATTTAGAATTTATATCCGCAACTGGTATGAGTTCTCCATACGCTGTATCTGTAAATAAAAATAATAATTATAAATTTGCAGGTATTGATTTTACCTTATCAAATGGATTTAGTTCAGCAACAGATATAATTACATTAAAATTTAAAACATTAAAAACTGGTTCAACAACTTTATCTTTGGCAAATGTATTATTAAATGACTGTAATAATAATAAATTATCAGTAACACCAGTTTCAAAAACAATAACAATAGGAACTCCTGTTATTAAAGATTCTAATAATTATTTATCTGCTTTAAGTATTACAGGATATACAATTAGTCCAGCATTTAATAAAAATACAACTAGTTATAGTTTAACAGTTCCAAATAATGTTTCAAGTGTAACATTAAATGCTACAAAAGAAAGTGCTAAAGCAATTCTTACAGGAACAGGAAATAAAAGTTTAAGTGTAGGCGCTAATAATATTTCAGTAGTAGTAACTGCAGAAAATGGAAATAAAAGAACATATACAATAACTGTAACAAGACAGTCTGCAATTCAAAAATCAAATGATAACTCCCTAAAAGATTTATCAGTTCCAGGTTATACATTAAGTCCAGTATTTAATAAAGATAATTTAGATTATACTTTAAAGGTACCAAATGATGCGACTAAACTAGATGTTAAAGCAATAGCAAATGATGAAAAATCAAGCGTTAAAATAGTAGGTAATACAGATTTAAAGGTAGGAAACAATGTAGTAACAGTAGAAGTAACCGCAGAAGATGAAAGTAAAAAAACATATAAAATTACTGTAACAAGAGAGGAAGAAAAGAAAAATGAGCCTGTTCTTGACTCAGATGCAACATTAAGTAAATTAAATGTAGGTGGTTATACATTAAGTCCAGCGTTTAATAAAAATAAGTTTTCTTATTCTATAACAGTACCAAGTAATGTTGATAACTTAACAGTACAAGCAATTGCATCAAGTAGTAAGGCTAAGGTTACAATAAGTGGTAATAGTAACCTAAAAACAGGTATGAATTATATTACAGTTACAGTAACTGCAGAAAATGGTAATAAAAATACATATACAGTAAATGTAACTAAAAAGAAAGCAAGTACAAGCACAAGTTCTAATTCTGGTACAAAAGAAGAACACAAAAAATCAAATGAAAATTATCTAGAAAGTTTAGTAATAGGTAATGGTGAAATAAGTCCTAAATTTAATAAAAATATGAGTAATTATGAAGTTACAGTACCATATGAAAGTAATAAAATTGATTTAACTTATAAAGCATCAGATAAAGCTAAAGTAGAAGTAATTGGTAATAAAGATTTAAAAGTAGGTGAAACTACAGCAGTAACAATTAAAGTAATCGCAGAAGATGGAAGCATAAGAATTTATACTTTAAATGTAAAAAGAAGTCCACTTAAAAGTAATAATGATTTATCAGATATAAAAGTTGATGGTAAAAAATTAGATGATAATTTTGATCCAGATAAATTAAATTATAAATTAACTGTTGATGGAAATACTGATTCACTTGACGTAGAAGCAATTACTAAAAATCCAAACGCAAAAGTAGAAATAACAGGTAATAAAGATTTAAAAGAAGGTAACAATGTTGTAATGGTTAGAGTTACAGATGAAAATGGTTTCACAAAAAGTTACCAAATAGATGTTGAAAAGAAAAGTAAGAAAATTTTGGGATTAACTTTAGGACAATTCTTTGCATTATTATCACTTTTATTGCTATTACTCGCAATCATTATAATGCTGATAATTTTAATTAAAAGAAAAAATAAACAAAAAGAAGATATTCAAAAAATATCAGAAGGAACTAAAATAGAATTTAAACCTGAAATTAATATTGGCTCTAGAAATGGTACAGATGATGATATAGTTTATCCTAATGGAAATTTATATCAAGATAGTAAATTAAGTGCTGAAGTACCAAAGCAAATAAGTGAACCAAAAAATGTAATAGATTCTGACTCTATAGATGCAGATTACGAAGAAAAATATGATTTATATGATGATGTTGTAACAAAAGATGAATTATATGATGCACTAGAAGAAAGTTTAGAAACTAATAATACAGATAAATTAAAAATGCTTCTTAAACAAGAAGAAGTAAATAGATTAAAAAAAGAAATAAAAGAAAAACAAGAAAAGTTAAATAAGTCATCGAGATATGATACGTTTGACGATGATGATTTTTAATAAAAAAATAAACAATTAAAAGTGAACTTTTTAGTTCCTTTTTTTATGCTTTTTATTTGAATTAATAGTATAATACCCCACCCCCATTACATACTTTAAATTTATTGGTACATATTAATGATATATGTATGGTTTTTGTTTGACAAACACTCTGGGGAGGGGGTATAATATATATGATATAATAGAAAGAATGTTGAATGGGAGTCGTATTAAAATGAAGAAATTTTTTCAAGGTAAAATAAAATTTTTAATAATGATTGCATTTTTATTTTTGTTCTTTTTTAATACGGTAGCATACTCAGGACTTGCTAGTAAACTAGCAATAACATCTGAAGCAATGTTCAGGGCTTCCGCAGACATAAGAGTAACAGGAATAAAATTAGATACAAATTCAATAAAGTTGGATGTTGGTGAAAAGAAAAAATTAACAGCAATAATAGAACCAGACAATGCAAAGAATAAAAATATAACATGGTCAACAATGGATTCAGATATAGCAATTGTTGACAATGATGGAAATGTAACAGGGATTGCAAAAGGGACTACAACAATAATGGTAACTACAGAAGATGGAGGCAAAGTTGCTACATGTGAAGTTACAGTAAATGATACACAAGTTATTAATCCTGATAATCCTAAAACAGATGATTCAGATAATTCTAGTAATACAGAAAAAAATAAAATTTCAATATCTGGTATTGCATGGATTGATGAAAATGAAGATGGAAAGAGAATGACAGATGAAAAAGCTTATAGTGATATGACAGTAATGTTATATGATTATAAAAAAGATAAATTTGTAAGAGAAAATAATGAAATATTAAAAACAAAAACAAATGCACAAGGTGAATACAGATTTGAAAATATTGAAAAAGGACAATATATAGTTTTGTTCTTATATGATACAGAGAACTATTCATTAACAATTTATCAGAAAGAAGGAGTAATAGAAACAAAGAATTCAGATGCTGTAACAAAAAATATAGCTATAAATGGAGAAAAAATGACAGCAGGATTAACAAATATATTAACAGCAAATGGAGATTTAGAGAACATAGACATTGGATTAGTAGAGAATAAGACATTTGACTTAGAGTTACAAAAATATGTAAGCCAAATAACAGTGCAGACAAAAGATGGAAAAACAAAAACATATGACTATGATAACAAGCAATTTGCAAAAATTGAAATTAATTCTAAGAAACTAAGTGGAGCAACAGTTATAATAAAATATAAAATAGTAGTAGCAAATAAAGGTGAAATTACTGGTAAGGCAGCACAAATAATTGATAAGTTACCAGAAGGAATGCAGTTTAAATCAGAACTTAATAATAGTTGGTATGAGAATAATGGTAATTTATATACGAATAGTTTGTCTAAAGAGGAGATAAATATAGGAGAAAGCAAAGAAATTGAATTAGTTTTAACTAAAAATTTATCTGGAAGCAGTGTAGGAACTGTTTTAAATGTAGCTACAATTGGAATAAGTAGTAATGATAAAGCAGTAGAAGATGAAAATGTTACAAATAATACCTCACAAGCTCAAGTAATAATAGCTATTTCAACAGGATTAGTTAAAAAAATAGGATTAACAATTAGTATTCTTATTGTACTTATAGGTTTAGCAATATTAATATGGAAGAATAGAAAAATATTAAAAAGTGTAATGTTTATAGTTATATTATTTATTTGTGTATTTGGAAATATGCAACAAGCATTTGGAGCAACACCGGGAGCAAATAAGCCAGCTAGTAAAATATTTAAAATTAGAGGTGTTGATACTGATGTTGAATATAGTCATGACGATGTAAATCATATATATATATATGGAACAACAGCTGAACGGTAAATATAATCCAGATGATTCACCTATACATTTTGAATGCCAAAATCATGAACTTGCATTCTGTGATTATTTTTGGCATGAAACTTCTTATAAAACTACAAAGGTTGAAGAAGTACCTGTCAAAGAAGGAAATTGGGTAAATCCTCAATTAAAAGTTACCAATCAAACTGATATGAGCAAGATAAGAATTTATAGTATTGATGATACTAGTAATAAAATTGGTCCAATAAAAGTAAAATCTGATAATAAAAGTGCCAAATGTGAGAAAATAGAAGTTGAATATATAGATAAAAATAATACAAAACAGACAAGTGTATGTAGTGCTATAAATTTTGATTGGGAAAAAGAATTTTATATAAAAGTACCTGTCGGAGCAATTAAAATTTTAAAAATTAATATTAATTTTACAGTCAAAGATAAAAGTAGTAGAAGTGTAACCAAGAAATATTGGGATATATATACTGTGTATAAAGGGAATCAAACAACATATAGAAATGATTGGCCATATATTTTTGATTCCAAAAGATGCACAACATGTGATCATAAAAAGTGTACAAGTAAAGCAGAATGTGATAAAAACGGTTGTAAATGTTATAAGGACAAATGTGATACTATAAGAACAACAATTAAAGATGGAGAAACTTCATTTACCAATATTCCTATGCAAAATATGGGACATCCATATACAAAAATAGTAACTGAAACACAAGACGTTACAGTAAATGCCAATATTACAATAAATGGTCCATGGGAGTTGCAAGGAGACTTAGAAATAGATAAGAAAGATGTAGATAGTAAAAGTTCTTTGAATGGAGCTGAATTTGTTTTACAAAAAAATGCAAGTACATATTTACAATTAAAAAATTCTAAAGGGAATATTGTAAACAATATTGAAATTGTACAAGATATAGTATTTAGCAGTAGCACAAAATTGAAAGTAAACGGCGAAGACTATACAGCAAATTATATAAAAGTAAAGAGTAATGCTACCAAACTTATAATGAAGAAAGATGGAAAAATAGTAATAAAAAATATAAGATATGGAAAATACAGATTTTATGAAGTAGATAATCGAAATTATGGATATACAAAAATGGTAAATTCAAATGTTATGGAAATAATGGCTTCAAAGAAAATAACAGAGACACTTACAAATGAAAAAC
>ERZ780148.2088-NODE-2088-length-12255-cov-3.604262_pt1 | contig 12255 bp, 10 predicted proteins | sample MGYA00510984_ERZ780148 | MGnify/ENA primary metagenome ERZ780148 (study PRJEB29588, sample SAMEA2160902) | human gut metagenome | biome: human gut; feature: human-associated habitat; material: faeces | place: Denmark | collected 2008/2010 ...
TTGAATTGGATCCCAATATATATATTTTACGCTCCAAGATAATAATGTGCCTTCCTCGTCATAATAATTAATCGTAATTCTATCTGCATATTCATCTTCTATCTGATTGTCTGCATTCAGATAATAATTTACCTTACTGTATTTCGAAATGATATTACTTTGTACTCGTCCGTTCTCACATTCTACCTTACAATATGCAAACTCATCCTCCTGTGGAATATATTCAAGTTTCAGGTGATTCTCTCCATTTATATTTTCACACCAGAAATTTACACCTCCACTGACTTCCAGATAGTCAGATGTAATCCTGTTCCCTGAATACAATATATTCTCTTGTTCTTCTATGTCGTTCTTTTCTACAACAGTTGTTACATATATTTGCTGGTTATTATACCCTGATAATAATATGTTCACAGCAAAAGTCAGAAGGATAAGAAATATTTTCATAAATATGCCTTTCGTATTGTTCCTGCCTACTCGTATATCATCTGATTTCAGTATAGCATCATATATATTTTCTAACAATATTCAAATTATCTAATATTCAGTCTGAATTTTTATATACTATGTCCTACGTAAAAAAACGGTTATACTAAAACGAATTTTGCCAAGTATAACCGTTTTTATCTTTATGGATAAAATGTAATCACTTCTGTATATGTTTTATTTTTAGTTGTGGTGTAAGTCACTGCACAAAATGCATATGTTCTATCTGATGCTAACCCTACACTTGTCCAACTAATAGTTTTTGGTTTGACATCATTTGTATAAGCATAACTTACTATTCCCTTTGTTCCTACTATTTTATTATGATCCGAATCATTAACCAAGCGTTTCCAATAACAGATTCATCTCCAATATCGATAATGGTCTTTTCTCCCACCATACATTTTCTTCTGTTCGTATATTCTTTAATAATTTTGCAAAATCCTGATCTGCCTCAGACTGCGGATAATCTTTTGTTTCTTTCATATAGCACCCATTTTTCTCCATTGCTTTTTATCTTGTGCAAGGATTTCCCGACTTTTTCCTTTATCATAATAAAAATACTGGTGCTTTTCAATGTGAAATTAGATTTACAGATAATGGATTATTACAAAAATACCACCAAAGCCTTTACCGATACGCTCTGATGGTATTTTTGACATTAGATTGCTTTATCTTTATGCCCCTTCAATCTCCTTGATGCTGAATTCGTTTCCTTCCAGAAGATACGTGGCACTGCTTCCACAGTGCGGACATATTTTTGCATACTGGACTGTGGAATAGGTTTTTCCACAGTCCTCACACATGGTAACACCAGGTATGATCTCGATTTTTAATTCTGAGTCTTTTAAAAGCTCTGATCTGCTTCTTGCATAGCCCCAGCAGTCTGTCATGTATTCCGGGACAACGCCGCTGACTTCCCCGATCTCACAGGTCACAGATCTGATCTCTGTGAGATTGTTCTCAGCAGCCACTTCCTCCACGGTACGCATAACATGTACAATAATTCCCAGTTCGTGCATTTTATTCCTCTCCGTAAATTGTTCACGAATGAATTGTTTATAAAACTCCTCTAGAACAAATATAATTTAAGTTTTACAATCCTTACTTCTTCTTGGAGAATTTAATCTTAATCGCCTGTTTTGCTCCATTCGGAAGAATATATTTCAACTTATCTTCACTTGGAACCATCTTGCTGCATCCAGGCAGATCTCTATGTAACTTGATCGCATCAAACTCACACTTCGTTGTACAGATACCACAACCGATACATTTATTCTGGTCAACGACAGATGCTCCACAGCCAAGGCAGCGCGCTGTCTCTGCTTTGACCTGCTCCTCTGTAAATACAAGCTTTGCATCACGGAAGGAGTGTTTTGTATCGATGGAAGCATTATGTCCTGGTATCTGACGGCTGGAGTTATCATAATTTTCCACTTTGATATCGTTTTTGTCTAACTCGATGAAATCATTTCTGTTACGTCCGATCGTAAGGCTCGAATGTGGCTGTACAAAACGATGGATGGAGATTGCGCCCTGTTTTCCGGCTGCGATCGCATCAATTGCGAATTTAGGTCCGGTGTAAACATCTCCTCCAACGAAGATATCCGGCTCTGCTGTCTGGTAAGTAAGCGCATCTGCAACCGCTCCGTTGCCGCGTCCAAGTTCCACTTTGCTTCCCTTTAATAAGTCTCCCCATACGATCGCCTGGCCTACGGAGAAGAATACATGCTTACATTCTACTGTCAAAAGCTGGTTCTCATCATACTGTGGATTGAATCTGCCATCTGCATCTTTTACAGATAAACATTTCTTTAAAACGATTCCACGTACTTCACCGTTGTCATCCACAAGAACTTCCTTTGGTCCCCATCCCGGATTTACAACGATTCCCTCGGACTCTGCTTCCTCGATCTCCTCCACGGAAGCCGGCATTGTCTCTCTGGATTCCAGACAGAACATGTTGACTTTTGTGCTGTCACTACCGCATCTCTTGGAATCTCTTGCAACGTCGATTGCAACGTTACCGCCACCGATCACAACGACATCACCTTTGATGTCATATTTCTCATTTACATTGACTTCTTTTAAGAGGTCAACTGCGGAAGAACATCCTTTTGCAGTATCGTTTGGAATGCCCGGAAGTCTTCCACCCTGGCATCCGATCGCAATGTAGAACGCTTTGTATCCCTGCGCACGGAGTTCATCTAATGTGATGTCTTTTCCAACTTCCACTCCGGTTCTGATCTCAACGCCCATCTCCTTGATGATATCGATCTCTGCCTGCACAACGTCTTTCTCTAATTTGAAGGATGGGATACCGTATACCAGCATACCGCCGGCGCGCTCATTCTTCTCAAAAATAGTAGGTTTGTAACCTTTTTCAGCCAGATAGAAGGCACAGGATAAACCGGCAGGACCACCTCCGATGATCGCGATCTTCTCCTCAAAATATCCTCTGACAGATGGGACAACTTTCTCTGGAATGTAACGTGTCTCAGCTTTCAGATCCTGGGCTGCGATAAATTTCTTTACCTCATCGATCGCAATTGCCTGATCGATTGTTCCTCTGGTACATGCATCCTCACAGCGTCTGTTACAGATATGTCCGCAGACTGCCGGGAGCGGATTGTTTTTCTTGATCAGCGCCAGCGCATCCTGATATCTTCCCTGCGCTGCCATTTTCAGATAACCCTGAACTGCAATGTGCGCCGGACAGGCTGTCTTACATGGAGCTGTACCAGTGTCATAGCAGTTGATGCGGTTGTTATCACGGTAGTTTTCATCCCACATCTCCGGTCCCCATTTTTTCTCAGATGGAAGGACATGTTTTGGATATTCCACATCAGAACCGTCTTTTCTGCAGAGTTTCTGTCCAAGTTTTACTGCACCTGCAGGACAGTATTCCACACATCGTCCGCAGGCTACGCAGTTCTCTGTCTCAACCTTAGCAACATAGGCAGAGCGGGACATATTCGGTGTATTAAATAACTGTGAAGTACGGAGTGCATAGCAGACATTCACATTACAGTTACAGATCGCAAAAATCTTGTCCTCACCATCGATATTGGTGATCTGGTGGACAAATCCATTCTCCTCTGCCTTCTTTAGGATATCTAATGCTTCCTCTCTTGTGATGTAACGTCCGCCCTTATTCGTCTCAACAACATAATCAGCCATGTCGCCGACTGCGATGCACCAGCTCTCCGGATCATCCGCACATCCTTCTTCATACGTCTGGCGGGAGCGGCGGCAGGAACATGGGCTTGCTGCATACTTTCCTTCATACTTATCCAGCCAGTGTGAAATATGCTCAATGGAAATAGACTGGTTCTCCATAGAGATTGCTTTCTCGACCGGAATAACATGCATACCGATGCCGGCTCCTCCTTCCGGTACCATAGGTGTTACCTTTTCCAGTGGCAGACGGCTCATTCTCTCGAAGAAACGTCCTACTTCCGGATGTTCCTCTAACATCTGAAGGTTCATATTTCCAAACTCAGCACTTCCCGGTACAAACATTGGAAGTACATACTGTTTCTCATGCTGTGGATTTTCCCAATTATACTCGATCACACCATTCACAGCCATCTGCTGTAAAACCTCTTCCAAGTGCTTTTTCTCAATGCCTGTCAGCTTTACCATCTGATCTAATGTCTTTGGCTTACGAACACCCATTTTCAGTGCGATCTCTGCCATCTCATCTGTACACATTGCAGATAATCCCCAGTACTCCGGATCATACTTTGTGATCTTTTTCATTCCAAGTTTCTGCGGAACACGGTCTGTGATCATTTTAGCAAGCTTTACAATAGCTTCTCTCTCTACTTCGTTTTCAATAAATTCCGGTACAAAATTTCCCAATGGATCTGCCATTTCTTCCTCCTTATATGCAAAGCCGTCACTCTGCCGGCTCCTGTAAAAAAATATTTTATTCTGCTTTCACTTATTTCTGATATTCAGAAATCTCAGTGCGGATCCAGTCCGCCCACTCATCAAAACCTTCTCCTGTCTTCGCTGAGACAAAGAAAATCTTTGCATCTGGATTTAATTTCAAGATACGTTCTTTCACAGCCTCTTTGCTGAAATCATCAAAAACACTTAATGTATCACATTTGTTAATGAGGACCACATCACAGATAGAAAACATTAATGGATATTTTAAAGGTTTGTCATCCCCTTCCGGCACGGAAAGGATCATGGCATTCTTTGTACTTCCGGTATCAAACTCTGCCGGACAGACCAGATTGCCTACGTTCTCAAGCACAACAAAATCAAGGTCTTTTGTTCCGAACTCCCGGATTCCCTGTCTTGTCATGTCCGCATCCAGATGGCACATTCCACCTGTATGGATCTGGATGGCACGCACACCGGTCTCACTGATTGCCTGTGCGTCCACATCAGAGTCAATATCTGCTTCCATGACACCAATCTTCATCTCGTCTTTGAGCATGGAGATCGTGCGTTTTAATGTCGTTGTCTTTCCTGCGCCCGGAGAAGACATAAGATTTAGCAAAAATGTCCCCTCTGACTTTAATTCTGCGCGTAATTTGTCAGCATCCGCATTGTTGTCTTCAAAAATACTCCGTTTTACCTCAATCACTTTAAAGTCTTTCATCTGTTCTCCCTCTTCCCTTCTTCTATGTTCCGGCTATCCCATGTTTCCATGTCAGATCCCAGCGTCTGTCCTCTGGTATAACCAGATTGTTATTTATAAAACATTCTATCTATAACATACATTGCATAAGTATTATTGTCAATGATTTTGTTAAAAAATACACAATGTTTTGTCACTGGTATGTCCACAATTCATCTGTGTAAAAAAAGAAACTCCCTTCACATCCTGAAAGGAATTTCTTTTTCACTGTCTCTATTCTGTTATTTTTACCCAAGAGCCACATCCAGCGACATCATCACCGTAAATCCCACTGCAAAAAAAATCGTTCCAAGGTCGGAATGTTCCCCCTGGGACATTTCCGGGATCAGTTCCTCCACAACCACATAAATCATCGCTCCGGCTGCAAAGCTCAACAGATAAGGCAGAGCCGGAACAATATATCCTGCTGCAAGGATTGTGAGCATTGCACCGACCGGCTCCACGATTCCCGAAAGCACACCACCTGCAAAAGCCTTTGACACTTTCATCCCTTCTGCCCTTAGCGGCATGGAAATAATCGCCCCCTCCGGGAAATTCTGGATTGCGATCCCTATTGACAATGCCATAGCTGCCGTCACTGTGATTTTTGCATTTCCAGCCAGATATCCGGCATACACAACCCCGACTGCCATTCCTTCCGGAATATTATGCAGCGTGACGGCCAGCACCATCATGGTAGTTCTCTGCAATCTGCTCTTTGGTCCCTCTGTGCTGACACTGTACCTGTGCAAATGCGGGATGATGTGATCTAACAGAAGCAGAAACAGAATGCCACCCCAAAATCCAGCTGCTGCTGGAATAAACGCAAACTTTCCCATCTCTTCCGACTGATCCATCGCCGGAATCAGTAAACTCCAGATGGATGCCGCCACCATCACCCCCGCAGCAAACCCGGTAAGAATCCGGGACAACCGTTCGCTCATATCATGTTTCATAAAAAATACGCACGCTGCACCGAGCGACGTACCCAAAAACGGAATTAAAATTCCATAAAATACTGACAAATTCATAAGACACCTTCCTCTCTTATTATTAATAAGTAATTGCAAACTTTATTTCAGTTATTTTCTTTAAGTCCTCAATCAATTTTACAATTTCGTATTCTATTCATAATGTATGTATTTTGTTGGTTAGTATCAACTAACTTTATTGTAACAATAAGAGAAAAAATGTCAATAGGTAGAAAAAGAGGTTACTACACAAAGCTGACATTCTTTCTGTAATAACCTCTTTATCCTATCCCGGTATTATAAAGCAAGTACCGCAACAACATACACCAAAATAAACAATATCGACAATAATATTCCGAATATTCCTGTAATAATCCCTGCAATCGCAAGTCCTTTGCCCGGCCGCTTCTGCACAAGACTTACAATTCCCTGTGGCAATGCGATCAGTGCAAGAATAATTCCAATATAAGGCAAAAAGCTGAATACAATCGCAAGAATTCCAAGTACCAGCGAACAGATTGCAAGGTTCTTGGTCGTTCTCTTATCCGGAACCGGTTCCCCGATCACGATCACCTGCTGTCTCGGTCTCGCCTGCTCCTCATATCCTCTGTCAAAGTTTTCTCCATAGTTTCCCTGTTCCATATGTAAACCGTCCTTTACTATGCAAGCTGAAGAAATACTACAATGACCATGATCAAAAGCTGTATTACCGTACATCCAACAAACGCGCCGACAACATTCCCCATCTTACCTGCCAGTCCCTGTCTTACATAAACTGTTCCAAATAAAGCTCCGATCAGTAAACCCAACCATCCGCAAAGAAGAAATCCAGCGATACAACTGATCCCGATAAACACATTACACATTGTCGGTGTTTTATGCAATGGCTGATACTGCTCGCCGCTGCCCTGATATACTCCGTTCACAGCAAGATCAACTTTATTTCCGATTGCCACAACACGAATTTCCGTATCATCGATCATAATTGGATAATCCACCATCATCACCCACCAGTTCTGTGATTTCACCTTGTACGCCTGACCATTCACCAGAATCTTTGCTCCAAATCCTGCCTTGTACTCAATCACATTGTTTGTTCCATTTACCGTTACTTCCCATTTCTTTGTCATTTTCATGCTACTCCTTTTCTCCCACGGTCTTTCTGCCGTATTCTTTATCATTTTACCACATAAAAGTATAAAAGAAAACCTTTTTTCGACTAAATTAGAAAGGGATTTTTATGTAACTTTGATTTCTTATTGCAAAACTGCGTTTCTATGTATCAGGAACATTTCACCGTAATTTCCTGTTACACGAAAAAAGCTTCGAGAAAATCTCAAAGCTTTTTGTTAGTAGCGAGAGGGGGAGTCGAACCCTCGACACCATGGGTATGAACCATGTGCTCTAGCCAACTGAGCTATCTCGCCATATTCAATATTTTTTTCTGCGCCATCACGCAGTGATGTGTGCATCGGCATCGCAGATGCGCCTCACATTTTCCACCTCAATCAACAATATCTTGTCAATGTCTTCTGTGGAAAATGGGACCTATAGGGCTCGAACCTATGACCCTCTGCTTGTAAGGCAGATGCTCTCCCAGCTGAGCTAAGATCCCATATACTTGCGAGTCGCTTGCGCAACTCGCTTTGCTATTATATAATGAATCACATAAAAAAGTCAACACTTATTTTTGTGTTTCTGCAATTTTTTTAGGATTGCTATTTTCATCCGCTATTCTTCCAACAGCCGATCCACCAGTTTTACGCAGTCTGCTGCATCTTTCGAGTATCCGTCCGCTCCGATCTCATCTGCAAAACTTTCATTGATTGCCGCACCACCAATAACGATCTTGCTGTCGCATCCCATTTCTTTTGCTAATTCCACAACGTCTTTCATGCGCATCATCGTTGTTGTCATAAGGGCTGACAGACCAATTACTTTTGCATGCTCTTTTAAAGCAGTCTCAACGATCAGCGAAGCCGGAACATCTTTTCCAAGGTCAATCACATTGTAGCCATAGTTTTTCAACATAAGAACAACAAGATTTTTTCCGATATCGTGAATATCTCCTTCTACTGTTGCAACTACAATTGTCGCCTTTTGTTCCGCATCATTCCGCTCTAACATTGGCTCTACGTATTCGATCGCCATCTTCATCGTGTTGGCAGAGGAGATCAGCTGTGGCAGGAAATATTTCTGTTTGTCAAACAGCACGCCAACTTCATTGATCGCCGGGATCAGATGATGGTTGATGATCTCATCCGGTTTTTCTCCGTCGGCAAGCGCCTTTTTCACCTCATCTAAAATGCCACCCTTATTTCCTTTTAAAACAGCTTCAAAAATTGCACTTCTTCCTTCCTGTGATCCAGGTTTTGTCTGGTCATCCGCCGCCGCTTTTTTTACCGGGACAAGTACGCGCTCCTGACCTGCGTACTTTTCAGCGAGCATGTTCATATGCTCAATATAACGGATATCACTCTCTTCTCTTGCAAGAAGCAGATCAGACGCAAATGCGGCATTCATCAATAATTCCTGCGATGGATTTGCAATAGCCATTGTAAGCCCATGTGCGATCGCCATCGTAAGGAACGCTGTATTCACATAAGTCCGCTCCGGCAGACCAAAAGAAATATTGGAAAGTCCACAGGCTGTTGGCAGTCCAAGTTCATTTTTGCAATAAGAAAATGTTTCGTAGCACTCTACGGCAGCTCTTGGATTTGCTCCGATCGTTGCAACCAGTCCGTCTACGATAATGTCCTCTTTGCTCATTCCGATCTTGATTGCCTGCTCCATAACCGTGCGGATGATCGCATGTTTTTCCTCAGAATCATTCGGAAGCCCTGCATCCGATAATGGCAGCAAAATAAACATTGCTCCGTATTTCTCTGCAATCGGAAGAAGTTTATCCATTTTCTCTTTTTCCATGGAAATCGAATTGATCAGGGCACGTCCCGGATAAATACGGAGTGCCGCCTCAATAATATCTACATGGCTGGAATCAATGCACAGCGGACAATCAACCGTAGAAGTCACTTCGTAAATCGTGTTGATCATCATTTCTTTCTCATCAATTCCGTTCATTCCCATATTAACATCAAGAATCGCAGCACCGTTTTCTTCCTGGTCTAACGCCATCTGACGCACCATGTTAAGGCTGCCCTCCCGCAGTTCTGCCTGAAGTTTTTTCTTACCGGTCGGATTGATGCGCTCACCGATCACCATAAAATTACCATCCAATGTAATTTCCACCAGTTTACGTTCAGAAGCCAGAATTCTTCTTTTTTGCGTCAAAGGTTTATGCACCGGCATATCCTTCACTGCTTCTTTCAGTGCACGGATATGCTCCGGTGTCGTGCCACAGCAGCCTCCGATAATGGACGCACCGGCCTCCACCAGTTTTTTTCCACAGGAAGCAAACTCCTCTGGTCCCGTCTTGTAGACTGTCACACCATTCTCCAGCTCCGGCAGCCCTGCATTCGGCTTTGCAAGGATTGGGATTGTGGCATACTCTGCCATTTTTTCAACCGGTTCTATCATATCCTCCGGTCCTGTTGAACAGTTGATCCCGATCGCATCAGCTCCGAGACTCTGCAGTACGACTGTCGCCGTTGCCGGATCTGTTCCATAAAGGGTTCTTCCATCCGGGTTATATGTGAGTGATACCATGATTGGAAGATCACATACTTCCCTGATCGCAATGACTGCCGCCCTGCATTCCTGAAGACTCATCATGGTCTCTACCACAAAGAGATCAGCGCCTGCATCTGCAACTACCTCTGCCTGTTCTTTGTAGACATCCACAAGATCTTCAAACATCAGGTCGCCGATCGGATATAACTGTTGTCCGGTCATCGTCATATCCGCTGCCACCAGCGCTTTTCCCTGCGCCGCTTTTTTGGACAGGGCGATCAGTTCCCGGTTCATTTCTTCTAATCTGTCTGCAAGTCCATACTCTTCCAGTTTTATACGGTTTGCAGTAAATGTTGGTGCATACAAAATATCAGTTCCGGCCGCCACATAATCTTCCTGTAACTTTATCATAATATCAGGATTTTCAAGAATCCACTGTTCCGGGCACACGCCAACCGGCATGCCTGCCTTCTGCAAATTCGTTCCTGTCGCTCCATCCAGAATAACCGGTCCGTTTTCCACCAGTTTTTTAAATTCTGCTTTTGTCATTGTCTTTTGTCATTCCTTCCGCGGATTTATTCCTTTTGATTATGCCATTTCCATAAATGCGGCGCAAGTATTTTTAAATTCCTATTTACAGCAATTCTTTGAGGATTTTATTGACCATTCCAGGATTTGCCTTTCCTTTCATCGCCTTCATTGTCTGTCCAACCAGAAATCCGATCGCTTTTTCTTTTCCATTACGGTAATCTTCTACTGACTGTGGATTGTCTCTGATGACCTGTTCCACGACTGTCTGCAGCTCGCCGGCATCATTGACGGTCTTTAATCCTTTTTCCTCAACGTATTTGTCAGGATCAATATCATGTTTGAAAACTTCCTCAAACACTTCCTTTGCAACCGTGCTGTTGATCGCACCGGAATCTGCCAGTTCAATGACTTTTGCAAGATTTACCGGAGAAAATTTAATGTCCTCCGGGTCCATCTCATTTTCTTTTAACAGACGGATGATTTCACCCATAATCCAGTTGGAAACTTTCTTTGGTTTCTTACATATCTCTGTCGTCGCCTCGAAAAGATCGGCAAATTTTTTATGTCCGGTGATAATTTCCGCATCATAATCCGGCAGACCGAATTCTTTTTTATAGCGTTCTAATTTTTCTGTGCGGAGTTCCGGCTGTCTTGCCTTGATTTCTGCGATCCACTCATCGCTTATGACAATTGGAACAAGATCCGGTTCCGGGAAATAACGGTAATCCTGTGCATCCTCCTTAGAACGCATTGCGTAGGAGTACTCTTTGTTGTCATCCCATCTTCTGGTTTCCTGAATGACCTTTTTTCCTTCCTCGATCAGCTCGATCTGCCGGGCGCGCTCGCCCTCGATAGCTCTTGCGATCGCCTTGAAAGAGTTCAGGTTCTTCATCTCGGTACGTGTTCCAAATTCCGGTGCCCCCATCTCACGGACGGAAAGGTTAACATCGGCACGCATGGAACCTTCATTTAATTTACAGTCAGACGCACCAAGATACTGGATGATCAGCCTTAATTTTTCCAGATAGGCAATGACCTCCTCTGCGGAACGCATATCCGGCTCTGACACGATCTCGATCAACGGTACGCCGGAACGGTTGTAATCGACGATCGAACAGTCCTCCCACTCATCATGCACCAGCTTTCCGGCATCCTCCTCCATATGGATTTCATGGATACCAACCGTTTTCTTACTCGCTGCAGTTTCGATCTCCACCCCGCCGTTCCTGCAGATTGGCAGATACAACTGGGAAATCTGGTAATTCTGCGGATTATCCGGATAAAAATAGTTTTTACGGTCAAATTTACAGTACTGGGTAATACTGCAGTTTGTGGCAATTCCCACTGCCATCGCATATTCCACCACCTGACGGTTCAACACCGGAAGGGAACCCGGCATACCGGTACAGACCGGACAGGTATGTGTGTTTGGTGCACCGCCGAATGCCGTGGAACAGCCGCAGAAGATTTTTGTTTTCGTTGCTAACTCAACATGGACCTCAAGTCCAATGACAGTTTCATATATTTTACTCATGTCTATTCCTCCATTTTCGGACTATGCAAGCGGGCTGTGCTCATAGGTTCTTGTCTGTTCAAATGCATATGCCGCGCGGATGATCTTCTTCTCTTCAAAACAGTTTCCAATAAGCTGTAACCCGATCGGCAGACCGTTTTTATCTTTGCCGCACGGCAGTGAAATTCCCGGTAAGCCGGCAAGATTTACGGAAATCGTGTAAATATCTCCTAAATACATCTTGATCGGATCACTTAAGCTGTCTCCTAATTTTGGAGCTGTTGTTGGTGCAACTGGTCCTAAGATCACATCATATTTCTCAAATGCTTTGTCAAATTCTTTCTTGATCAGTGCTTTTGTTCTTAATGCTTTTAAGTAGTATGCATCGTAATATCCTGAACTTAATACGAATGATCCTAACATGATACGGCGTTTTACTTCGGCTCCGAATCCTTCAGAACGTGTCTTCTTATACATGTTGTGAAGTC
>ERZ780148.2089-NODE-2089-length-12254-cov-3.461677_pt1 | contig 12254 bp, 10 predicted proteins | sample MGYA00510984_ERZ780148 | MGnify/ENA primary metagenome ERZ780148 (study PRJEB29588, sample SAMEA2160902) | human gut metagenome | biome: human gut; feature: human-associated habitat; material: faeces | place: Denmark | collected 2008/2010 ...
ACCTCTGACCTGCGCGGACCGAAGTGGAACGTAGAACCACGAGTCGCAAAGTCTTTTTTCTAAATTACGGAGCCCAAAAAATCAATCATATTTTTTACTGTTACATTTGGGGTATTTCGATGCAGTAAAATGATGTGTTTTTTTCATCACCGAACTCGATTTCAAAAAGTATGTATAATACGGTTTTTTGTTGGTGTTTGTGCCATTGATAATCGGGTCGTCAAAGGTCACATCAATGTGATACCACTTACCGGAAAGTTTCACCATATTCCATGCATGGCCGACGCTACCGCTTGAACCGGTTACAAAGCGGCACGGAATTTTAAGTTTACGCATCACCATCTGAAAGGCATGCGAATAACCATCACACACTGCCACTTTTTTCAGCAGTGCTCCCTTTGCCGTGTGGGATACACTCGGTACATATCCGCGTTTGAGACTGTAATAATCATATTTTACATTTCGAATCATCCAATTATGTACTGCCTGTACTTTTTGATAATTCGTCATATCTTTTTTAATAACCGATTTGATAATCTGGTTTACCCGTTTTCCAACTGCTTTTCCGTATACCGTTACTTTGTACTGATATTTTTTACCACCGGCAGATGCCTGAATTATGGTGGTTCCTTTCTTTTTTGCGCGAATTTTACCACTTTTTGTAACGGATACCACACTCTTCTTCTTACTCTTATACGTTACTGTATTAATGCAGTTGAGCAAAGGAATCGTGTCGGTATCACCCGCAAGAAGGTAAATATGGGAAGATGCAAATTTAATTTTGTTTGTTGTCGTAACGGCAATTCCTTTTTTCTCAGCATACGAATACGCCTTGCTTAATTTTGGTGCTGCAAAATTTAAGATTTTTCCACAGTCATAAAGGATATTGTCTATCAATGTAACAGTTTCTTTTGGAAAAGAAATCACACGAAGCGATGAACATTTGGCAAAAGCATACTTTTCAACTGTCGTTACACTTGACGGAAGAATAATTTTCTTCACCTTTGAATTGTTATAAAAGGCAAGCGAAGAAACCACCGTTACCGTATTTGGTACGGTTACGGTCGTATCGCTTCCCCGATAAGAAATCAATCTGCCATTTTCAATCAAAAAATCCGAATTGTCGTAGGTACTGTCACTATTTTCTGTCGTTACCTCTCCAGACACAACGGAAAAGGATGCCGGCATGCGCTCTCCTAAGATTTCTCTTAAAATCGAAACCAGCACATCGGTATCTGACTGGCTTCCGTAAATTCTCGCATACTCGTCCTTTGTCACCTCATAGCGGGCGTCATCCAGATAAACATAATAATGCGTCACCTCTGCCGCCCTGCTGTTTTTACAAAATACAGGCAAAAGCATACCGCATAAAATTAATAAAACAACAATTCCTCCGATTCTTCGGATTTTCTGATTTGTATTCATTCTAACCTCTTTTCCAATGCCTCCACAACAATTTCAAGGACTTTAATCCTTGCATATAACTTGGAATTTGCCTCAATAATATGCCATGGGGCTTCTGTCGTCGATGTGCGTAACATCATCTCATCGACTGCTTTTTCGTAGTCATCCCATTTGTCACGGTTGCGCCAGTCTTCATCTGTAATTTTCCACTGTTTTTCCGGCGTTTCCATTCGCTGCTTAAAGCGTTTTTCCTGCTCATCTTTGTCGATGTGCATCCAGAATTTCAAAACAATTGTACCGGATTTTACCAAATGGGCTTCCATATCATTAATTTCCTGATAAGCACGTTTCCATTCTTCCTCCGTGGCAAAACCTTCCACTCGCTCAACTAACACTCTTCCATACCAGGTGCGGTCAAAAATTGCCATGTGTCCGTCCTTTGGAAAATGATTCCAGAACCGCCACAAATAATGATGTGCTTTTTCGATATCATTTGGCGAAGCAATTGGCACCACTTCATAACCACGCGCATCCATACACTGGGTAATGCGCTTAATGGCACCGCCTTTTCCACCGGCATCCCAGCCTTCGAATGCTAGCACCACAGGCACACGCTGCAAATACATCTGATTGTGAAGTTTTTCCATCCGCTTTTGCAAATCTTTTTTCTTTTTCTTATATTCCTCAGGCGTCAAAGAGAGCGTCAAATCCACACCTTTTAACACACTGTTTTGCAGGTATGCATCTGTATCCTCACTTTTAGAATCCGTTTCCGGATTTCCTTTTTTCTGATTCATCTCGACCGCCTGCTCCAGCCGGTTTACAATTGTCGTTAAAATTTTATCTGCTGCAAATTTTTTGTCCATTGCCTCGACAATTGTCCACGGCGCATTTGCCGTATCGGTCTGTACCAGCATAGTATCAAATTGTGAGAAACATTTGTCATAATTCTCATTATTTTTCCAGTCTTTTTCTTTGACACGCCAGCTCGTGTCCTCACTGCCCGCCAAATGGTTTAACCGTTTTTTCTGCTCCTTTTTTGTAATAGCAAGAAAAAACTTAATCAAAACAACTCCATCGTCGGTAAACTGCTTTTCGTACCGACAGATTTCGTCCGCCTGTAAAATATCCGGGAACCCCTGATACCAGCTGTGATCAAAAATATGAATTCTTCCTTTTGCCGGCATTTTCGTCGCATAACGCCATAAATATGGATGTCTTTTATCCTCTTTCGTTTCCTTTTCCATCGTAAAAACCTGAAAACCTCTTGGGTCAAGAGGACGAATCATCCGTCCAATCATTGTTCCTTTTCCGGACGCAGAAAACCCCTCAAACACAATAACAATCGGAATCCCCATACTCCGGCACTGCCGCTGCAGTTCTCCCATACGAATTTCTAAATGTGCCAGTCTCTCATCATAGTCTTTGCGAACTTCTTTTCGCTCCATCATTACCTTATCAAGCATAAGTAACACCCCTTTTCACAATCTTCTTGGTCTGCCCCACATCTGATTTTTACGGAGTAATTGGTACTTAGCATACGCATGTTCCAAAATTTTGCGTTCATTGGCAAACTTCAGCAGATGATATGCCTCATGGTATTTATAATACCCCGAATCCTGAAAATATTCCTCCCTTTGTGGTTTTGAATAGAAACTATCCGACTGCATTAAAAACCAATGAACATCTTTGGATACCGTCCCCTCCGGCACTTCAAATGTGTAGTGGCTTCGGTCAACATAATCAACAATCCGGCACAGTGCACTTGCCTCCTCCTTTACTTCACGTAATGCCGTCTCCGGAAAACTTTCTCCCTGCTCAACTGTTCCTTTCGGAAGAACCCAGCCTTCATATTTGTGTTTCACATTTTTATACAACAATAATATCTTACCCCGGAAAATTACTACTCCGCCACAGCTTGTTGCTTCTATCATTGCAATCCCTCCTGCGTGGAAATCACGTTCCTCTGTACACGTGTTTTTTTTCTTAGTATACCCCATTCTACCAATAAGCGTCAAACACCTTTTTAGCAATCGGAACAGCATAGGCACTTCCGGTTCCCGCAGCCTCTACAACTACGCTGACGCAAAGCTTTTTACCATTTTTTTCCGCGTAGCCGACAAACCACGCATGAGAATCCGTCGAACCGTTTTGGAACTCCGCAGAACCCGTCTTTCCACCTGCCTTATATGGCGTTCCATAGTATAAAGACGTCGCCGTTCCACCTTTTACGGTTCCCCTCATTAATTTCTTTAATTGTTTTGCCTCTTTTTCTGACATTTTCTTCCCGAGTGATTTCGGTGTATTTTCAGAAACCGTATTTCCGTTTGCATCCTCAATCCGGTCAACCACATATGGCTGCATCAATTCACCGCCATTGACTGATGCACAGACAAGTAAAATATTTTGCAGCGGCGTAACCAGTGTCTGTCCCTGTCCGATTGACGCCTGTCTTACATCGCCCTGCGCCGTCTTGTTATCAATCGTAAAACGGGACGATTTCTGCTCCATTTTTTCAAGCGGAATGCTTTTATTGTAATAAAAGGATTCACATAACTTGCGCCACGAATTCCGGTTCAAACCATCTCCGATGGAGCAAAATGCTGCATTACAAGATTCGGCAAATGCCTTTTCCAAATCCACTTTTCCGTGCACTTCACCACCATAGCACTTAATCTGTTCACTTCCTGTTCCAATTTTTCCGGTACAGGTATAATGAAATTTTGAATAATTATCCTGTTCTCTCATAAATTCAAACGCTGTATACAATTTAAAAGTAGAACCCGGCGGGTACAACCCTTGTGTTGCCCGATTATAAAGCGCCGACTGCTCCCCGGAATCCGATGTCAGTTTGTTCCATCTGGCGTCCGTCAATTGATTGGGGTCGTATGATGGTTTACTCACCATCGCCAGTATTTTCCCGGTTTCCGGGTCCATCACAACAACCGCTCCACGCTTTGAACCAAGTGCATTACTCGCCGCTTTGGAAAGCTCGACATTCAATGTGGTAACTACATTGTTTCCCGGATTTTTTTTACCCTTTAATTCATTAATCGTACTAAGAAACGGATTCAGTCCGGAGGTCAGCATCGTATAACTTTCTGATGCCTCCAACCCGGTTTTCCCGTGCGAAGAACGTCCGACAACATGCGCAAACAAGCTGCCATACGGATACTTTCTCGTTTCGTTTCCTGAAGAATCCGTAACTGTCTTTGCCAGCACGTTGCCTTTGTCCGATAAAATTTTACCTTTCGTCACACGCTTGGCTAAAAGTTCCTGACGTTTATTTGCCGAATTGTTTAACACCTGATCCGAATCGTGAATGATAAAATAAACCATATATCCGGCAAGAATAAAAAAGATTGCCATCACAAGATAGGTCACAACCGCCATTTCCCGGTTCTGGCGTTTACTGCCTTTTTCCGGATTTTCGATTAATTGCTGCTTGTTCTTCATTTGTTGTGACCTCCTCTCTTCGGTTTCTCACATACATTCCCTGAATAATACTAAAAATCACAATCGTTGTTATAATGGAACTGCCGCCGTAACTGATTAACGGCAGCGTCACACCGGTTGACGGAATAAATTTGGTTACTCCACCGATACTCAAAAACACCTGAAAAATCAAAACCACACTCAATCCGAATGCACACAATTTATAAAAATTCTTTTTCATTTTTAAAGCGATATTGACAAACATAATAAAGGAACTAATGTAAATCAAAATCAAAAAGATACAGAAAATGACCCCCATTTCCTCTGCAATCGCAGAAAAAATAAAATCACTTTCCACAACCGGCACACTCTTTGGCATGCCCTGTCCAAGTCCCATGCCAAACAATCCTCCGGTTCCGATTGCAAACAAACTCTGGCAAATCTGATAGCCGCCCTGATTCATGTTTGACCAAGGGTCCTGCCACGCCGCCACACGCACACGCACATGTGCAAATAACTGATACGCCACAACGGATGCCGCCGTCCCTGCAAAAGCTCCTGCCGCAAGATAGCGCAATTTCATCGTTGCCACATACAGCATCATAAGATATGTTACAAAATAAATCAGTGCTGCACCCAAATCCTTCTCTAACACAAGGATTCCCACATGTACTGCCGCCGCAATACTGATCACGGCAACACTCTTAAAATCTGTCCGCTTTGCCAAAAGGGAAGCGATGAAAAACACATAAATAATTTTTACAAATTCAGACGGCTGCAATTCAAATCCGCCAATCGAAATCCAGTTTCTTGCGCCGTATTTTTCCACACCGATTACAAACACCAAAAGTAACAGCAGGACACCGGCAAGCGCATACTGCCAGCCGATTTTTTCCCAAATCGTAAACCGCTCAATAAACAACGGCACTAAAAGACACACTCCCAAAGCAAGCGATGCCATCACAAGCTGTCTGATTGCATAATCATAGGAAAGTCTGCCAAGCATAATAAATCCAATCATCATGCAAATCATCATGTTATTCCAGATTAGTTTTGACATTCCCTTGTAAAACACCTGATAGATTTTCGTAAAAAACAGAAAAAAGAATAACTCAAGTGTCCACAAAACCACATATTTAATTTCTTTTTCTTCCACTAAAATAACCGCACTGCAAACCAGATGAAGCATCACGGTAAGCACACGCTGTGCCCGGAATACTCCCTCATTATTTCCCGCCGCCCGTCCGATAAACGCACGGTAACTGTAGAAGGTATACAGAGCAAATATAATAACGATTATATATCGTGAAAGTTCTGCTATAATAAGTTCCATGTTTTCAAAACCTTTCTCATTTCATCGGCTGTCTCCCATGTAAAATGGTGCCATGCCGGCTTATCAAGTTCCGGCTTTTTCTCGCCGTTTTTTGTATATATCGTATTGTAGCAAAAATCACAATTATTTACCACATAGAATTTGTCCCCTTTGCCACCGGATACTAAAATTCTCTCTTTTTTTCCATCGCACCTGTCAAGCGTCCGCTTTAAGCATCCCTTCGTCACCATTACTTCTTTGCGCCCATAGCCACGCTTAATTGCCTGGCAGATACCAAATTCTGCAAGCACTTCTTTTGCGCGCTCATTTTCATGGTAAAATGTTTCGGCAGCAATCCATGGGCAATCTTTAAATCTCTTTTTTGCCACAAGCAGCGCACGGTGGCTGTTAATGACTACTGCACCGACAAACAGCCTATTTACCAATGACCTCCACTTTTCTTCCGCTCCCGCTTTCATAATCCGTGGGAATGAAAGAAGCACCGGACGGTTTTGAAGAAGTTTGATTACCTCATCCTCTTCCTTTGCAAATAAAGCTACCGGAAGTTCAATCCATACATCGTTTTCATCCGTCCTCACTGCTGTTCTTAACTGCTCCATCGTAGAAACTTTTAGAATGGAGGCATTTTGCCAGACAGGAAGTTCTTTCTTTTTATGCGGTTTTTGCTCTTCCACACTCCGTCCAGACACTGCCTCTCTCTCAAAAGCTGCTAATGCTTCTCGTTTTAGTTTGGCGATTTCTCCCATTGGAACAAACGAATCGTCATCTAAAATAATGGAAAAATCCGTGAGTTTATAATTCGTATTTCCCATTTTCCGAAGACGCTTTTCAATTTCGTCTTTTGTCACAGGACGATTCACAGCTCTTTGTAATGGTTCACCAAACACCGTAACTTCATGCGAAAGTCCCTGCAGTTTCAGAGCAATCGGTTTGCCGATTTTCGCGGTCATTTCCCCTTTCAAAAAAATTTTATCATCAACACTTTCGATTTTTTCATCAATCCATGACAACAGTGCCGCATTTTTTGTACGGTAAACTTTCTGTCCCTTAAATATCGTACTGCCCCTTTTTACATTGCACGTCACAATATCACCGGGTGCTGCTTCATTTTTTACCGTATACTCATATGCTTTTGTATCATCTTCCAAACGAAATTCTAAAATATCCTGATAATGCAGAGCTTCTTTTACACGGAATACCGCCTGTCCTTTGGACGCTTTCAAAACAGTACCAACACACGTACCAAAATGCCCGTTTTTTTTCGGATACATAATATTTTTCTTATCTGTCTCAAAAAGGTATCCGGCACAAAATCCGCCGCGGTTATAAATGTCTTTACTCCGCCTGATATCTTTCCACAGCCTGCTTTCTTTATTCTGAACCAATGCCTGAAAAGTTTCCTTCCCCTCACTCTCATAAACATCGACATAATGGCGGTATAACGAGGACAAATACGCGCTGTACTCCTTCTTTTTCATGCGCCCTTCAATTTTGAAAGAATCGATTCCGGCATCCACAAGTTCGGGAATATGCATAAGCGTACACATATCTTTTGTGCTGAATAAATGTCCGTTTCCATATGCACTCGTAAATGGAAGTCTGCACGGCTGCGCACACATTCCCCGGTTTCCGCTGCGGTCTCCAATTTCCTCACTCATCAAGCACTGCCCGGAATAACAATAGCAGAGCGCACCATGCACAAACACTTCTATTTCCAAATCGGTCTGTGCTCTCATCGCACGAATTTCCTCAATGGTACATTCTCTGGCAGGAACAAATCTTGTAACACCATAGTTTTTGTATAACTCTGCCTCATCTCCGGATAAAATCGTCATCTGCGTGCTGGCGTGCAAATCCATCTGTGGAAAATTTTCATGTAAAAAAGACAACACGCCTAAATCCTGTACGATACAGGCATCAAGTCCCGCCTCATACAACGGAGCAATCAATGGAAACAAATCATTTTCCAGCTCCCTGTCCGAGAGCAGCGTGTTGACCGTCAGATATATTTTTTTATCGTGCATATGCGCATACACAAGTGCCTCTTTCAGTTCATCGACACTCGGATTTTTAGCAAAAGCACGGGCACCAAATCGGCTGGTTCCTACATAAACCGCATCCGCCCCCATTTGAAACGAAGCATATAAGCCATCCAGTGAGCCTGCCGGTGCAAGAATTTCTACATTACTCATTCGATTCCTTTCTCCCTCTATCTTGTAAAGAAGGACTGCATTTTCAGCAGTCCTTTTTCTATCTTTTTTGTTTCAGTCTGGTTTCTAATTCAACCTGTTTTTTCTCTAATTTTTCAACTGAATCATGAAACTCATTGCGTTCTTTTTCAAGTTTCTTAATGGTATCCTGTAACTCAATAATCTCGTGCTTCATGTCTAACACCATTTTGTCTTTTAACTGAGTCTCGGTGCGGTATTCGCTTGCCTTTTTCTTCTCTTTGTAATAATCGTCGGCAATATTAATCGCAAGCAGGGTATTACGCAAATCCAAATCCAGTCTTGCATATCCCTCCTGTTTATGAAATTCTGCCAGTTTACGATTAATGTAAGAGGCAATTTTCTGAATGTATTCCGGGCTTTCAAATCCACAAAGTGTATATTTTCTGCCATCAATTAAAACTTCTACATCATTTTTCTTTTTCATCTATGCACCTCACCTGCTCAATTTCCTAATAATTATACATAAAAAAACATTATTCGTCAAATGACAACCCCAAATGATGATATGTTTTTTCTGTCACAATACGTCCTCTGGGCGTCCTTGCTAAAAACCCATTCTGAATCAAAAACGGTTCATAAACATCTTCAATCGTCCCACTGTCCTCACCAATGCATGCGGCTAACGTATCCAGTCCAACCGGTCCTCCCTGAAATGTCTCAATCATCGCCAGCAAAAGGCTCCGATCGGTGTTATCCAGTCCATATTTATCTACTTCCAGCAAATCCAATGCAAAATTTGCGACCGAAAGTGTAATGTTTCCGTCGTATTTTACTTCGGCAAAATCGCGCACCCTCTTTAACAGGCGGTTAGCTAAACGTGGCGTTCCGCGTGAACGTCTTGCAATTTCTCTGGCTCCCTCCCTATCAATCGCCACATGGAAAACATGCGCTGAACGAAGAACGATTTCGGTTAATTCATCTACCGTATAAAACTCCAAACGATGGACTACTCCAAAACGGTCACGAAGCGGTGCCGTCAGCATACCGGCGCGCGTTGTTGCACCCACAAGTGTAAACTTCGGCAAATCCAGACGGATACTTCTCGCCGAGGCTCCCTTTCCAATCACAATATCAATGACATAATCTTCCATCGCCGGATAGAGCACTTCCTCCACTTGTCTGTTAAGTCTGTGAATCATCCACAAACAGTAAATCACCATCCGAGAGATTATTTAAAATGGATGCCATTTCACCCGGTTTTTCAATTGCAGGTCCCGATGTAATCTTTAAATTTACATCCATCTCATTCGCAATAATTCCTGCCAATGTGGTTTTCCCTAATCCCGGCGGCCCATATAACAGTACATGATCAAGCGATTCGTTTCTCTGCTTCGCCGCCTCAATATAAATCTTTAAATTTTCTTTTGCTTTACTCTGACCAATATAGTCTTTCAAAAACTTTGGACGAAGACTATTTTCAATTTTATAATCTTCTTCCATCAGGTCAGTAGAAATCACTCGCTTTTCCATTGCTTACTCTCATTCCTTTACAGATTTTTTAAGCTCAATTTCAAAATATCTTCCACAGACATTTCTTCCGTAACTTGAAGTTTGCGTACCGCACCGGCAGCCTCTGATGCGGAATAACCAAGGGCAACCAGCGCCTCAATCGCATCTTTCTTCGCATCTGCTCCGGCCGATACATTTTCTGTAGCAAAAGATTCTTCCACGCCGCCAAAGACATCTTCCAAATGACATTTATCCTTTAACTCAAGAATCAGTTTGCTCGCAGTTTTTGGTCCGATTCCCGGTGCTTTCGCAATCGTTTTTGCATCATCCGAAAGAATCGCAAGACGGAGCGCATCGGTGTCCATGGCAGTTAAAATACCAAGTGCCGCCTTCGGGCCAATGCCATTTACCGTAATCAGCAGCTTAAACATGTCCATACTGTCTTTCGTCAAAAAACCATAGAGCTGCAACGCATCTTCGCGCACATATGTATAGGTATAAATCTTAACTGTATTTCCTACCTGCGGCAATTCAGAAACAACCGACCCCGGCACTAAAATTTCAAATCCGATATTCTGATTTTCCACAATAATTTTGTCCTCACTCACGGAGTCCAAAATTCCTTTCACAAATGCTATCATAGTTCCTCCCTTATGCCGGATGCATTACACAAGTGCGTCAAACACATGTAAAATCGGCTGAATAATTTTCATCTTTAACGGTCTGTTTTTCCAGTCCTCATAGGTAATCTCAATACTTTGCGCAAATGTATTTATAAAATCGGCTTCCACCGCCTGCCTGAATTCTTCATCATAAATCCAGACACCATTCTCATAATGTAAGTAAAAGCTCCGGTAATCCATATTGATGGTTCCGACAATCGCACAATGCTCATTCATAACTACTTTGGAATGAATGAATCCCGGCTCATATTCGTAAATACGAATTCCATTTTTCAAAAGGATCCCGTAGTTATATTCCGTCATGTATTTAATATGCTTTTTATCCGGAATATGAGGCGTGATAATCCGCACATCCACACCACGGCGCACGGCTTCCAAAAGCGTCTCAATCATCGCTTCTTCTAAAATCAGATACGGTGTCATTACATACATTTTTTCACCGGCATAATGTATCATCTGTTTATACATGCTGCCAACAAAAGAGCGGGTATCTAACGCCGGACCGTCACGCAGTACATGGCAGTACATATCCGACTGAATCGATGTTTTTTCTGCCCGGTACCGCTCATAATCAATCTCCTCATTTTTAGAGCAGACTGCCCACAGTTCGAGGAAAGTAACTACCATACTCCAGACAACATCACCTTTTAACCGTACTCCTTCATCTTTCCATATGCCAAAACGCTCTACTAAATTGGCATATTCATCCGCAATATTAAAACCGCCCGTATATGCCACCTCACCATCAATGACAAGAATTTTCTGGTGGTCACGGAAGTTCATAAATAACTTACTGGTATATTTATGAATCGGATTAAACACTTCTACTTCAAAACCTTCTGCCCGCAGTTTCTGTGCAAAATCCGTGCTGGTACGAAGCAGCGCTCCAAAATCGTCATACAGGAATTTAACTTCAACTCCTTCTTCAATTTTACGCTTTAAAATATCATGCATCTTATCCCAAATTGCGCCTTCAGCCACAATAAAAAATTCAATGAAAACATATTTTTTTGCCCGCTCCAAATCAGCAAACAAATCTTCAAACGCATTTTCTCCCATATCATAGTATCTTGCCTCATTATTTTTTGAAATCGGTGCACCATTAGCTTCCATATAACGCGACATACGGGATGAAACCGGATGTTTTTTCCGAAATTCATCGGACACTTCGGGATGCCATTCTAAGTGTCTGTCCACACTTTGAATCGTCGATTTTATCCGACGGTTTAATTTGTTTTTTTTGCCTACTTTTCCCCAAAGAGCAAACATAATATTTCCGGATACCGGAAGTAAAATTGTAATGCACAACCATCCATATTTATAGGACATGCTGCGGCTGTCATTCGTAAGTGCCAGAATGGTGAACACACCAAACAACTCCATTACCAAATAAAATAATGAAGCATACTGGCGCAGTAAAAACGGCAGTACAATCAGAATTGCAAACTGAAACATAACCAAAGCCGCAACAATGCAAGCTCTCAAAAAGCCGCTCAAACTGTTTTGAACTCGTCCTTTTAATCCCTGAAGATGTTTTAATGGACGTTTTTCTCTCTGTGCCTCCATATCATTCTCCATCCTTTTCCCTCAAATTTCAAATAAATACAGTATACCACATACGGTGGTAATTCGCAAACATTGCAGGATGTTTGTATCACTTTTTGGTTTTCCGTAATTCCGTAGAAAAGCTTTGCGTCTCGTGGGCACTCCCGTTTAACA
>ERZ780148.2093-NODE-2093-length-12238-cov-5.152918_pt1 | contig 12238 bp, 7 predicted proteins | sample MGYA00510984_ERZ780148 | MGnify/ENA primary metagenome ERZ780148 (study PRJEB29588, sample SAMEA2160902) | human gut metagenome | biome: human gut; feature: human-associated habitat; material: faeces | place: Denmark | collected 2008/2010 ...
CAAGCGCCGCAAGATGTACAACGGCATGATCCCCTGCCAGCTGTATATGTACTACGAGGCCCCGAAGTTTGAGCACAAGGCAAAGCCCATGCCCAAACAGGGCTTTGACGGCAAGCGTTCCACCGGCCGTTTCGAGAAAAAATAAGAAAAAGTAATACTTTACAGCCGCACCGAACGGGAAAGTTTGGTGCGGCTGTTGCTTTTCCGGGGCAGACAAGGTGCGAATCTTTTACATTTCGTCAGTTGAATCCAAGACCGAAAAAAGGTATACTTGTACCATTACTTGTACTATTGTAAGAACATGCAGCGCGAGGCTGCTGGAAAGGGAGGACGGCAATGGAAGGGCGTATGAGACCCTATCTTCCGGAGCTTACCATCCGCGATTATAACACATATCTGTGGTATCTACGGGGGGTGCGCTGGCAGATGAGCCGTAGCTACGGGTTCTACTCCTGTCGGCTGCTGCAACACAACGGTGTGCTGTTCGCGCTTCTGGCGGACAGTCTGGCCGGCCGGTCAGCCACCTGCGTCAACCAGCGCCTGCCCGGTACGCTCTGCTACAGGCAGATGATGTGCCAGACCCAGGGCATCCGCCTGGCGGCACAGGTGGAAGTGATGATGGGCTGGCATAAGCTGCAGGATCGCCGCTGGGACGAGTTGCCACTCCGGAACCAACTGTTCCGCGCGGTGGATCACGCTCTCCTGCGCCGCGCCTACGAAAAGGCCGTGAACGAAAACCCTGCGCTGGAACGTTTGTTTGGGCAGGAACAGGCCCAGGCTGTGGTCCAGATGAACCTGAACGCAAAGAACTACAGCGTGGCAGCGGAGCCGATGAGCAACATCTACGGTGCGCTCTACTCCACCCTCGCCACCGATGATCCCAGCCAGCGCAAGAGCATGCGCTACATCGGCAGCAGCATCGGCCGCATTTTTTACCTGCTGGATAAGGCTGAGCGCTTTGAGATGGACAAGAGCAGCGGCCGCTACAACGTGTTCGTAGTCAACGACCTGCGGGGACAGGCTGCGGCGGTGGAGAATGCCCGCCGTCAGGCACTGGCTGCCGCCAACGATCTGATCCGCGTGTACAGTATGCTGGACATCAAATTGAACCGCGGCCTGCTGGATAATATCATGCTGCTTGGCCTGCACCATGCGGTGGAACCGCTGGAAGCCGGTGCTGAGCGCGAAAACTGGGAGATCCCATGAAGCAAAACCATCAAAAAAGCTGGGCCATGGCTTACTGCGGCATTGTGGCGGCGCTGTGCGTCGCACTGATGCTGCTGGGAGCTGTGATCCCCATTGCCATGTTCATTGCACCTGCAGTGGCGGGCTTTCTTGTTGCAACAGTCTGCGTGGAGTGCGGGATGCAGCTGGCTTTGACGGCCTATGCGGCAGTCAGCCTGCTGGCACTGCTGTTCGTGCCGGATAAGGAAGTAGCGCTGATCTTTGTGTTTTTGCTGGGGTATTACCCGCTGGCAAAGCCGAAGTTTGAGCGCATCCGCCCTGCGGTTCTGCGCATTGTCTGCAAGCTGCTGCTGTGCAACGGCACAGTGCTGGCCATGTACGGGCTGGTATTTCTGCTGGTGCCGGCGGGCAGCATTTCGCAGGAGCTGCGCACCACCGCGCTGGCTGTCTCGCTGGCAACGCTGGTCATGGGCAATATTGCCTTTGTGCTGTACGACCGGGCATTGCATAACATGCTCATGATGTACCGGCTGGTCTGGCGGCCGAAACTTCATAAAACTTTGGGCTGGCGCTGAGCCAGCCTTTGTGCTATAATGGGGCATCAGAAAGGGGAGAGCGCAGCACACAGGTAACGCAAAGCGCCGGGCCACGCGGGTGACAGCCGCGAGGGTGACGAGGAGAGGAATCATCGAAAGATTCGGCGGATGTTTCTCCGGCTGAGGGCTAGACCAGCCGCAGAGAAGGGCAAAAAACGGCAGCAATACCGCAACAGATCCCTTCAAAGAAAGCCATACAAGAACATAAACTGTACTAGGAAGCTGACTGGATATCACTGCGCCTTTTTGCGCGGGAACGGTCGGTATGGAGGTGTTTTGTATGTGCGGCATTGTTGGTTATGTCGGTAAGCGCAGTGCGCAGGACGTGCTGCTGGATGGTCTGGAAAAGCTGGAGTATCGCGGGTACGACTCCGCCGGTGTGGCGCTTGCGCTGGACGGCGGCATCCGCGTGGTAAAAAGCAAAGGACGGCTCACCGCCCTGCGGGAAAAGCTGGCGGCGCAGCAGCTGGCACAAAGCTTCTGCGGCATCGGCCACACCCGCTGGGCTACCCATGGCGAGCCCAGCGATGTGAACAGCCACCCGCATTCGACCCCGCGTGTGAGCATTGTGCACAATGGCATCATTGAAAATTACGGCCTGCTCAAGGAGCGCTTGGCCGCAAAAGGCTATACCTTCCAGAGTGAGACGGACACCGAAGTGCTGGTAAAGTTGATCGACAGCTGCTATACCGGTGACCCGCTGCGTGCACTGCAGCAGGCGCTTGCCAAGGTGCGCGGCAGCTATGCGCTGGCCGTGCTGTTCCGGGATTACCCGGACACCATTTTTGCAGTCAAGCGGGAAAGCCCGCTGATCGTCGGCTGGGGCGAGGGCGAAAACTTTGTGGCTTCGGATATTCCGGCACTGCTCAAGTATACCCGGAAATACAGCGTGCTGGAAGAAGGGGATATGGCCGTCTGCACCACAGAGGGCATCCGCTTTTACAACGAATTTGGTGAGCCAGTGGAGCGCCAGCAGCTGACGGCGGACTGGGATATGGAAGCTGCCGAAAAGGGCGGCTATCCCCACTTTATGCTCAAGGAGATCAACGAGCAGCCTGCGGCCATTATGGCCACGGTCAGCCCCCGTGTAGAGGACGGACTGCCGGTGCTGCGCATCCCGGAGCTGACCGATGAAGTGCTGCGCGGTATTGGCCGGGTGCATCTGGTGGGCTGCGGTACGGCTATGCATGCCGGTATGGTGGGCAAATCTGCCATCGAAACGTTGGCCCGTGTGCCCGCCGAGGTGGACATTGCCAGCGAGTTCCGTTACCGGGACCCCATTCTGGAAAAGAACGATCTGGTCATCATCATCAGCCAGTCCGGCGAGACCAGCGACACGTTGGCAGCGCTCAAGCTGGCCAAGAGCCGCGGCGTGCCGGTGCTGGCCATCGTGAATGTGGTGGGCAGCTCCATTGCACGTGCCGCAGATTATGTAATGTACACCTACGCCGGGCCGGAGATCGCGGTAGCATCCACCAAGGCGTATATGGTTCAGATGTGCGTGCTGTATCTGTTTGCACTGCGGCTGGCCTATGCGCGCGGACGGCTGCGCGAGGCAGAGACCCGCCGCTATACGGCCCAGCTGCTGCGCGCACCGGAGGTCATCAAGCCGCGCCTTGCAGATTGTGAGCAGATCAAGTACCTTGCCAGCCGCTATGTGAACACCCAGAGCTGCTTCTTCATTGGGCGCGGGTTCGACTATGCGCTCTCGCTGGAGGGCAGCCTGAAACTCAAGGAGATCAGCTATGTGCACTCGGATGCCTATGCAGCCGGTGAACTGAAACATGGTACCATCAGCCTGATCACCGATGGCGTGCCGGTGATCGCACTGGCCACCCAGAAACAGGTGTACGAAAAGACCATTTCCAATGCCAAGGAGACCCGCAGCCGCGGCGCAAGGGTGCTGCTGTTTACCACAAAGGATGCCGTGGTGCCGGAAGGCGTGGCAGATGCCGTGATCCGGCTGGATGAGTATGAGGATATCCTGATGCCGCTGCAGCTCATTGTGCCGTTACAGCTGTTTGCCTATTATATGGCTGTTCTGCGCGGCTGTGACGTGGATAAGCCGCGCAATCTGGCCAAGAGCGTGACCGTGGAGTGACGGCATAAAACGCAGCCAGAAAGCCCTGCACGAAACAGAAATAAAAAAACAGGACCTGCGCTGAATCACTGAAGTGCATTCTGCCAAGTAGACAGAAAAAATAATATAAGGTTTTTGTTCGCCGTTTCCACAAGGAGACGGCGAATTTTTTGTGCAAAAGTGATTGTTCTTTCTTGATATAAAAATACCCCCAGAGTACGCAGAGTTTTTGTTTTACTCTGTCTACTCTAGGGGGAGCATATCACACTCAGAGAGGGTCTTACTGTTTCATGAAAGAGTGGTTTTGAAAATTACCAGAACCAGTAGCGCTTTTTCAGCACAACATATGCAATGCCGATCAGAACCACTACAACACCACCGGCAATGAAGAAGGTCCAGTTGATATTGGCAAATTTCAGGTTCTGGTTGGTCAGCAGATAACGGCCTGCAGTATCGGCAGTGATGATGCCGTCGGTGTAGCTGTTCAGGTACTGCCACTTGTTGGAGACGGCGTTGTACAGATACAGGCGGGTATAGGTGCTCACATCCAGATCGATGCGCACCGAGCAGGGAAGAGCCTTGCCCTTGTCCAGCTCAAACTCGATGCCCTGATCGGACTCAGTCAGGATGAGCATGGTGTCCAGCTCACTGGTGGTGCTCTTGACACCGCTGCCTGCAATCTGCATGGTGTAGCCATCACCCACCACGCACAGGGTCTTGCCGGTGGTGCGCAGCGCATTGAGGATATCACCGGTCACGGTAGGCACCTCGGCCTGTGTGAAAACGATCTCGTTGTCCTCACTGTCCTGAATGGCCTGCACAACGGGATCGATCTCGATGGGAGTATCGTTATCCGATTCGGTGGAGCTGCTGTCCGAAGAATTATCGGAAGAAGATGCAGCCGAACGGTTGACGATGACCGTGACCATGGCGGATGCAGTGCCGTTGGAAACGGTAATGGAAGTAGCGCCGGTGCCCACAGCCGTGATCACGCCGCTGGGGCTGACCGTGGCAATGTTGCTGTTGGCGGACTTATAGGTGAACTTCTGGGAAGCGGAAGAAGGCTTGACACTGGCGGTCAGGGTGCGGGTGGCACCGGGCTTGAGCACAACGTAGGAAGGATTCACCGTGACGACCTGACCGCTGTTGGAAGAACCAGTGCTGGCGGTGCCGGTGCTGGAGTTGGGAATACTCATGACCGTGACATTGGTGGTAGCAGTCACCGAACCGCAGGTAGCGGTAATGGTGGCGGTGCCGGGGGCAATGCCGGTAACACGGCCGAAATTGTTCACCGTGGCGACCTTCTCATTGGAAGAGGTCAGGGCGACGGTGGCATAGTTGGAAGCCGAAGTAGGCCGCACCTGCAGCTGTGCCGAGACCGAGTTGCCAACATAGATGGTGTTGGAGGAAAGGGAAAGGTCCATCTCGGTAACGATCATGGAAGAATCCATGGAGACAACGATGGTGTAGGCACAGATCTGGTTGCCTGCGGCAGCGGTGATGCGGGTGGTGCCTACGCCCACAGCCTGCACGACACCGGAGTTGCTCACGGTTAGAATGGAAGTATCGTCCGAGATAAAGACAACCGAGTCGGTAGAGTTGCGCGGACGCACCACAGGAGACAGCTGCTGAGAGGAACCCAGCAGCATGTTGGCTGTATAGCTGCCGGCCTCAATGCTTTCGGCAGGCACGTCCTGATCCCACGGCATGGCAACGCCGCTCAGGGCAAGGCCGGAGACAGGGCTTGCTGCGGCCGCAGACACAGCTGTGCCGCAGGCCAGCAGGCAGAGCGCTGCCGCACAGACGGCCAGTTTTTTTGCGGTTGATTTCATAGTAAGTGTACCTCTTTGGGTGATATAACGGCGGCTGGCAGTCAGCACAGCTCCGGTTTAGCGGAACAGAACGCCCAGGGCTTCCATTGCGTACTCGAAATAGGTGACCTGATCGTACTCCACGCGGGCAGTAACGCTCATGCCGTTGGAAAGATCCACCTTGTCGCCGCTGCGGCTCACCACATAAGTGGCATCGGGCTTAATGGTCATCTTATAGTAGGAAGCGTTGGAGCTGGCCGTCACGTCACTGTCAATGGCCGTTACAGTGCCGGTCAGGGTGCCATAGGAATACTCCGAAAGGCCGGTAATGGCAATCTTGCACGGGTCACCCACATGAAGCAGCGGGCGGTCATTCACGGTGACCATGGCAACGATCTCCAGATCGTCGTTCTCGCTGGCAACAGTGGCCAGCGGGGAGCCTGCGCTCAGCACCATGCCCTCTTTGTAAGGAGTATCCATGTGGATCACACCGGAGGTGGGGGCGTAGATGTAGTAATCGTTGGCACCGGTGTTCAAGGCATCGAGCTGAGCCTGAACGTTGTCCACGTTGCTCTGTGCGCTGGTAATGCTCTGGGAGATGGACTGCATGGTGGAGTAGTACAGAGCTTCTACTTCGCTCTGGCTCTGCTCCATCATGGTCTTGATCTGAGCATCGGAGTAACCGGCAGCCTGATAGGCCGTGGCATCAAAGGTCTTCTGGGAGACCTGGCTCTTGTAGGTCTCGTACTGATAGTAGTAGGGCTGATCTTCGGGGTTTGTCTCGCTGAAGTAGTTGGTATCATCCTGCACGCACTGCAGCAGCTTGTTGTACTGGTCCAGCTGGGTCTGGTAGATCTTGAGCTGGCTTTCCAGGTTATCCTGCTGCATGTCGATATCCGTGCTCTTGATGTGGGCCACGAGGTCGCCCTCGTTCACATAGCTGCCCTCCGAAATATACATCTCGGTAATGGAGCCGGAATAACTGGACATGATATAGGTTTTATTGCTGGCCTGCACGGTGCCTGCGTTCTGGCTGACATAAATGCGGTTGGTATGGGTGCTCCACACAACCAGAAACAGCATGAAGATGCCCACCAGAATGACAAAAGCGTAGCCATAAGGTGGCAGCTTTTTTTCCATCATGATGCGGCGGTCCTGCAGATCCGAAAGGTTCTGAACTTTAATCGTCATAATTACTTGGTCTCCATAAAGACATCGACCACGGCATCATCCTCGTCCTGATTGACATAGATGGTATAGGAGGTGCCGGTCAGTTTCTGCTCATTCTCAAAAGCGTGGACCTGCAGCTTGTAGGAAGCCAGCTGGCTTTCGGGCATGGGGCCGGTGTAGTGGGCATACAGGCAGTTCTTCACGCGCAGAACAGCATCCATATGGTAGTCCTGCTCCATCTGGCCGATGAACTGGGTAGCCTGCTGCATCATGTACAGGTGCATCTGACGATCCTCACCAACCACCATGGCCTGCACAATGGGGCCAATGGGCTGTGCGTTGTTGCTCTTGATAAAGTTGTGCATCTGGGTCAGCACCACGGGCAGACTGGCCATCTCTTCCGGATGGATCTCACGGGAGAGCACATTGGTGAGCTTCAGGGTCTTGTTCTCGGCTACTTTGATCTCTTTCATGTTGAATACCTCGGTTCCTTTTCAGATTTACCTCAGAAGAGGCAGTAATAGGCAATCGAGAAAGGGGAGAAAACCGCTGCAGAGAGCAGCTTCCTCTCCGCTCCCGATCGCCTACTACTTATAAAAGTAATAGGGATCTTGCAAATAAAATGTGCCCGGAGGCATTTTGCCTCCGGGCACACCATAGTGAGGCATAGTTACCTGAGCAGGCGGGGCCTGTTCGGGATAACACCATCTACTTCTACTAAACAGAAAGTCTTTCTAGCTCTTTTTTATCTGACACAGCAAAACTATGTCAAATCAAGCTATCCATCATGAATGACTCCCTTTCATATGTAACCGGGTACGCACCCGGCTGCAACACATCAATAGGTGATCGACTCACCGTCGTCATCCTCTTCCACCACGGCCTGCATGACAGACTGCTTGGGCTCTGCCTTTTTGCTGCGGTAGATACCCTGCTGCATGTTCCACAGCTCGTAGTACTTGCCTTCCTTGGCAAGCAGCTCATCGTGCGTGCCGCGTTCCACGATCTTGCCGTGATCCATCACAAGGATCAGATCACAGTCACGAACGGTGGACAGGCGGTGAGCTACGATCAGCATGGAACGATCTGCAAGCTGATCGTAGATCATGTTGAAGATCAGATTTTCCGTAGCAAAGTCCAGATTACTGGTGGATTCATCCAGAATGTAGAGGTTGGAATCTTTCAGGAAAGCGCGTGCCAGCGCAATGCGCTGCTTTTCACCGCCGGACAGGCCGTTGCCTGCTTCTTCCAGATAGGTGTTATACTGCAGGGGCAGATGACGGATAAAGTCGTGAGCATCTGCCTTCTTGGCAGCTTCCTTAACTTCGTCCATCGTAGCGTCCATACGGGAAACGCGGATGTTATCATAAATGGTCTTGCTGAACAGCTCAACGTTCTGCGGCACATAAGAAATTGCGCGGCGGACAGAATCATTGGTGTATTCAGCCAGATTCACACCGTTCAAGTCGATCTCGCCATCTTCCGGCTCATAATACTTGAGCAGAAGCTTGGTGATCGTGGATTTGCCGCTGCCGCTGCTGCCCACCAGCGCGACCTTTTTACCGGCCGGAATGGTAAAGCTGATGTGATCCAGTGCAGGGGCACGGTTGCCATAACGGAAAGTGACATCCTTGAACTCGATATCGCCCTCCACCTTGTCCAGATCGGTGCGGTCTTCGTCGCCGACCGTCTCGGAGGGATAATCCATGATCTCGCCCAGACGCTTCATGGAAATGCTGGCCTCCTGAATCTGCATCTGCAGACCAATCAGGTTGCTCAGCGGAGAAGTAAAGTAAGAGGACAGCGTGCTGAAGGCCATGAATCCGCCCAGTGTCATCTCCCCCTTCAGAACCTGACTGATACCCACATAGGTGGTCAGCATGCTGAAACCGGTGGAAATGAAGGAGGAAATCAGGCCCTGCGTGGTGCTGATCTTGCTGGAGCGCAAACTGATCTTCAGGCTCTTGATGTACTCACGCTCGAGGTTCTCCATTTCGGTATCCTCGTTGGCGTTGCACTTGACCGTCTCAATGCCGCGCAGGCTTTCGATCATCTGGCTGTTCAGTGCAGCGGACTGCACCATGGTCTCTTCGTTGATCTTTTTGTAAGGCTGCTTGTAAATCAGCACCAGCAGAATGCTGACCAGAGCCATGAACAGCGAGATCGAGAAGAGCATCGCATTCATGCGGAACAGGATGATACCGGTGATAATGGCCATCGAGATATCCATGATCAGGCTCAGCGCAATGCTGGTGAAGATGGATTTGATGGTGTTTGCATCCGAATAACGGGTGGTGATATCACCAGTCTTGCGGGTGGCAAAGAACTTCATGGGCAGACGGAAGATATGCCCGAAGTAACCCAGCATCAGCGGAATATCGATCTTGATGGATAGGTGGATCAGAACCCACTGCCGGACAAAGCCCACCAGCGTATTGGTGATGCTGACCATGCTGAACACAAGGATCAGCGTGACCAGCAGATTGTCTAGGCCATATGGCAAGACCTCGTCCATCAGGATCTTGTTGAACATGGAGGAGGCAATGCCCAGGATCGTAACGATCAGAGAACTCAGGATCGCATAGGCAAAGAGCTTTTTCTGGGGCAGCAACAGGTCGACGTAACGCTTGAACATGCCGCCCTTTTCGATCTTACCGCCCTTGAACTCCGAGGTGGGGTTCATCAGCAGCAGAACACCGGTAAAGTTCTTGTAGAACTCATCCAGACTGATCTTTTTCAGCTCACTGCCAGGGTCGCCGATCACGACATAATCCTTGCACTTGTGTTTTTTGCCGTTCTTCTCATCTTCCTTGGCGGCTTCGGCTTCTTTCAGCATGTGCCGACGACGCTCACCGTCATCTTTGATGGTGGTCTTTTTAAAGACGACCACAAAGTGGGCCAGACCCTGATCGGTGATGACCTGCGCAATGCAGGGCAGCGAGAAATCGCTGAGGAAATTTTCACGGTCTACGCGAACCGCTGCAGTGGTGAAACCCAACTCATTAGCGGCTTTCTGCAAACCAACAAGGTTCGTGCCTTTCAGGTCGGTACCCATCATATCGCGCAAGCGGGTGATGGTAACTTCCTTTTTGTAATGGAGGCACACCATTGCGAGGCAGGCAGCCGCACAGTCAGTGGTGTCGTGCTGCCGGACATAGGTATAACGCATAGATGCTTCCTTTGATCATATACAAATTTATTCAAACAGCGGCAGGCGTTTTGAAGAAGCGGCCTGCCGCAGATCTGACAACGTGAAAAGAGCCGGAGCCTGAAACAACAGCACAGAGACCGGTGCTTTGTCCTGTCCTGCGGAGAACCATGACAAAACACCGGTCGGCTGCTATCAAAAGAAGGGAGCACCTACCCTTTGATCTGTGTGCCGGACTTTGGAAAAACAGATACAAATTCCCAAAGCTTATAAGCAGTATACCACAATGTGACATCTTCTTCAAGTAGTCAAATTTTAAGAAATCATTATGCTTGATGCTTTTTTCGCATGGATGCTGTGTTTTTGGGACAGAGAAGCCCAAAAACAGAGGAGAAACACGACTGCATGGCTGTACAGAAAAAGGGTGTAGTATGGGACAAACAAAAAAGGCAATGTTCTGTGGAACATTGCCTTTTCTTCTGGCGCCTCTTGCCTGACTCGAACAGGCGACACCCTGATTAACAGTCAGGTGCTCTAACCGACTGAGCTAAAGAGGCAGATCACATTTGTGACTGCGAGAGATATTATACCGCATAAGAATGCCTTTTGCAAGCCTTTTTTTAAAAAATGAATCATTTTTGGCAAAATAAAACCGTCCTGCAGTGTTTTGAAACGCTGCAGGACGGTAAAGTACATATTATAAAAGAAGGAAAGGCTTATTTCAGCTTGCTCTTGGCCTTCATGCGCTGCTCGTGGTTCAGGATCTGCTTGCGGATGCGCAGGTTCTCCGGGGTGACCTCCAGCAGCTCGTCCTGCGCCAGAAACTCCAGGCAGCCCTCGAGGCTCAGCTTGCTGATGGGGATCAGGCGCAGAGCGTCGTCGGAGCCGGAAGAACGGGTGTTGGTCAGGTGCTTGGTCTTGCAGACGTTCACGTCCACATCCTCGCCGGAAGCGGTGTAGCCGATGACCATGCCCTCGTACACCTTCTCGCCGGGGCCCACCAGCAGGGTGCCGCGCTGCTGAGCGTTGAACAGACCGTAGGTGACGGCCTCGCCGGTCTCAAAGCTGACCAGAGAACCGGTGGAGCGGTTGGCGATCATGCCAGCCCAGACGTCATAGCCGTCGAAGATCTGGTTGAGGATGCCCTCGCCGTGGGTATCGGTCAGGAACTGGTTGCGGTAGCCGAACAGGCCGCGGCTGGGCATCCGGAACTCCAGACGCACACGGTCAGAGCCCAGGGACTCCATCTGCTGCAGGATGGCCTTGCGCTGGCCCAGACCGGTCATGACAGCGCCCTGATACTGGGTGGGCACATCGATGACGACATGCTCCATAGGCTCATAGGTCTTGCCGTCGATGACCTTGGTCAGAACGTGCGGGGGAGAGACCTGCAGCTCATAACCTTCACGGCGCATGGTCTCGATGAGGATGGACAGGTGCATCTCGCCACGGCCCATGACACGGAAGGAATCGTTCGTGGCGGAATCCTCGACCTTCAGGGCGACGTCCTTCAGCAGCTCGCGCATCAGGCGGTCACGGATCTGGCGGGAGGTGACGTACTTGCCCTCCTTGCCGGCAAACGGGGAATCGTTGACCGAGAAGGTCATCTCGACCGTGGGATCGTTGATCTTGACAAAGGGCAGGGGCTGCACCTTGCTGGGGTCGCAGATCGTGTTGCCGATGGAAATATCGGGCAGACCCGCAAATGCGACGATGTCGCCGGCCTGGGCGCTCTCGATCGGCTCACGGCCATTGGCCTTGAAGTCGAACAGCTTGGTGATGCGGCCACTCATGTGTACGTCGGGGTTGTGCCAGTCGCAGACCTGGATCGGGCTGCCGACCTTGATGACGCCGTTCTGCACGCGGCCAACGCCCATGCGGCCCACAAAGTCGTTGTAGTCCACGCTGGAAACCAGCATCTGCATCGGGGCTTCGGGTTCACCCTCCGGCGGGGTAACGTACTTCAGGATGGTATCAAACAGCGGCTTCAGGTCGGTGCCGTTTTCGGGGTGGGTCCAATCATAGCTGGCGGTGCCGTTACGGCCGGAGCAGAACACCATCGGGCTGTCCAGCTGCTCATCGGTAGCGCCCAGGTCCATCAGCAGCTCCAAAATCTCGTCGATGACCTCGGCAATGCGGGCATCGGGACGGTCGATCTTGTTGACGGCGATGACCAGAGACAGGTTCTGCTGCAGAGCCTTCTGCAGAACAAAACGGGTCTGGGGCATGCAGCCCTCGGCGGCGTCCA
>ERZ780148.2094-NODE-2094-length-12238-cov-2.376837_pt1 | contig 12238 bp, 9 predicted proteins | sample MGYA00510984_ERZ780148 | MGnify/ENA primary metagenome ERZ780148 (study PRJEB29588, sample SAMEA2160902) | human gut metagenome | biome: human gut; feature: human-associated habitat; material: faeces | place: Denmark | collected 2008/2010 ...
TGAGATATTTTAAAATATGTCTGACCTATTTCAAAATATGTCAGACATATTTTTTACAGCACAAAAAAGGCTGAGCATAATTTAGATTCCGTATATTCAAAAACGACACCCGACACAAAAACCGCACTAAGATAAAAAGCGACTTACTACCTCTATACATAATACCGTCTAAAAAGAAAAAGCAATATTAGACAAAAGCGGGACATACATGTATGCTTGCATTAGGCCATTTCAACCGAAAACATTATTTTTGTTTCAAGAAAACAATTTAACCTTGCACATTGATATAAAATATGATTGACGAGAAGATAAGGTGCTACATACTTTCGTCCGCACCTGAAACCGCTGCGCAAACCGCAGCTGAATTGCAAGCAAACGGCTATAACAAACCCGTATACCTAATAAAAACAAAAAACGAGAGCAACACAGCCGACCAATTAAACAGCCGCGAACCGGAGAAAAAACACATCATCACCACCAAAGCCCCTGAGTCTACAGAGACCTTGGAAAAAATGTACAAACATACCTCCACACCTTATATACTGTGGTTCAAGAAAGCGTCATCGTTAAAACTTGCTTCGAATGCCCTGACAAAACTTATAGAAACTGCCGAACGCACAAAAGCAGCTATAGTATATGCCGACCATTACGACGTGAAAAACGGAGCCACAGAGGAGCACCCGCTCATAGACTACACTTCGGGCAGTGTGACAGACGACTTCGATTTCGGTTCGTTGTTATTAATTAGTACAAAAGCATTGGGAGAATATTTGGCTTCACCCGCCAAGGAACAATACCGCTATGCCGGATTCTACTATTTCAGGCTGTGGGCAAGCATTAGCGCACCCATTGTGCACATAAACGAATACCTGTATGAAGAAATAGAAACCGACCTAAGGCTGAGCGGGCAAAAGCAGTTCGACTACGTAGACCCACGCAACCGTAGGCGCCAGATGGAAATGGAATACGCATTCTCGCAATACCTTATAAAGATAAACGCTTTCATTCCCCCTTACGAGGAAAAGCGCGTGGATTTCTCAAAAGAGGAGTTCGACACGGAAGCCTCGGTGATAATACCTGTGCGCAACCGCGCACGCACGGTGAAGGACGCCGTGGAAAGCGCGCTTTCGCAAAAGACGAACTTTCCGTTCAACGTCATTGTTGTAGACAACCACTCCACCGACGGCACAACAGAGATACTCAACAGCCTGAAAAAAGACAAACGCCTTGTGCACATCATACCACGGCGCACTGACCTCGGCATAGGAGGGTGCTGGGAACTGGCCGCAAAAAGCAAGAAATGCGGACGCTTTGCCGTGCAGCTCGACAGCGACGACCTGTACGCCGACGAAAACACCCTGCAACTGATAGTAAACGAGTTCCGGCGCACTAACGCCGCTATGGTTATCGGCAGTTACCGCATGGTGAACTTTAAGTTGGAAACCCTTCCGCCGGGCGTTATAGACCATAAGGAATGGACTCCGGAGAACGGGCGCAACAACGCGCTTCGCATAAACGGCCTTGGCGCGCCGCGCGCATTCTACACGCCGCTGCTGAGAAAAATGGGTGTGCCAAACACTTCTTACGGCGAAGATTACGCACTCGGGCTTGCCTTTTCGCGCGAATACCACATAGCGCGCATATTCGACGTAGTATATCTGTGCCGCCGCTGGGAAGGCAACTCCGACGCGGCTTTATCACAGGAAAAAATAAACAAGAACAACGTCTACAAAAACAGCTTGCGCGCAAACGAGATATTACAACGCCAAAAGCTCAATCGAGCGTGGCAGCACCGTGCCACACAGCGCGGAACAATAAATTTCTTCAACAAACAACTCGGCAAATGGAAAGAAGTAGCCGAACGGTTCGAGAAACTTAACGACGTTGAAACGAAAGAGCTGCCATTTGGCGACACTTACATTGCAGCGCAATTCAATCCCGCGCGAATTGTATCGACGGGCGCAAAGGTTGACAAACGCTCCATTAGCAAACGTCCTTGTTTCCTTTGCGAGAAGAACAGACCTGCCCTACAAATCAGCCTGCCGGTTTACGGAACTTACAACATACTCGTAAACCCGTTCCCAATACTGCCCTGCCACCTCGTAATAGCCTCACGCTTCCACAAACCTCAATCCATCGCAGGGCATTACGACACACTTGTCGACTTGGCAAAGGCGCTGAAAGACTTTACTGTATTCTACAACGGCCCGACTTCAGGCGCCTCCGCGCCAGACCATTTGCATTTCCAGGCCGGCCTGCGCGGCGTAATGCCTATCGAAAAGAACTGGGACACATATTCCCGGAAACTGAAAGAGATATACAACTGCAAATATCACGGCAAAAGCGGCAGTATCTACGGAATAACGAACTATGCCTGCCCTGCACTTGCGATAATTTCAGAGTCCGACGCCATTAACAAGGGATTGTTTCAACTTTTGTCTCTTATTCTCAAGAACGTAAAAGGCAGTGCGGAATTTCCATTGAACGTGATTGCATGGAACGACAACGGCAAAATAACTTCCGTAATATTCCTGCGTAAGAAATTGAGACCGGAATGCTATTTCGCACAAGGCGAAGAACAACTGCTCGTAAGCCCGGGCGCTGTGGATATGTGCGGCCTTTTGATAACCCCGCGAAAGGAGGATTTTGACAAATTAACGCCCGAAAAAGCAATTTCCATATTAAAGGAAGTAACTGTTTCGGAACAGGAGTTTGAAGAAATCGCACAGCAACTAAGTAAAATCATTATCCACTGACAAAATGCACAACACTTGCGACATAAAAGTCCCGCGCTACGTAAACGTCGGGATTATGAGCGACAAGAAGATTTCTTTCAGCCTTAACGGAACTTTCTCGGACGGCAACGAACCATTTACAGGGGAGCAGACAGCAATCGCACACGAAGGAAAGATTCTTTGGCATGGCAAAACAGCAAACACAATAGAGCTTGTTCCCATGGACAAGGAAGCAACATTCACGCTCAAAGACGTTACCATAGGAAAGCAGTTCCATTGGGAGCGCAAGGAGCAGGAAACATTTTGCGGCACTCTGAAAATCATTCCTGAAGGCGATGAACTTACGGCCATAAACCATATAAACATCGAAGACTACCTTGTAAGCGTGATTTCAAGCGAGATGAGCGCGACTTCTTCGCTGGAATATCTTCGTTCACAGGCCGTAGTATCAAGAAGCTGGCTTGTAAGAATACTTTTATCACGCATAAACGGCAAACCAATGGGCTCAGCAAACCACGCGCACGGTGCGTCGCAGGATTCAAACCACGAACAAATCATAAAATGGTATGAAAACGACGCTCACACAAACTTCGACGTTTGCGCCGACGACCATTGCCAAAGATACGAGGGCATAACCCGGGCGCAGTCACAAACTGTGCGCGAGGCAGTACTATCCACGTGCGGTGAAGTCCTAACGCATAACGGTGCTGTGTGCGACGCACGCTTTTCAAAGTGCTGCGGCGGAGTATCCGAAAGATTCTCGTCGTGCTGGGACGAACACGACGAGGAATACCTGTCCCCTGTTCGCGACTGCCCCGACAGCATGAACGGCAGCCAGCTCCCGAACCTCGCCGATGAAAAAGAAGCAGAAAAATGGATAAGTTCGTCGCCTGAATCATTCTGCAACACGCACGACAAAGACATCCTGTCGCAAGTGCTTAACGATTACGACTTCGAGACCAAAGACTTCTACCGCTGGGAAGTTGTTTACACACAAGACGAACTTGCAACATTGATATCACGCAAACTGAACACCGACTTCGGCAAAATAAAAAGTATTACCCCTGGCAAAAGGGGCGCGAGCGGACGTCTTATAACATTGCATATATGCGGAACAAAACGTTGCGTGACCATTGGCAAAGAACTTGAAATACGCCGCGCACTATCCCCTACTCACCTTATGAGCTCCGCCTTTACTGTTACGCCTCTTGAAATATCCGACAAAGGCATTCCCGCACGCTTCAAAATCACCGGCGCCGGCTGGGGACACGGCGTTGGCATGTGCCAGATTGGAGCGGCCGTTATGGCGGCAAAGAATTACGACTACAAAACCATATTGAAACACTACTATAAAAACTCCGAAATAACCAAACTTTATGATTAAAGCAACAAGAAGCCCTAAGCGGGTATCGCCATGGGCATGGATTCCGTCATTATATTTTGCCGAAGGCATTCCTTATGTCATAGTCATGACAATAGCCGTAGTAATGTACAAACGTCTCGGAGTTTCCAACACCGACGCGGCACTATATACCAGTTGGCTCTATCTGCCATGGGTGATAAAGCCATTCTGGAGCCCGCTTGTCGATTTGATTAAGACCAAACGCTGGTGGATATGGGCAATGCAATTACTGATAGGCGCGGCTCTTGCCGGTATAGCGTTCACACTGAACACAAGTCCCACGATACAGGCAACATTAGCATTCTTTTGGCTTATAGCATTCAGCAGTGCCACGCACGACATTGCAGCCGACGGGTTCTACATGCTCGGCCTCGACACTCACGACCAGGCGCTTTTCGTGGGCATACGCTCTACGTTCTACCGGATTGCCACTATTTTCGGACAAGGATTGCTTATAGCCGTTGCCGGATTCCTGGAACTTTACACGCGCAAGGTGGCATACGCCTGGAGTCTTACATTCTACGCCGTGGCTGGCCTGTTCATCGCCCTGTTCCTGTATCATAAGTTCATACTTCCCCGCCCCACGTCCGACCGCCCGGCAGGCACTAAAGTTGCCGATGTGGGCAGAGATTTCCTAAACACTTTCATTACCTTCTTCCGCAAACCCTATGCCGCCATATCGATTGCATTCATGCTGCTTTACCGCCTGCCCGAAGCATTGCTTGTAAAAATATGCCCGCTGTTCCTTATCGACAAACGCTCTGTTGGCGGGCTCGGTCTGTCTACCGCCGAACTCGGCTTCACCCAGGGCACAGTAGGTGTGATAGGCTTGACCATAGGCGGCATACTCGGAGGAATTGCCGCCTCGCGTGGCGGACTGAAGCGCTGGCTCTGGCCAATGGTGTGCAGCATTTCGATACCCGACCTCGTGTACGTGTACATGAGCATGGCACAGCCGGAAAGCCTGCTAATTGTAAACGTACTGATTTTCCTGGAACAGTTGGGCTATGGATTCGGATTCACCGCATACATGCTGTTCCTTATATATTATTCGCGCGGCAACAGCAAGACGGCCCACTACGCCATTTGCACGGCATTCATGGCACTCGGCATGATGTTGCCCGGAATGGTTGCCGGCTGGCTGCAGGAAACAATTGGCTACACATACTTCTTCATACTCGTAAGCATACTTTGCGCTATTACGGCCATAGTATCGTACTTCGTGAAGATAGACCCTGAATTCGGCAAAAAGACTCCGGCCAACGAATAAAACAAGCTAAAAAGCCGTAGCCTCATAATAGACGGTGAAACTTATAGCACGGAAAATTGCCGGAAAGATGTCTGTTTCGGGTGCTGAAAATTGAAAACTGAAACACAGTTTTTTAAACACCCCTTTGAGAAAAGAAAAAATATCTCTGAGATATTTTAAAATATGTCTGACATAATTCAAAATATGTCGGACATATTTTTTGCGCCTTCTGAAACCGCTTGAAAACCGTGCCGGAAAATGCAGACAAAAGCCGACCTACCCTTGTGTCCTGGCAAATAATGCGGCGCAACACCCTAAACAAAGTCGCAAAACCGGGGGAAACCTTATTGTATTAAGCCGGCGCGGCTTCTACACTTCAAAGCCGAATGAATATTCCTTACCGTCGGCCTTGAACATTACCTTGTACCGAGTTTTCACAGTTTGATTTGAGGGCACACTTTGCAACGGCACCGAAAACATAAGGCTGCGACCTTTCGGTATGGCTATACCGGTTAAATATGCCAAGTTGCTCCCCGCTTCTTTTCCCTTTGTCTTGTAGCCGGTCTCAATCCATTTGCTTCCGTCGAAGTAATATACCCTGTACATCACGTTTTCCCACGACGAAAGATTTCCTAACCCAACGGCACTGTCCGAAACGTTTACTATCGAGATAATCAGAGCTTTGTTTTTAGGGTCAGCTTTCCACACGACATCGACGGGAACTTCCGTTTCACGGCTATCGGCAACAACTTCCGGTGTTTTCCTTTCGCCGCCGTTACAGCCGATGAACGCCCAAAAGCACACAACTAAAAATAAAAGCGACAACAGGATTTTCACTTTGCAATACTCTTTTAAAATGCCTGTAACTTAGTTATAAAAAAGCATGTTTGCCCTTAAAGGACAAACATGCCTAATTATTTGAACTGTAATTTACTTCTTAATTACCTTCTTTATCTTTCCGTCGGAATACTTAACTATGTAAATATTGCCCGGAAGCATTTCAGTAACCTTTATGCCTTCGATTGTATAAATGTCTTTGATTTCAGACTCTATAACCGTATCGGGAGTAATGCCGTTGGTCTTGTCTTTCTCAACATTAACGGTGTAGGTCTTTATCTCCAGCATATCGTTCGACGTTGCCTTGATTGTTACGGTTGCGCCGCTTTCTGTGTTCTCAATGCTTTTCTCGACAATAGTTCCCGCACCTGTTGCGGTTACAACAACATCGTCGGCAGTAAGGGAAGTGTAAGCCACCTTCACATTGTATTCATACTGTCCTTCACTAAAATTGGGAACAGAAACGCCCTTAACCTTTACCTCCGATACGCCGCAATTGTAAACGAGCGACATGTCATCGATGAACAAAGAATCTATGCTTCCTTTTCCCGGTGTTGCATTAGTCGAAGCCGTTACATGTATCACTTTCGGAGTAAGCGTTGAAGCATTGGCGGTGTACTCGAACGGAATGGCCAAACGCTGCCAAACGAAACCGTTGCTCTCTATCGTGTTGTTCACCGCACGCGCCAAAACGTTGGTATATTCCTTGTCCTCGGGGTCTTGGTAATATGTTCCGTCGGTAACGACCGCTTTTATCGTAGCATAGGGATATTCTTTACTCGGGTCGGTCTGTTTGAACTTAACCCAGACAATAAGGCTGTCGGGACGTGCATTGAGCTTGGAATAAAACGGGTCTCCGTTGGCGTCAACATCCGTTACAGTAAGGTCGCTATACGAATGGTTTTTCGTGTCGGCCGCATCTATTGCACCGGCATTTAACCGGCCTGTTGTAACCGTACCGTTGGCAATCACGCCTATAGGCGTAGGAGACGATGTTATCAAGAGACTGCTTTGTCCGGCAGAACCGGGACGGACATCATTGCTCGCAAAAGTATGGGGTGCATTCATTGCAAACCATGCGAGAATTGACGACAGCCCGTCGTTTGTTGCGCTCATAAATGAGTGCCAGTTGTCAGGCTCATCGCTTGTTACCGTTTCGTTAGGACTCATAGGATTGGTAACTGAAGCTTCATGGAATGTTTCAAATCCGGAGTTCTTAATCTGATAACCGCTGCTAAACGTAACCTCTATTACCTGCTTCATAGTAGACATCATATCAATATCGATATGCGCATACAAACCATACTCATTTATTTCTGCAGTAAGTTCAATGGGTATGCTTCCTCCTGAGACCATGCTCAACATTGGGCCCATCCATTCAGACGGCCGGTAGGCAGGGTCATCGCCTTGCGTTATGGTAATTCCCTGCGAGACATTGATGACTGTAACGTCTCCCTGTTTTGTCCCGTTCACATTCGCTATCTCGATATTCCCAACCGGCATATCGTTGCCTCCGGCTGACAATATGAAATTCTTAAGTAAAAAGGTATAAGTGCCATCCCCATTGTCGTTTACAGTAAATACGTCGTCCTGATATGTAGACGCGCCATTTATTGTAACTTTGAGCTTGCCATTGTATTCTGTTGCCATAGCTACAGAAAAAGAGGCGAGCAAAAGAATTAAAGCGGTAGATAATTTTTTCATTAGCTTATTTATTTGAGTTTAATATTTTTACTTGAGTTTATATGTTATTCCTAATGTTCCGAATATGGGATATAATGTCTGTTCTATGGTTTTGAAACTGCTCTTATGCACACCTGTCAATCCCCAGGTGATGTCGCCGAACAATCCCCAGCGTTTTGTTATACGCCAATCTACGCCGGCGTCTATGCCGCAATGAAAGCGACGCATGTTCCCGCTGAAATCGTAGTTACCACGTGTTTCTTTGGTGGAGCCCATGTTTATTTTCGGCCCTGTAGGGTCTGTCTCGCGCAAATATCCGTCGTAAACATATCCCTTGAACGAATGGGATGTAACGTAAGATATGTACGGGCCTAACCTGAAATGAAGCCTGTCGTTTAGGGAGTACGTCGCAGTTATTGGCACGGTGAGCATCCATAGTTCTACTTCCGTAACTATTTTTCCAGTAAAGTACCCTTCCAATGATTCTCCGCCGCGCACTATCGCCATGTGGTAATTCATCACGCTTGCGTCGATTTCCATACCTTTGTTCTCGAGATGAATACCTACTTGCAATCCCCAAGGGCCTTTCAGTTCCTTTTGCACATCGAAGCCTAAAGAGTAATTCGGCTGCAGCGTATATTTGTTCAGCGAACGTATTGTTGCCGGCATGCCTATAGGTGCGGTTCCGCCAAAGCTATAGCCAAGGCGCACGGTGTAATTCAAGCTGTCGGTAATGTATGCACCTCTTAGCGTGGAAAAGGCGCATACAAGCATTACCGCTACCAATATTGTCTTTTTCATCTTATTCTTCTGTTGTAGAGCATATAACCCTGACTTTATCAACCATTAACGTGCTTCCTATTGCACCTTCGAAATACGCACCCATTTCGCTCGACGAGAAAACCAAGGTAAAACTGTAACCGTAATTCTCGAGCAATTCCTCGTCAATGTCTTCATAATAAGTGTAATCTATCGAAAACTCGGTCCAATCCTCTGTGTCGGTTATGCTCGACAGTTTAGCAATAGCCACAACTTGGGGACTTGTCTGTACGTTGTCACCGTAAAGCACTACAGGTTTGCCTTCCTTGTCGTGGTTCTTGTAGAGCACGGAATATATCGTACCGAAATCTTTCTTATCCTTTTCTATCTTGCCGTCTTTGTTCTGATATTCCTCGCCGGCCTTATATTTATAATATCCTATTACTTTTATTGGCTTCTTGTCAAACCTTGTTCCGAAACGCGTGGCCTGCATTGCGTCCTGCATGGCCAGCAAAACATCGAACTCGCCTATGAACAGGTTTCCGGCGGCGAGCCTCATGTTAGCCCACATGCCGAATGTTCCGGTGCTCAAAGTATTCAACTTTACTGCCGAGCCGTCGTATCCTTCGGTTACGGGAACGCTCGGATACATGTCGGGTGCTGCCGAGCCCATGCTTATCTTGTATCCGGGATTGCCCGTTGCCCATATATTTTCAGGCATTCCTTCGTTTGTATTTATCCATTCGTAATATTTCTGGGCCTCGTCTTCGAGTTTGTACTCTTCAAAATCGAATTTCAACGTATCGCTTACAGTTCGCGTTTCGGGAACAAAAGACACCTCATACGACCTACTCCATTTGCGGTCTTCAGAAGTTACTTTGTATATCACGCAACCTTTGCTGAAATCCTGCACAGAGCCGCTTGCGGGTTCTATGGTCGCACCTTTCGTTATTTCAAACTTGGGAGCCAGAGCCGTAAGGTCTGCCTTTTTCCTGACATTGAAAACTATCTGGTTGCTCGAATAGAGCACATTTACCAATGTGTCGCTTTCGTTAAAGAACATTTCCAAAGGAGTCTCCGTACTTATATATGCTTTTGTTATATCGCATTCAGCGCCTGCCGGCTCGTCCTTAAAGCATGATGTAAAAAACAAGATACCAGACAGTATCAATATCGCATTCCGGAGTTTCATTATGGTTGTGTAAAAAATTTGTGCAAAGTTAAGCAAAATACTTTTTTACGCCCACATTTCATTATAAAAATTTTGACAAATGCTCCCTTATATTACGCGGTTTGTCATTAAGTTATCCGAGAAGCCCATTATGCAAAACTACAAAGGCCTTAACTTTTAAATATAGTTAACATTTTCCGACGCAAAAAAATCGTCTTAAAAAACCGCCGATAAAATATGTGGGAATTTCCATCAGTAAATGTCGGCATACGGTTTATAACTTTTTATCTTGCGTTTTTCTTGCGGTTGTACGATGAATTGGGATTTACAAAGTTTCTCCAATCGAGGTCTCCGCGGTCGAGCGCCGTGATAATCACTTCCGCCGTACCTATGTTTGTGGCGACGGGGACATTGTTTACGTCACACGCTCTTATGAGAGAATCGTCGTTCATTTTGTGTTCTATATCGTGGGGAAGAGAATCTCTGAAATATATAAGCACATCTATTTCGTTGAATGATATTCTGCTCGTAAGTTGAGAAATACCGCCCTGACCGCCTGGCAGAAGTTGTTCTATACGAAGTCCGGTCGCTTCGCTTATCATAGATCCTGTCGCTTTTGTTGCACATACTCTATGCTTTGCCAGAACTCCGCAATATGCTATACAAAATTGTACCATGAGTTCTTTTTTTGAATCGTTTGCAAGTAGTGCTATTTCCATTTTTTAACTCCTTATCTGATTTTTTTAAGACGTTTTATCCCGTTAAAAAGCGGACATGCTTCTCCGAGGGTTCGTTTTGCAATATTGTCAAAAGCGTTTGTAATGTTAAAACTGAGCATTTCATCTACGAGTTTGCCGTTGTCTGATGCAAAAATAAGTTCAGGGTCATAAGGGACAGCCCCGATAAGCTTTACCGAGGCTTCATCGATTATTGATATGATCTCTTTTCTTGCTTTTATTGCTGTTCTTCCCGCTATTTTGTTGATAATGAGCCTTTCGCGCCTTACGCCTTTATTATGAAGGAAAAATGCGGTTCTTTCCGCTGCTCTTATCGCTGCTCTTGTCGGTGTTACTATTATATAAGCCGTGTCCGCGACGCTTGCCGCAAGAATAAGAGGTTCTCCCACACCGCCCGGTGTGTCTATAAATATAAAATCGTACTTTCCGGATTTGAGATAGATGTTTATAACGCGCCTGAAAGCACTTTTTGTTATATTTGTATCGAATCCGCCCGGAGCTGCGACAAAGAAGAGGTTTTCGGAACGTTTGTCCTTTATTACCGCGTCCTCGGGCGAGATTCGTCCGAGCACTGCGTCTCCGATGTCGTAGACTGCCTCATCCGAAAGTCCGAGAATTATATCAAGGCATCTGTTTCCGAAATCGCAGTCGATAAGAAGAACTTTTTTTCCTTTTTCGGCGAGTGACATAGCGAGATTTGCACATACGGTAGATTTTCCGACGCCGCCTTTGCATGATGTAAACAGGATAACGTGCGTCCCGAGCGCATTTTCTGCCATGTGTTCGCCTCCTTATAGTTGTTACTATAATAAATCATAATAATAATATCACATATAAGGAAAAATGTCAATATTATGCTTAAAGATGAGAAATATATAAAATTTACGTTTTAATTTGTGCATTATGTACATTATTTAATCTAAAATCAATCTTCGGGGGTTACCGTCACCGTATAAAGCGTTTCAAATGCCTCTTTTGTGAGTGCTTCCACGTCCGTTTTTGCCTCTTCCGCTTCTACTTTTGCAAGTTCGGGCCTTGTACGCGGATGACGGGGAGTGAAGACTGTACAACAGTCCTCATAGGGAAGTATAGACGTTTCAAAGGTGTCTATTTTACGAGCGATTTCCACAATATCGCTCTTGTCGGTGCCGATGAGCGGTCTGAAAACGGGAAGCTCGGATATTATATCGGTGACGCCGAGCGCCTGCATCGTTTGGCTTGCCACCTGTCCCATACTTTCGCCCGTTATTATTGCTTCGCAGTATTTTGCTTTCGACGTGAGCATGGCAAGGCGCATCATATATCTTCTCAGTATGAGAGTGAAATAATCTTCATCTATCGTGTCGCGGAGCACTTCCTGTATATGCGTCAGAGAGATTATGTGAACGTTTATTTCTCCCGCATAGCAGGCGAGTTTTTTTGCAAGAGATAGAACTTTTTCCTTCGCTCTTTCGCTTGTATAAGGGAAGCTTTCAAAATGGAGAGCTTCTATTTTCACTCCGCGTTTTGCCATCATAAATCCCGCGACGGGGCTGTCTATTCCTCCGGAAAGGAGAAGAAGCCCTTTTCCGTTTGAGCCTTGCGGCATTCCGCCGATTCCTTTTTCCTGTCCCGCACAAAGATATGCCGCAAAATCGCGTATTTCCACTCTTACGGTGACTTCCG
>ERZ780148.2103-NODE-2103-length-12194-cov-3.538595_pt1 | contig 12194 bp, 12 predicted proteins | sample MGYA00510984_ERZ780148 | MGnify/ENA primary metagenome ERZ780148 (study PRJEB29588, sample SAMEA2160902) | human gut metagenome | biome: human gut; feature: human-associated habitat; material: faeces | place: Denmark | collected 2008/2010 ...
TGCCAGCAATGTTATAAATTTCGGTATAAACTCCGTTTTCACAAGATGCCCCCCATTTTAAATAGTTTTTACAGGTTTTCCAACTGACTTTATAACAAAATCACCGGTTTCCGGATAAAACTCAACCGTGCGACCATAATTTAAACCTGTATCCTCCGCAAGTATGCGTATTCCTATACTTTTTAACTTTTCTTTAACCGCTTCAACATTCCTTTCACCTACACGTAGCATATCATTGTTTGAACTAAAAGCAAACATCTGTGCCCCGCCTGCAATTTTTGCCGTAAGCGAACTTTTTCTTGCACCTTCCTTTTCCAGCAATTCTATCAGATAATCAATACCCGTATCTGCGAATTTGGCTCTATTCTGATTTTGTCTTACCTTTGTACTGTCAGGAAGCATAACGTGTACTAATCCAGCTATTTTAGTTGTTTTATCGTATAAAGCAACTCCAACACATGAACCAAGTCCAAGTGTTGTTATCGCATCTGGCGTATGACATATATTTAAATCTGCCATTCCAACCTTAATCATTTTTGCCATTATAAATCACCTATAATCCTAATGATGTTAAAATCTGTCCATACGACTCAAGCGTCGGTATCAGTATGAAATAACCGCTGATATCTACATCAAGATCCTTAAACTTAGATTCAATCAACAAAGCTTTATCACCAAGTTTTCCAAACTCAATAGCTGGAACACTTAAAATAGCTCCAGCCATATCTACAGATAGATATGGTACCGAAGATGTTATTTTCATATTAGTTAATTCTGAAATTGATGACAAATATGCCCCGGCAATAATATTTCCAATCTCCATTAACGCAGACTGTTCCATCTCTGAAAAGTCTCCCTTATTTTCACCAGATACACATCCCATCAGCTGATCAACCAAAAGATGAGCAGCTGAACTTTCGAGTACGAACAACATCATACCATCTACATCACCTTCAAGTGATAACAATATACCGGCAACAAGCGTTTCCGCTCCACCCACTATCTCTGCGAGTTCAGAAAAGCCCAGTAAATCTACCTTTGGAACACACATATCGATACGGGCATTTATCAGTTGGGACAATGCAGTAGTTGCATTGCCCGCTCCTATATTTCCTATTTCGGTGAGGACATCAAATTCGATATCCTTTTCTGCTGAATTGTTATTATTTTCCTGCACTTATTTCACCTCTGCTATTTCTTCCTAAACATTCTCTTTTTCAATTATTACAGATGCAATGTTAAGTAAAGAAACTAATCCGTCCCCATGTTTACCTATACCGCTAAGATACTGAACCATAGGATCAGCTGCATCTGAAACATTTGGTTTCTCAATTGATTCTTCGCCTAAAGTCACTACCTCTTTTACTTCATCTACAATGATTCCGATCGTTCCTTTTTCCTCAAGCTTTAAAATAATGATCCTGCTGGCATTTGTGATGACATCATCATCCAGATTCATTTTTTTACGCACACTCATAACAGGCACGATCTCCCCACGAAGATTGATGACCCCTTTAAAGTATGTCTGAATCTTTGGAACACGTGTGATTTTCTGCATACGCACAATATTGTCAATATAGCTGATATCAATTCCGTACTGTTCGCTGCCGATTTTTACAACAATATACTGTTTTGCATCATTTTCAGCGATATCTATATTTTTCTCCATATTCGTCTCCTCCATTACATCAATGTATTAACGTCAAGGATTAATGCAACTTCACCATCGCCAAGAATGGTTGCGCCACTGATAATCTTATTGTTGTTGATATACTTTCCAAGAGATTTGATAACGATCTCCTGCTGTCCGATCAGATTATCTACAACAAGACCTGCGAGGCTGTCGCCTTTCTTAACGATAACAACCGTAAGATTCTCCGGTTCTTCCTGTTTTTCTTCCATATCCAGTACCTGATCAAGACGGATCAGTGGGATAACGGCACCACGGAGATGGATCACCTCCTGAGCCTGAACATATTTGATCTCATTTACCGGGATACTTTCAATATTTGAAATGGATCCAAGTGCGATCGCATATTTTTCATCACGGATCTCAACCATTAATGCCTGGATGATCGCAAGTGTCAGCGGCAGACGGACAATGAAAGTTGTTCCTTCTCCAAGCTGTGTGCGGACTTCAACGTCACCACCAAGTGCTTCGATGTTAGATTTTACAACATCAAGACCAACACCACGTCCGGAGATGTCAGTAATCTTCTTTGCCATAGAGAAACTTGGAAGGAATAAGAGATTGATGATCTCTTTCTGGCTCATATTCTCCGCCTGTTCTGCTGTAATGACACCGCGTTCAACAGCTTTGTCCCTTACCGCTGCAACATCAATACCATTACCATCATCTCCCACTTCAATGATAACGTTATTGCCTTCCTGAAAAGCTTTTAGGAAGATAGAACCAACTTCCGGTTTTCCTCTCTCTACACGGGTTGCATTGTCTTCCAGACCATGATCTGCTGAGTTACGGAGTAAGTGCTGTAACGGATCACCGATCTGATCGACTACAGTTCTGTCTAACTCTGTATCTTCACCAGTCATATACAGCTCCATTTTCTTTCCTAACTTACGGGAAAGATCACGGATCATACGAGGGAACTTATTTACAACGCTCTCGATAGGTACCATCCGGACTTTCATAACAGACTCATGAAGATTCGTTGTGATACGCTCTAAGTATTCAATCTGTTCATGGAACGACTGATTCTGATACTCACCACTCTCGTTAGAGCTGATGGAGACCAGACTGTTCTTTGCAATAATAAGCTCTGACACCTGATTCATCAAAGCATCCAGTTTTTCAATATCTACACGGACAGTTCTTCCGGTTACCGGTTTTGCATTGGTCTGTTTCTTGGCATTTGCAGCCGGTGTCTTCTTCTCAGCCGCCTTTGGAGCTTCTGCAGGTGCTTCCTTCTGTTCCGCTGTCGCTTCTTTTGCCTGCTGTTCTTCCTGTGCTTCTGCCTCTTTTACATATTCATCAAGATGGATCTCTTCCGCATCTACTTTTTCAATCTCAGAAACAGCCTTTGCTACTGCTACGATCTTGTCCTCAGATTCTTCCGAGGCAAGGAAAAAGCTGAACTCAAACTCAAACTTCTCGTCTTCGATATCCTGTGAGCTTGGACGGTATACCAGAATCTGTCCAAAATCTTCCACAGCCTTAAATACAAGGAATGCACGGGCTGCCTTCAAAAGACAGTCTTTCTGGATATGAACTGTCATGACGTAAATATGCTGTCCATTTGACTCCGCTTCACGGATTGCCTTCTTCTCGTCATTTGTCAGTTCGATTTTTTCCTGTCCTGCTTTTTCTTCCTGAGTGGATTCAGGTGCTGCTTCTTTTGCTTCAGAAGTCTCAGTATTCCCTGTTTCTTCCGCACCCTCTGTTTTTGCAATAAAATCATTTAATTCTTTGATGATAACTTCGTTATCTTCTGTTCCCTCATCGGAGGTACTCTTAATATTGTCAACATAACCTTCAAGTGCATCCAGACATTTGAACAAGAGATCGATCATCCCACTTGTGACTTTTATGTGATCGCTCCGCACTTCCTGAAACACATTTTCCATATCATGTGTCAGATGCTGCATTCTCTTAAAGCCCATGGTACCTGCCATACCCTTTAAAGAGTGTGCCGCACGGAACACTTCATTGATCGTATCTTTATTGTCCGGTTCTTTTTCAAGGACCATGATACAATCGCTTAATGTCTGCAGATGTTCTTCTGATTCATCAATAAATATTTCCAGATACTGGCTTACATCCATGTTAATTTACCCCCACATTCTTTGTGATTGAATTTGCTACTTCTGTCAGCGGAACGACTTCATTTACAAGTCCCGTCTCCGCAATTGCTTTCGGCATGCCATAGACAACACATGTCTTCGCATCCTGTGCAATCGTATAAATTGGTTTTACTTTTGATAATTCCAGGATTCCATTGGTTCCATCAGCACCCATTCCTGTAAGCACAACGCACACTACCTGATCATATCCACATGTCCTCAAAGAATCATATGTGATATTTGCGCATGGTTTCAATCCGCCGATCGGTGGCATATCGTTATATACGATCTTATGTGAGCCATCCGGACACTTCTTTACTTCCATGTGTTTTCCGCCCGGCGCAATGTAAACAGTTCCTTTTTTCAGGATTTCTCCATTCTCGGCTTCCTTTACATTGATCTTACTGATCTCATCCAGACGGTTTGCCATGGAATTCGTAAATCCGGCAGGCATATGCTGCACAAGAACCATTGGGGCATCCAGATTGGCCGGCAGATAAGGAATGACACTCTGCAAAGCTTTTGGTCCACCGGTAGAACATGCAAGTGCAACAATTTTATTCTTAAACCTTGTTTCTGCCGATGCATTGCGTTTCTGCACAGCACTGACAGCTGCCACTGCAGGTCTGCGTTCTGTAAGGCTGATCCGTTCTGTCTTTAAAACGGCATTTAAAATACCTAAGATTTCTTTCCGGAACGCATCCCCTTTTGCCTCAATGATATTTGTTGGTTTTGTCACAAAATCAACTGCTCCACGCTCCATCGCAAGGATCGTCACATCCGCATCCCGTGTTGTCATGGTACTGACCATGATCACATTTGTCTTAATGCGTTCTTTCTGCAGGCGCTCTAAAAGTTCCAGACCGCCCATCCTTGGCATATTGACATCAAGGATCACGCCATCATAACGGTTGACCTTCAGCTTTTCGTATGCTTCCAGCCCATCGCGGCACACATCTGTTACCTGAAATGTATCATCGGAATTGATTATATCACATATAACCCTTCTCATGAGTGCAGAATCATCAACAACAAGAATATTTTTTTTCATAATCATTACCTTTTATCCTTTTGACGTGTTAATCGTTCCTCTTCAAAAATATATCGGATAATATCCTCTCGTACTCTGTCGTCTTTGATCATAAACTTGACACGGGAAACATATTTCTTTTCCGTTACCTGTTCCTTCTTCTCGCAGGAAATAACAGAACCAACAATATGGAATTCCTGATTCATTCTTTCATTTGCGAGATGTGCTACCGCAAGGATATGATCTCCACTCTTTAACTCCGTATCTGAATTAAAGCGGATGCCTCCACCGCTGATGTCAACGATCGTACCTGTCCGTATCTTGTCATTAAAATGTTCATCGCGCAATTGGGCAAAAATCTCTTCCACTGTTGCAAGATCTGCCTGCTCTTCCGTCAGTTCGAAAAACTTAAAATCAATGGAACACTCATATCGGTAAAATTCCCTGCGCTGGAACTTTTCCAGACGTGTTTTAAGTTCTACTTCCAGTGTATAAATATTATCCCGCTTGAAGCGCTCTACGATCTGTCCGATACTTTTATATAAGAATCCTCCGGAATAAAAAACAAATTCCAAACGTACATCCAGAGGAAGAAGAATCAGTTTTGTTCCCTCTGTAGGCATTGAAATCTCAAGATTGCCACGCTTATTTATATCAAGAACCTGGCTCTTGTAAACTTTAACCGTATCGCCAGTCCGCTCCTCATTTTCAACCTGTTGTAATAACCTGATATCGATCTTGTCACCAGGCTTTATCAAATCTGTAAATGCCATATAGCTCCTCTCCTTATGAAAGGTTAAATAATTTTGTCAGAAATTGTCTGAAAGCATTTTGTTCCGAAGAATCCTGCTTTCCGCCAGACACTAAATACTGTGCCAGTTCCTCAAACCGTTTTGAAGACCTTGCATTCGGCGACACGATGGAAACCGGTTTTTGTATCCGCACCGCTTTCTCTAACATCGCATCCTGTGGGATGATCCCAATATAATGGACAGAGCCATCCAGAAACTGTTTTACAACCGATTCCAGTTTGTCAAAAACCATCTTTCCCTCACCAAAGGAAGCAACACGGTTCGTCAGTACATGGATCACCGATTCATTCTTATCGTATTTCGGATTGCGGTAAAGCATCTTCAATAGCGAATATGCATCCGTAAGTGAGCTTGGTTCCGGTGTAGTCACCAGTAAAATCTCAGGACTTGACGCCACAAACTCCATGACACTGTCTGAAATTCCTGCGCCTGTATCAACGATCACAATATCTGCGATCACAGAAAGCTTTTCCACTGACTTTACCAGATAACTGATCTGATCCAGTGTCAGATTACTCAGTCCCATAATACCGGAGCCGCCGGAAATAAAGCCAACCCCCTCCGGTCCATCCGTAATGATGTCCTCGATTTCTTTGTCATGATAGATCAGATCGTTCAGGCTATACTGGGGAATTGTTCCAAACATCACTTCCACGTTTGCAAGTCCGATATCTGCATCAAAAATGATCGTTTTCAACCCCATCCGCTGAAACTGGACTGCAAGATTTACGGCAATGTTGGATTTTCCCACACCGCCCTTTCCACTTGTGACAGTGATGATCCTGGCGGGCTTCTTTGTTCTCTGATTCTGTTTTTTGATCACATTGCGCAGTTCTTCTGCCTGATCCATCTGTTACTTTCCTCCAAGCAGTTGTTTTACCACCATCTGGGTATTAAATACTTCCAGATCATCCGGAACGCTCTGTCCATTTGTCATATAAGACAGATCTGCCCCTGAATATAAGCGGATATTTAATATATTGCCAAATGAAGTGGTTTCATCTAATTTTGTAAAAATAATCTTATATTCTGCAATTTCCCTATAAATGTCAACAATCTCCATAAGATCCTTATACTTCGTTGTAGCACTTAAAACAAGGTAAACTTCCTTTTCATATTTTAGGTCAAGACCATTGACCAGTTTCTTAATATCTTCACGCTGTTCCTCATTCTTATGGGAAAAACCTGCAGTATCCACAAATACAAGGTCGTATTCAGCCAGTGTCTCCAAAGACTGATTGAGTTCTTCCGCAGAGTAAATGATCTTCACCGGTGCATCTAAAATATTGGCGTAAATCTTTAACTGTTCTGCCGCTGCGATCCGGTAAGTATCTGCTGTCAGCATAGCAACCTTTTTGTCATGCTCCACCTTGTACTTTGCTGCGATCTTGGCGATCGTGGTTGTTTTGCCTACTCCTGTAGGTCCTACAAAAAATATAACATGCGGCTTCTTTCCTGACAAGTCAATGCAATTTGGCTCTCCAAGTTTTAAGATCATCTTCTGGTAAACATTGGAAAGAATAATATCAACATTGCTTCCGCTGTTTGTAACCTTCTCAGCTTCATCGAGAATCTGATTGACATACTTTTCATTTACATCATTGTTCAGCATGGTACGGTAGAGCATCTTCATAAACTTGAAATTTTCAAGATTTTTTGGAGATGCCTTAGGAGTCACCGGCATTTCTGCCTCCCTTGCTCCATCTTCACTGAGCTTTTTTTCCAAAATATTGGAAAGGTTTTCCAATTTCTTTTCAATATCACTTTCGCTCTTATTCACCACAACTTCTTTTTCTGGTGTTACCGGACGCTGATAGGAAGGCGCTGGCTCAACAGTTTTTTCTGCCGGAAGCGGAATACTGATCTTCTCATCTGCGGCAAGATTAATATTTTCAATCTTTTTCTGCTGCATTGCTGCCATCTGGACAGCATTTAAAAACTGCTCCTTTTCCTCGATCGCTGCAGTGACTTCAAAGGTAGAGCCCTTAAAAAAATTAAAAAGCCCCTTTGGTTTGATTTCTTTTACATTCATCACAACAGCTCCGGCTCCAAGCTCCTGTCTTGCCTTCTCTGTTGCCTCTTCCTGTGTTTTTCCCTGGAATTTTTTTATTGTCATTTATGCTGTCACCATCCCTACTGATTGTAATTCAATATTCGATTCCACTTCATTGTATGAAACAACGATCAGATCTTTGAAATAATCTTCTGTCAGTTTCTTAAAATACATACGGACAATCGGTGAAGTGATAACGATCGGAGTTTTTCCCATATTTTCAAGCTTTGCAGCCTCCTGCTCCAAAGATGCCATAATGGCCTTGGTGCGTTCAGGGTCTAAGGTTAAATACGCTCCCTGCTCTGTCTGTTTGACTGACGACATAATCTCCTGCTCGATCTTCGGATCTAAAGTGATTACACTGGTTGTCTCGTTTGCCGGGAAGAATTTATTTGAGATTGCCCTCTTCAGACTCTGGCGGACATATTCTGTCAGGACATCCGTGTCTCTTGTCACAGCGGCATGATCTGCAAGTGTTTCAAAAATAGTCAAAAGATCTCGGATGGAAATTCCCTCGCTCAATAAATTCTGTAATACTTTCTGTACTTCACCAAGACCAAGCAATTTTGGTATGAGTTCGTCCACAAGAACCGGATTGCTCTCTTTCAGATTGTTGACCAGATTCTGTACATCCTGCCTTGTCAAAAGCTCCGCAATATGGTTCCGGATCACCTCTGTCAGGTGTGTAGCAATAATGGATGGCGGATCGACAACGGTATATCCAAGGCTTTCCGCTCTCTCCCTCTGGCTCTCTGTGATCCAGATCGCAGGCAGATGGAAGGATGGCTCAAAGGTCGGAATACCAGTGATCTCTTCCTCTACATACCCTGGATTCATCGCCATATAATGGTCAAAAAGGATCTCTCCCTCTGTCACCTGGATACCCTTGATCTTAATAATATACTGGTTCGGATTCAGCTGGATATTATCACGCAGACGGATGATCGGCACAACCGTACCAAGTTCCAAGGCGATCTGTCTACGGATCATGACAACACGGTCAAGAAGATCGCCACCCTGATTGACATCTGCCAATGGAATAATACCATATCCAAACTCCAGTTCGATCGGATCTACCTGAAGCAGTGAAACAACATTTTCCGGTTTGCGTATCTCCTCTGCCTCCGTCTCTGCCTCACTCACTTCCTCCTCAATGCTCTCCACACGGATCTGTTTATCCATCATACGTCCGGAAATGATGAACACAAGACCAAGACCGACAAAGAGATACCATGTCAAAGGTGTCGTGATTCCCAAAAATGCAAGCGTTGCACCAACCAGATAAAGCACCTTCGGAATGCCAAAAAGCTGGCTTACCAGAACAGTTCCAAAATCTGCTTCCTTGGAAGCTTTCGTTACCAGAATACCGGTTGACAGAGAAATCAGAAGCGATGGGATCTGGGAACAAAGTCCGTCACCGATGGTGAGGATACCATATTGCTGGATCGCTTCTGCAAAGCTTAATCCCTGACTCATCACGCCCATGACCGTACCACCGATCAGGTTGATAAATGTAATGATAAGACCTGCCGTTGCATCTCCCTTAACATACTTTGTAGCACCATCCATGGAACCAAAGAAAGCGGATTCTTCCTGAATCTTATTTCTGCGCTCCCTTGCTTCCTTCTCTGTGATCGCTCCGGTGTTTAAGTCAGCGTCGATCGCCATCTGTTTACCCGGCATTGCATCCAGTGTGAAACGTGCTGTTACCTCTGCAACTCGCTCAGAACCTTTATTAATAACTACAAACTGGATAATAATGAGTACAATGAATATGATTGCACCAATGACAAGATCACCGCCACCTACGAACTGGCCAAACGTTGTGACAACATTACCAGGTGCTCCTGTTGAAAGGATCAGTCTGGTAGACGACACGTTCAGTGAAATTCTAAAAATAGTCGTGAACAGTAAAAGAGTCGGGAAGAAAGACATATCCAGTACTTCCTTCACGAATAATGTATTAAACAGTATAATTAACGCGATAGAAATATTGATCGCGATCATCACATCCAACAAGGTGGAACTGATTGGAACAATGAAAAAAATAACGGCCGCAAGTAAATATAACGCTACGCCAATGTCCGCTTTTTTCATGCCTTTTCCTCCTTAGTCACTCTCAAATTATTTTTCTCTCATATTGTAAACCATTGCGAGGATCTCGGCAACTGCCTGATACAGTTCCGGTGGAATTTCCTGTCCGATATCCACGTTTGCATACAGCATCCGCGCAAGTGGTTTGTTTTCCACAATCTCAATATGATGTTCTCTGGCAGCCTCTTTGATTTTCTGTGCCAGATAATCTTCTCCCTTTGCAAGAACAACCGGTGCCTTTGATGTCTCAGCATCATACTTGATCGCAACTGCAAAGTGAGTCGGGTTCGTGATGACAACGTCCGCTTTTGGAACATCCTGCATCATACGTCTTCTGGAAGCCTCACGCATACGCTGTCTCTGTCTGCCTTTGATTTCCGGATTACCCTCTGTATTTTTAAACTCGTCCTTCACTTCCTGTTTGGTCATCTTCATATCTTCATTAAAACGATACTTCTGATAAATAAAATCTGCCAGACCGATCACTAAATAGACGAGACTGATTTTCAGACCAGCATTGATGATCACCGTTCCGCAAAGCATGATCGCCTGCATCAGTGGGATCTCATATAGGATAAAAATGTCCTGTGCATGACCTCTGATCGAGGTATATGCCACATAGACGATAACAAAAATTTTAAGAATAGATTTGACCAGTTCAAAAATAGAATCTTTTGAAAAAATTCTTTTAAATCCATTGATTGGATTAAATTTATCGAATTTGGGCTGCAACGGTTTCCCTGTCACTTTCCACCCAACCTGGATCACACTGATCAGCGCCGTCACAACAAATCCAAATGCAAAAAAGGGAACACAGACGATCAGAATCTGCATCAGTACATCGGACATAAGCGCTGCGACTGACTTTTCCGTTACATCAACGGCATTCTCCCTTACAAAATCCGGTATCCTGCCATAGATATCCACAAAACTATTCATGAGTCTGTTACCCACAAATGAAACAAAAATTTTCAGGACAAGAAATAAAACGATCAGGTCAAATGCCGCCGTAAGTTCTTTACTTTTTACGACTTTGCCGTCCTCTCTTGCCTCCCTCAGTTTCTTTGCTGTCGCCGGTTCTGTTTTCTCACCACCGGGTCCGTCCTTTGCAAACCACTGAAGATCCCATTCCATGATCAAATGTAACTGTTTCTGCTGTTCCAAGTCAATACATTCCTTCTATAAAAAGTACCATCAATTTTTTCATTTCCGTAAAAATGAAATTTGCCACACTTGGCAGCAATGATACGGTCAGAAAAAGTACAACAAATCCAACCATAATCTTCATCTGCATACCTACCGCAAACATATTCATCTGCGGTGAAACCTTCGCCATGATACCAAGGATACAGTTTAAGATCATGATGCATGCAAATACCGGCAAAATGATACGGAATGCTATCACAAACATGTCTCCCATATAAGTTGTCATGGATCTCATCAGATGCTCCCAGTCAAACACCTGTCCATTGACCGGTATGACTGTAAATGCATCCACAAAGGCCCGTAATATATAATGATGCATGTCGGTTACCACAAGCAGCATCAGTATAAAATAATTATACAGATTTCCAGTTAATGTTACCTGCGCGTTGTTGATCGGATCAAATTCGGTTGCCATTGACAGACCGATATCCATATCAATGATATTACCCGCAAATAAAATAATGGAATTACAAACGTTTGCAGCAAGTCCGATCAGCAACCCTGTAATTCCCTCTTTCAAAACAATGACTGCATATCCTATAAGCCCGGTATATTCAACCTGTGAAACATCTGCAAACCCAGACACCAGAAGTGCGATCATCGCAGAAAGCCCTATCTTCACCTGATTCGGCACATTCGACATCCCATAAAAAGGTGCAATGTATACAAAGCAGGATACGCGAACAAGTATTAAGATAAAAATTTCAAAATTTTCCAATGAAAATGAATACTGCACCATATGTCAAACCTATCCAAGATAAATACTGAAGTTCGACCATAAGGTCGTCACAAATTCCGACAGCTGATTCAGAATCCACGAACCACATACCATCAATCCAATAAATACTGCCACAATCTTTGGTACAAATGTAAGTGTCTGCTCCTGAATCGAAGTGACTGTCTGAAAAATACTGATAATCAATCCAATTACCAGAGACACGATCAATAGAGGTGCTGACGTAATAATAATCGTATATATAGCATCTCTTGCAATATCAAGAATTGCACCTTCCGTAATCATTTAACCGCCTCCTAATAAAATGTATGTACAAGTGAACCTATCACCAGATTCCATCCATCTGCCAATATAAATAATAATATTTTAAACGGCAATGAAATCGTTGTCGGTGGAAGCATCATCATACCCATACTCATCAGGGCTGATGCCACAACCATATCGATCACAAGGAACGGAATA
>ERZ780148.2105-NODE-2105-length-12189-cov-5.709329_pt1 | contig 12189 bp, 9 predicted proteins | sample MGYA00510984_ERZ780148 | MGnify/ENA primary metagenome ERZ780148 (study PRJEB29588, sample SAMEA2160902) | human gut metagenome | biome: human gut; feature: human-associated habitat; material: faeces | place: Denmark | collected 2008/2010 ...
TCAACGTTCAACGAAAGGCTTCGTGGAGAATGTCCCTTCACCTATCGCCGATTTTGGGCCACTTTTGCACCCTGTTTTCAGCAATCAGGGAAAAGTTTTTTCATTTTCTTCATCGCCGCGCCGATGCTCTTGGAAATATTCTGATGGCTGACACCCTCGGCTGCGCCAATCTCATCAACCGTCATCCCATCCACGAAATACATCCACACCCTGCGGAACTGCGTATCCGTCAGGTGCTTCCGAATCTGCGTGACCTTTCTGACGCTGCGGTGGATTGCCTCTGCCCGGTCATGCGCCTGCTCCATGCAGACATCCACGGCAGGAATGGAGGCCGCTTCCTCGGATAGCTCATCCAGCGCAAGCGTGTGATTGGCATAGACGTGAGCTTCCTTTTCGGAGGCGTGATAGTCCTCGTCCGACAGGGCTTTCCATTTCAGAAATTCTTTCTCGCTGGCAAAGTCCTCGCGGGTCAGGCGGACGATGACTTCATTGGCGTCCATATAAACGATGGCATCGGGGTCTTTCTTATTCAGCGCATAGATGCTTTTTCTATTAAACATTTTGTTCCTCCGTTTCGGTGTTGGGTGGTTGGTGAGCCAAGCCAACACCGGCGGAGAACGACAGCCGACAGAAAAACGAAAAAAGGCGCTCGCACGGACATCATTGCCCGCACGAGCGCCTTGATTGTGCGCGAAAGCGCAAGGGAATACTGCTGCCCCCGGAGGAGCTAAATCACGGATGAACCATACTGCATAAAAAGAGAGCTGCAACTCACTTCTGTGAGTGCAGCTCGTCTGCGGGATCGCCGCGCGCTTTTTTGCGTGGGTGGCTACTCTGTACTTATGCTTTTTTACATGGCCGCGAGCGGTCTTAGCGCCATCTCCTGTTCATCCGTGTTCTCATAAAATAATCTTCAGTTCTTTGAATGTGATTTATAGCTCATCCAATATGAGTTACATGTAGATTTAAGTGAAGCGAAGCTCACTCTACAATATAGTAGAGGTGATTTCCAATGAACTTTCTTGACCTTTTTGCCCTCAAACTTCGGGAGAAGCGAATCCAGCAGAAGATAACACAGCGTGGACTGGCTGAAAAACTGAACATGTGTACGCGCACGATTATTGAGATTGAAAACTGCAAAAGCAATCCGAAGTTTGAAACCGTGGCTCTCATTTCCAAGGAGATGAGAATCAGCCTTGACGCCGTGGTGTTTCACGACGAAAAACCGCGTGAAATTCCAAAAGTTGTGGCAGATTTCTTTGCCGGAAAGAGTGATGCAGAAGCGGAGCGGTATATTGCATTGTGCCAAAGCGCAGAGAATTTGAGAGACGATAAATAAACACTGCCCCGCGTAGTCGGAATTCTCTGGATACAGTAAAAGCGGTCATCCTGCACGGATGGCCGCTCTTACTCTCGAATGACCGGCAGGTATGGGGATATAAACTTTACCGCCGACTACCTTTTGGCTACTAGTGTGAAGCGACGGTAGAATTTAAGTTTTACCTCTCCTGTTCGTGTGCACGCCGGATTTTTTCAAAGCTGTCCTGACTGATAGTGTGTTCAATCCGGCAGGCGTCGGCCTCCGCAGTTTTGGGGTCAACGCCTGCGGCGATAAGCTGCTCGGTAAAGAAACGGTGGCGTTCATAGATTCTTTCAGCCACCTCGCGGCCCACATCGGTCAGATGGAGAAAGTGATCTTCGTCCATCATAAGAAAGCCGCCGTCCCGCAAGGTAGCCACTGCATGGCACACGCTGGGCTTTGACACCTCCATGTGCCGGGCCACATCTACGGAGCGTACCATACCGAGTTTCTTTTGGAGAACAAGGATGGTTTCCAGGTAGTCCTCCCCGGACGCATGAAGTTTCATCTGAACCTCCTTTACTGAGCCAGCTTCCAGCCGATGGCCTCCTGTCTGGCCGATACAAAATCGGCATACAGGCCCTTTTGCTGGATCAGCTCCGCATGAGTGCCGCGCTGGACGATATGAGCGTTGTCCAGTACAAGGATCTGATCGGCGTTGCGGACGGTTTTCAGACGGTGGGCAATCATGATGATAGTCTTGTCATGGGTCAATGCCTCGATAGCCCGCTGCAATTCATCCTCATTCTCCGGGTCAACGCTGCTTGTTGCCTCGTCCAAAATGATGATAGGTGCGTCCTTCAGCATGGCGCGGGCGATGGAAATCCGCTGTTTCTCGCCGCCAGACAGAGTGCCGCCGCCCTCGCCAATCACGGTGTCATAGCCATCCGGCAGGGCAGAAATAAAGTTATGGCAGCAAGCCTTTTTCGCCGCTTCAACCACTTGTTCATGGGTAGCATCCGGGCAGCCAAACTTGATATTGTTCTCAATCGTATCTGCAAATAGGTACACGCTCTGGAACACCATCGAGATATTCTTCATCAGGCTGTCCAGCTTGAAATCCCGTACATCCGTACCGCCTATGGTAATCTTCCCGGCATTCACATCCCAAAAACGGGCAATCAGGTTGCACATCGTTGTCTTTCCTGCCCCGGAAGGGCCGACAATGGCCGTAGTCGTTTTTTCGGGAATGGTAAAGCTGACCCGATCTAATATCTTGCGATCTGCGTAGGAAAAATCCACCTTGTCAAACACGATCTCGCTGGACTTCGGCGTAATGTCAGCGCCTTTCTCGTCCATCACCGGCGTGTCATCAATGGAGTTTGCCGTATCCATCGAGGCCGCCAGCATTTGCAGCAGAGAGGCCATATTCCCGGCGTTCTCCAAATCGTTGAACACCATGAAAGAAGCAATCACCAAAATCAAGCCGTAGGCCAGCGACAGGGAGCCGTCCAGCCAGAACCAGACCGAGGCCAAAAGCAGCAGGACGCTGAACACCCGGACAACGGCCTGTTTGATGGCGTCATAGGGAACACTGGCCTTTGTCAGTTTCAGGTTGTCCCGGCAGCTCGCCTTAATTGCACTGCCGATAGACTGCGTGCTGTCCCGTTCCAGTCCAAATGCTTTGACAATCCCCATCCCCTGAATGTACTCCAACACAGACTCTACAAGGGACTCCTGTGTGTGCTGGCGTACCCCGCTGAGCGCGGCAGATTTGCGAAGCGCCAGTTCCGCCGCCGCAAGGTAAATCAGGACACCGGCAGCGGCCACAAGACCGATCCGCCAGTCAAATACCAACAGGACAATGACGAGGGCAACCGAGTTGAAAAAACCGCCCAGCACTGACACCAGGACACGGGCTGCTGAGTTCTCTACATCACCCAAAGTTGTTGTGACAATGGCGGTAATATTCCCGATACTATTCTTGTTGAAGTAGCCCATCGGGATGTAGCGCAGCCGATCTCCGATGTGGATACGCTTTTCCGCCACCATGCAATAGCCGGTTTCCGTCTGCTCCATCGTGGAAAAATAGGTCGTGATGATACGCCCAATGAGGGAAACGGCCATAATTCCCAGCGAAATGCAGATAAACTTTCCGTCCCGGTTGTCAGATACTAACGCGCCGATCACTACAAAGAGGGCGGCAAACTGCATGGCTGAAAACAGCCCGGACAGGAATGAGAATAACAGGGATTTTTTTAGAAGCCCCTTTTTGCTGCCTGCAAAAGCAAAGATTTTTTTCAATGTTCCATACATCTGACAACACCCCCTTACATCTGGTCTTTCGCGCCGATGTGCGCCTGCCACATATCCCGGTAGAGGGGGCAGGTTTCCAGCAGTTTCTCATGCGTACCCTGTGCGTGGATGGTTCCATCCTTCACCACAACGATGTTATCTGCGCCAACAATGGTAGACAGCCGGTGTGCGATCACAATCAGGGTCTTGCCGACAGTTAAAGTGGAAATGGCTTTCTGCACCAGCGCCTCATTCTCTGGGTCGATATAGGCAGTTGCCTCGTCCAAAATGACAACCGGCGCATTTTTCAGCATGGCGCGGGCGATGGCAATCCGCTGGCGTTCACCGCCGGAAAGATGGGAACCGGCGCTGCCGACAACCGTATCATAGCCATTATCCAGCTTGCGGATAAAGGCGTCGCAGCCGCTTTGTTTGGCTGCCTGCTCCACCTCTGCGTCCGTGGCACTGGGTCTTCCCATGCGGATATTCTCCCGGATACTGCGGTTAAACAGGTAGTTGTCCTGAGATACATAGGAAATCTGGTCTGCAATTTCAGACAGCGGCATATCCTTCAGCTCATGGCCGCCGAGGGTAATGCTGCCGGATGTAACATCCCAATACCCGGCAATCAGCTTCGCCACCGTAGACTTGCCGGAGCCGGACGGCCCTACAAGGGCGGTCATGGTTCCGGGGTGGATGGCGAGATTCACATCATGCAAAACCTCTGTTGTCCCGTCATAGGAAAACGACACAGACCTAAGAGAAATGCCGGTATCTTCCAGCTTGATCGGCGTTTCTTTATGGTTCAGTTCTTCGGCGTTCAGAAGCTGGCTGATTTCTTCCACATTTGTCCCCAGTACAGCCAAATCGTCCGTAAAGGTAAAGGCCGCAATAATCGGCCCAATCAGCCCCAGCGAGAAAATCACAATGGACAGGAAGGTGGAAAGCTCCAGACTGCCGGAGAGCCAGAATGCAAAACCGCAGGGCAGCACGCAAATCAGCACTGAGGGCAGGATGGCGTTGTAGGCGCTCATGGTTTTCTGGTTTTCCCGCATCCAGTCCACATAGTAGTTGGCGTTATAATTCACCGCGTCAGAATATTTTTTGTAGGAACCGGCGGACTGGCTGAACGCTTTCACCACCTCAATGCCTCCGATATATTCCACGATGGCGTCTGTCATCTGCTTGCCTGCCTTGACAGCACCCTCCCACTTGACGGGATAGTTTTTCATACCGGCGGACATAACCACAAGGCCCACCACGAGAGTGACAAGGGACAAAAGCGCCATACGCCAGTCCAAAAGGAACAGGTACACGGCGATCACAAGCGGCACCAGCACATTTGCGGTCATTTCCGGGATCAGGTGCGCAAAGGTCGATTCCATGCCTTCAACCCGGTCAACAATCGTCGTTTTATACTGGCCGGACGGAGTATCTAAAATCGTCCCCATCGGGACGCGAGCCAGCTTTGCGGTGATATTCTCCCGCAGATCACGCAGCGTGTAATAGGTCGCTGTGTGGGAAATCGTTGTAGAAAGACAGGAAAACAGCACCTTCCCAAAGTAGCCGCACAATGCAATAATACCAGCGGTCACATAGCGGGAAAAATTCTGTTCCCCAGACAACATCATTGTGACAATATGCGCCACGCAGAAATAGGGCACCATCTGGCAGGCCACGCCTAATACCGCAAGGATAATACTGCCGATGAATTTCCCGTGATAGGGCTTGCCCCATCCCCATAAGACGCCTATGGGCGACTCTTTCTTTTCTTCCTTCATTTTGTAGGCACCCCCTTTATAAAATAGTTTCGGATTTTTTCAAGACCGGCCTCATCCATTTGAAATTTGTCGATGATGGAACCGTCCTCAAAATGGACAATATCCGTACAACAATCTAAAAGCAGCTCAAGATCATGGGTAATGACATACAAGGTAATGCCTGCATCCCTGACTTGTTTCAAGACATTGGCAACCTCTTTCATGTGTTTGTAATCAAGACCGCTGGTCGGTTCGTCAAAAAATAAGATAGAACGCTTGGATGCGATTGCCGAGGCAATTGCTACCCGCTGCTTTTGGCCGCCGGAAAGGGACATAGGGTGTCTGTCTTTGAAGCCGATTAAATCTAACTCGGCAAGGATTTCCTCAGCCCACTCCTGATTTTCCTCCTCCATACTGATCAGGACTTCATCCAGCACAGTTTCCGTGAAAAGCTGGTGATTGACTTCCTGCATCACCATGTAGCAGGTATTTAGTCTGTCTTTAGGCCGATAAGTTCTGCCGTTCCAGATCACCTCACCGCAACGCTTTTCAAGGCCGCAGAAACACCGGGAGAAGGTGGACTTTCCAGCTCCATTATTCCCGATGATCCCGACAATACGATTTGCGGGGATTTTACTTTCCCGGATGTGCAGCGTTTCCGGTTCGTTTTTGTAGGCAAAGCAGAAATTGCGAAGTTCCATTTGCTGACCGGCCTGGGGCAATGCTTTCGGCGGCAACAAATCTTCAAGAATAAAGGTACGCAGCCCCAACTTGGCTCTCTGTTGCTCCGTCAGGCTCTCAAACTCCGCTGCGGAGTAATCTTTTTCCACCTTTCCGCCGGTAATATAGATAAAACGATCCGCAAGACCGCGCAGATAGTAGAGCCGATGCTCTGACACTATAATTGTTTTCCCCTGCGACTTCCAAAACGCAAGTATTGCTCTCAGATCCAGGATAGAGGAAGCATCCAGGTTGGATGACGGCTCATCCATAACCAGCACATCCGGCTCCATGATGGATACCCCGGCACAGGCAATTTTTTGCTTTTCCCCGCCGGAGAGATGAAAGATATTGCGTCCCATCAATTTCTCCAGGCGTAAATCCCGGATGGTCTTATCTAATCGTTCCCGAATACTTTGCTCCGGCTGGCCGAGATTTTCACACCCGAATGTGATTTCGCTGGTTGTGTCCACATTGAAAAATTGTGAGCGGGGGTTTTGAAACACGCTGCCAACCGTTTTCGCGGTATCATAAAGGGGCTGTTCCGAAACCTTTGCCCCATTTACCCACACTTCTCCATTCATTTTTCCTTCATAGTAATGGGGAATCAGACCGTTGATCAGCCTGGTAATTGTCGTTTTTCCACTGCCGCTTTCGCCGCAAAGTACGACGCATTGACCGTCCTCTACGGTCAGATTTATATCATGGACTCCACCAGCGTTCTCGTTTTCTTCTCCATAAGAGAAAGTCACATGGTCAATCCGTATCATAGGTTCACCCCCTCCCGTCAAAAAGAAATCTGCTGCTGAAACAAAAACAAGGCAAAACAGATAACGCAAAACAGAATCGCAATCAAATCTTGAACATGGAAACCGATCTGGCACACGTTTGTACGTTTAACGGGGGCTCCAAGCCCCCGTGTCAACGCAGCAGCAGAAAGTTCATCACCAATCTTCACAACGGACACCATCAAAGGAACAAGGCGATATTCCAACATCAGGAAAGGATTTTTCCCGCCGAATCGTATGCCCCGCATTTTCATTGCATCCCGGATGGCCTGATATTCTTCGCTGATGGTTGGGAAAAAGCGAAAAATGACAGACATTGGAATCACGATTTTTTCCGTGATGTGCATACGCTCCATTGCGCCGATAAACTCACTGATCGAAGTGGATGAGATCAGATAGGCACCTGTCATAATGCCGGGCGCAAACCGCGTCATGATAGATGTCACTGCCAGCACGATGAACGAGAGTAATCCGCTCAAACTCGTAAGGGCAATCCGTTCCAGTATAAAGCAAACCGCATATAGCACCAGATATTTTCCTGCTGTTTTGAAACGGCGTTCCGACAAAATCAGAGCAAAGGGGACAAGGCTTAGACACGGCTTGACGATGTTCATAATTCCTTCGTTACTGGTACTGAACATCAGTGTTGTAATCGTCAGCAGCAGAATGAGCTTTGTCCGGGGATCAAGCAGGATTCCTTTTCTTTTTTCGGTTGTTGCTGAAAATGATAGCCCGTTCATCACACAATGCCCGCTTTAGCAAAATGCTTTTTCAGAAGCGCCTTACCTAAAAGTCCGCCCAAGATCGCAAAAATGAAGATTCCGGCGATTACCAGAATAATGCTCCACATAGGCATAACAGCCATTACCCTGTCAGCGTATTCCTCACCAAAGCTGGCCGCAAAACTGGCCCTGGAATCCTCAACCATGAAATACATGGGGATATATGTACCAACCATCCAAAGGCTGAACACCGCATACCCGATCAGGCTCTTCTTGGCGCTTTTATAACCGCCGGATTTCAAGATCAGATCTCCCAGCAGCCCAAAAATCACGCCCATCGGTACGCCCCAAAATCCCATACCAGTCAGCCCCATCAGCAGGCCGCTTAAAATTCCCATAATTGTAACCATGCCGAATTTTTTAACTCTGGTCAAGAACAGCATGAACGGGATGCCGGTAATCAAAGACCACAATGCTCCGAGGATCGGCAAAAAGATAGGTACAAAGCCGACGGGAATGGCGACACAGCAGCCAATCACAAAGTAGAGAACGGTGAAAAGGCCGAGGTTAATCAGGTCTTTTGCTTGTAACTTGTTACTCATAACGAATACCTCCATTCATTTGCTGGTTAGCGTTTTCTAACCTCTCTATAAGATACCATAGTTAGCAGTAGCTCTCTACAACCAATCATCTTTTTGGCTCCAAACAGCAACGAGTTTTTTTATTGACTGACTTCGTTTGCAATTCTATAATATAATTAAAATCCAAAGCAAAAAACAGGTAGTCGAATGACAGGAGCAGGAAATGAAGATTGATGATATTATAAGAAAATGTATTGAAATACCTGGGATTTCAATACAGCGTAGTGATTTTAGCACAGAGCTGCTCTTAAAGGAAAAAGAAGGGAAAGGCTCAATGACCTTTTTCCCTCTCTTTCCTGGAGTTACTATTGCTTATATCTTTGTAAATTCTCCGACTTGGACAGCACCGAATTTTCGTGAGGATAGCTCCATAGAAAAAGGCCCTTTGCTCTTAAACTACTGTGTAACTGGCCGTTGCGAAATTATCTTGAACAATGAAAACTTTGTATATGTGAAGGATGGAGAAATCTCTTTAACCGAGCGTTTTGCTCAAAAGCAATATGTATATCCGCGCCGCATTTATGAAGGGATGGAATTTTTTATTGATATTGATACACTGACGGCACAAAGCGTATGGGTACAAGGGGAATTTGATATTAACTTTCACAAAGTTGTTGATCGATTCTGCCCTGATGGTGCTACCTACATTTCACCTGCCACCTCCGAAGTCGAAGAAATATTAACAAAACTTTGGAGCCTATTTGATGTTTCAATTCCATTCTCGATTTCACAAATGAAAATATACACATTGGCACTGTTTTCTCTATTGCAAAGTCAAAATGACATTCCTCCATCGCAAGCCTGTACTTTCTTTACAGAAACACAAGTAGATATTGCAAAGAGGGTAGAAAAAATTATTACTTCCGATTTGCGTCAACATCATCCAGCCTGGGAATTGGCAGCACAGTTTTCTGTCAGTGAAACTAGCTTAAAAAATTACTTTCGCGGTGTTTTCGGGCAAAATATATCCATTTATCTGCGAGAAGTCAGAATGAAGAAAGCAGCAGAATTACTTGCTACCACAAGACTCTCCGTAGCTGAAGTAGCAGAGCAAGTCGGTTATATGAACCAAAGCAAATTTGCATCGGTTTTCAAAAAACAGTTTGGACTATCGCCGCTGGAATATAGGCGTTCAAAGAATTTGGAAAACTGATAAGACTAAGGCCGGGATTTGCCGTTTGTCAGCAAAATCCCGGCCTTACTTATACTTAAAATTTCATGCGTAAATCAATTCTTGAAAAATAACTTCCTCCGCCTGTGCTTTCAGCGTGTTCATCAGCCCCACCCAGCGCATGGGGTCACGGGCTTTTAGTTCCTCGGTGACGCCCGCCGCCTCCATCATGCGGGGCAGCATGGCGTCCATGCGCTCCCGCGCCGTCCGGTCAATCTCCAACAGGTGCGGGTACAGCTTTTCACTCAAAATCAAGCTGCTGTAAAGGCCGGGCCGGTGTTCCTTCAGGTAGCGTTGCCGCATACGGCCATACTTGCCGATGGGGGCCTCCGGCTGCCCGGAAAGTTTCAGGTCGGGGATGTAGTAATCCCCGCAGCGGGTGTAAGTCAATTCGTTCATGTTCGTCCTCCTTTGCACTGTGACGGTTAAACTGCGGCGCTGGCCGATATGGTGGCCTTGCGCGGCTCCTGCCTGGGCAACTGGCTGACAGGGATAAAAATGCCTTTTTCCATGTCCTCAGCCCGGATCGCGGCCTTTGCCACCTCCACCTGGACCTTGCGCTTGGCGTTGTAGCGTTCTTCCCATTCCTTCTGCTTGCCGTTGGCCTTGCGACGTAAGTAGTTCTGGTGAAGCCTGTCCTTGCGCTCCTCCTTCTTCCGCAGTTCTTCCTGTTCCTCCGGGGTCAGGGGAACCGGCTGCAAGGCGGGCGGGATATACCGGCCCACAAAGTTGAAGTAGATTTCAACCTCCTGTGTGGTGTCTTGGCTGCCTTTCCGGGCGCGTTCATGGACAAGGATTTTCTCTACAAACTCGTTGAGCATGGTGTTTGTCAGCGTGTCGAAGTTTTCATACTTGTCAATCAGGGCAATAAACTTCTCCGCAGATTTCCGGCTCTGCTCGTAGCCAGTAACGGCCTTTTCCAGTTCCGCGATTTCCGCATTGAGAGCGTCCTGCTCTTTGGCATACTGTGCGTCCAGGGCCTCATACCGGGCGTCCGGCAGCTTACCCAGGGCGTTGTCCTCATAGATTTTGCAGATCAGCTTTTCCAGTTCCCCGGCCCGCTTTTGGGCGGCGGCCAGCCGTTTCCGCTTTTTGGATATGTCGGCGGTCTGCTGGGCGGCCTGCGTTTCCTGGACAGTGCGGATAAACTCAGCCCTGTCATTCTTGGAATACTCCGCGATGGCCCGGAGCATATCGGTTATCAGGGTCAGGACGGCCTCGGCCCGGATGCGGTGCTGTGTGCCGCAGAGCGTCCCGCATGGGACTTTGGTGTATTGGCTGCAAGTAAACTGTGGATCGCGCTTTCCGTTGTAGGTGCGGTGAACATACATCTTGCCGCCGCAGTCAGCGCAGTACATCAGGCCGGTCAGGGGATGGGCCTCGCCCCAGCCGTCCGGGTAGCGCCGGACATTTGCCCGGATACGCTGCACATTGTCAAAGGTTTCCTGGTCGATGATGGCCTCATGGGTATTCTCGAAAATCGTCCACTCGCTTTCGTCAACATAGTGGCTTTTCTTGTCCTTGAAGTGCTTGCGGGTCTTGAAATTGATGGTGTGGCCCAGGTATTCCCGCTTTTTCAGGATGTTTACAATGGTGGATGAACCCCAGCCATAAGGGTCTTTGACCGGCTTCGTCCTGTTTACTCCTTCGTCAAAGCGTGCCAGATGGACAGCGGGGATTTCAACCTTTGCCTCGGACAGTAGCCTGGAGATTTGATAGGGGCCGTAGCCCTCCATCGTCAGGGAAAAGATACGGCGTACCACTTCGGCGGCTTCTTCGTCCACAAGCCAGTGTTCCCGCTTCTCGTCCCACAAGTAGCCGTAAATAACGGTGCCGGTCAGGTGCTTGCCGCTCATGCCCTTGGACTTGAACACGGAGCGGATTTTCCGGCTGGTGTCGCGGGCGTAAAACTCATTCATAATGTTGCGGAAAGGGGTAAAATCATCATCACCTTTCAGACTGTCTACACCGTCATTGATGGCGATCAGCCGGACACCGCGCTGCCGCAAAATCTCCATAACCTGGCCGACTTTCAGATAGTCACGCCCCAGGCGGCTCATGTCTTTGATAACAATGGCCTCCACCCGTCCGGCCTCGACTTCCTCCATCATCGCCAGAAAGCCGGGGCGGTCAAAGCGGGTTCCCGATACACCGTCATCGGTGAAATGCCGGGGATTGGGCAGGTTATTCCGGCGGGCAAACTCCTCTAACATCTGCTTTTGATGGCTTATGGAATTACTCTCGCCCTGTAACTCATCGTCGCGGCTCAAACGCTCGTACAGTGGGGTGATTTTTTCGTTTCTCATGGCTGTACCTCCTGAAATGAAAATGCTCTAAGTGACTGCTTCACTAACCATGACAAAAGCCATGATTAAGAAGTCACTTAGAGCATACATCTCCTGCCGCCAGCTTATACTTCTTATACTGGCGAACAGCAAAGTGTTCCGGCTTTTTCTGTTCCAGTTCCTCAAAAAGCTCATCTACGGCATTCTTAAATTCTTCATCATCCTCGCGGGCTTCGCTGGCGTTGATGAACTCCAGCAGCGTGGAAAAGTTCTGCTCCTCCTCCGGGGCTTCATACCAGATGTAGCCAATCAATGCACAGTAAAGCAGCCGTTCCGCTTTGATCCAGAAATCTTCGCCGGATTTTTCTCCATCGCCCTTTGTATTGGCGATGATGGTATTGACCAGTTTCAGAATATCCTTTTCACTGCGGATGTAATGGAACGGATTGTATCGCATGGATTTTTTGAAGTTGATGGTGTTCAGGACTTTGATTTTATACCCGGCAT
>ERZ780148.2110-NODE-2110-length-12151-cov-4.885086_pt1 | contig 12151 bp, 7 predicted proteins | sample MGYA00510984_ERZ780148 | MGnify/ENA primary metagenome ERZ780148 (study PRJEB29588, sample SAMEA2160902) | human gut metagenome | biome: human gut; feature: human-associated habitat; material: faeces | place: Denmark | collected 2008/2010 ...
GCGGTCCGCAGACCGCAAGCAATCAGCCCAGCGGGCTGTTGCTTAGCCCGCGGGAGAATCCCACCATCTCCGCCAACAAAAGGCATCAGCTTAGGCTGGTGCCTTTTTTGCGGCTAGATGGTGTGGATGAGAACAGGGCGGCGATTTTCGATGTGCAGCACAAATCCATCAGCCTCCCAAAAGTGCCCATCCAACAGAACTTCGCCCTGAAATGTAATCCGGCGGAGCTTCTGTGCGGCGTCGGTCACCTCAACGGTGCAAAAGCGCTGCAAGTAGCTGCAAATAGCGGCGGCGTGGGAGACGACAAGGGCGTTCTGCCCCTCCGGGAGCGAATCCAGCAGTTCGTGGATGCAGTCTGCCATCCGGTAGCTGACCTCACGGAAGGACTCGCCGTCCGGATTTTTGAAGTCCGGGTCTTCGTATTGGCGTTTCCAGAAAGAAGCGTCCTGCCCGGTCGTGTCGCCGGTGCGGCGCTCGGCAAGGCGGGTGTCCTGCCGGACGGGAAGCCCCAGCAGCTGTGCGGTCTGGAGCGCACGCAGCGAAGGGGACGACCAGACGAGCGAGACCGTGCGGAAAGCGTCATTTTGAAAGACTGCGGCGGCCCGCTGAAGACCTTCGGCAGAAAGGCCGGGGTCGGAGCTGGAACCGCCGCGCTCCGGGATGGAATGGCGCAGGAGAAGAAGGGTTGTCATGAAAGCCTCCGATTAAAAAAGTGACTTCAGTATAGCAGATTCGGGAAAGCAGATGCAAGAAAACGAGCCGAAAGAACGACGGGGCCGATTCACTCCCCCTCAAAACGCAACCAAATTGCAAAAAATGTTACAATTTTCTCATGAAAAAAGAAGACTGGATTTCTCCAGCCTTCCAAAAGTATGTATCAATAATTTTTGCTCAGAATCTTCTCAAGCGTATCCGCAAACCTGACATCCTGCTCCTTCGTCCGCTTTGGGCTCCCCTTTGGGTGCTTTCCGGCACGGAGGAGCTTTTTGTTTTCATACCGCCGCAGCATAAGAGCGTCTATGTTGTCGGCGGTGTATTCCAGACCATTCTGGTTCAGCACGCGTGCGCACTTGGCAAGACACATGCTGGCCAGCCCGTAGTCCTGCGTCACAACCACATCTCCCGGTTTTACCCGGTTGACGAGGGCAAAATCCACGCTGTCCGCTCCTTTGTCGAACACCAGCGTCTGCGCACCTTCTCGCTCGATCTGGTGAGCGGTGTCGCACAGGATGATGACCGGAACGACAAACCGCTTTGCGACCTGCAACGTCAGGTCCACCACCGGACAACCGTCTGCATCAATCAAAATGGTCATGTGTGTTCCTCCATCGTCCACCGAAAGGCTTTCGCGGTACGCAAATCAGCGTCCTTAAAGTGCCCGCCGCTGTTCCACTCAAGGGTGCAGTCTGCGCCACGCTCTATAAGCCGGCTGTGCAGGGTGCGGATGTTATCACCCACCGCAGCCATGACGGCATTTTTCGTGTGCTCTTCCTTGTCGCCAAGGCTCAGATAAATGTGCTGTGCCTGTATCGGGTGCTGCTGTTCATACTCCATCCAGCCCGGAAACCACACCGAGGGCGAGGCGGCGGCGATACCGTAGAACAGCTTTGTCTGAGTGGATGCCCACAGTGCAAACAATCCCGCCAGCGAGTAGCCGCCCAGAATGATTTTGACGTTCTCCGGGAGAGGATACTGCTGCTTCAGTGTGGGGATGACCTGCTCCGTCAGAAAGCGCAGGGTGTCCCCAGCTTTGCCGCCGAAACTCTCTTTGCCCCATACCGCAGGAGCTTCCCACGGAGAAAGTGCATCGTTCCAGCTTTCCACCGGAATAGCCGCAAACAGAAAGCGGTGCGCACTCTGTGCAATAGCGATAACCTCGCTTTCCATGCTTTGCAGCTCGTGTTCGCCGGTCATTTGGAGCAGTAGGTATTCTGCATGGGCTTCGCCGTAAATGCGGCAAGGTCTGTTCCCGATTAGCATTGTCTGTGCGGTCACTGCGACGTCCTCCCGAAAAAACTTTGATAAGCCCAGTATAGCAACTGAAAAATCATTTTGCAATTCAAAAGGCGTTCATAGCCGTAGCAAGCAGTGTCTTCGTATATACAAAGACCATTTTTGCGTTGCAAAATGCTTGTTGGGAAATCCCAAACCCTTGAACTACATCCGATGGATGCAGGCTACGCGCTTTTTGCAAAACGCTCTTTCAGCACACCGCAGGAATGCGCAGCCATCACGGAACTGTGATGATTACAGGGATTGGGATTGCATCCCAACAAGCGAATGAACACAGCAGAATTTTAATTCTGCGTGCGAATTTAGCCTTTGTGCGCACAAAGGCTCTGCTTGCCACGGTTATGGTTCTGCGAATGCGATTGAGAAACTTTTCATTCGCATTGCAAACCGGGTGGCACTTTTGTATAATTGGTTCAATGAACACACGCATAAAATCGGAGGGGCTGTCCGATTAAAAAATTCTAAAAACGCCCTATTGTAGGCCACTGGGAGGAATAGCATGAACAAGCAGCAACTCGCATCGAAAATCTGGGAATCTGCCAACAAGATGCGCTCTAAAATCGAAGCCAACGAGTACAAGGATTACATTCTGGGCTTCATGTTTTATAAATTTCTGTCGGACAAAGAAGTCAAATGGCTGAAAGAGAATGACTGGACAGACGAATATCTGCCGGATTTGACCGAAGACGATGTCGAAACGCTGGATACCGTTCGGAAGAATGTCGGCTATTTTATCGCCTATGAAAATCTGTTTTCCACATGGATCAGCAAAGGCAGCGACTTCAAGGCTGACGACGTAACGGTGGCATTACAGGCATTCAGTCGACTGATCGACCCGCACCACAAAAAGGTGTTTGACGGTGTCTTTGCTACGCTGCAAACCGGCCTGTCTAAACTGGGTGAAAGCTCCGGTGCGCGGACAAAGGCCATTCGCGACCTGATCTATCTCATCAAAGATATTCCCATGGACGGCAAGCAGGATTATGATGTTCTCGGCTTTATCTACGAATATCTGATCAGCAACTTTGCAGCAAACGCAGGCAAGAAGGCCGGCGAGTTCTACACGCCGCACGAAGTTTCGCTGCTCATGTCTGAAATCGTGGCGTACCACCTGAAAGACCGGGAAGCGATCAAAATTTACGACCCCACCAGCGGTTCCGGCTCACTGCTGATCAACATTGGTCAGTGTGCCGCACGGTATATGGGCAATGGCAACAACATCAAATACTACGCACAGGAGTTGAAGGAAAACACCTACAACCTGACCCGCATGAACCTTGTCATGCGCGGCATTCTGCCCGACAACATTGTAACGCGCAACGGTGATACGCTGGAGGAAGATTGGCCGTACTTTGAAGAAAACGACCCGGTCAACACCTACGACCCGCTGTTTGTGGATGCGGTGGTATCAAATCCCCCATATTCGCAGGCGTGGAATCCGAACGACAAAGAGAACAACCCGCGCTTTTCGGATTACGGCCTTGCCCCCAAAGGCAAGGCAGACTACGCCTTTTTGCTGCACGACCTGTATCATATCCGCAATGACGGCATTGTGACCATCGTTCTGCCCCACGGTGTTCTATTCCGTGGCGGTGAAGAAGGTACAATTCGCAAAAATCTGATTGACCACAACAACATTGATGCAATCATCGGTCTGCCCGCCAATATTTTCTTCGGCACAGGCATTCCCACCATCATCATGGTGCTGCGGAAGAATAAAAAGGATTCGGACGTTCTGATTATTGATGCGTCTAAGGGCTTTGAGAAGGACGGCAAAAACAATAAGCTGCGTGCCTGCGACATCAAACGCATTGTGGATGCTTACAAGGAACGCCCGGAGAAAATCGAAAAGTTCGCACGCAGAGTATCCCGTGCGGAGATCGTTCAGAACGATTACAACCTGAACATCCCCCGGTATGTGGATTCCTCGGAAAAGGCTGAGAGCTGGGATATTTACGCTTCGATGTTTGGCGGCATTCCCGAGGCCGAACTGCAAGACCTGTCTGCCTACTGGACAGCATTCCCGCACCTGAAAGCGGCTCTGTTCAGCCCGGACAACGAAGCCTATTGCCGTCTGAATGTGGCCAATTTGAAGAACGCTGTTCTGTCCCACCCGGATGTGGTGGCGTTCAAGACCGCTTTCCAGAATGCTTTCGGTGACTTTGATGCCTACTTGAAGTCCGCACTCATCGACGGCATGACGCAGCTGAATGCTGCCGGCGAGGAAGAACGACTGAGCCGGGAGATCTTTGCACGGCTGGCAGGAATTCCGCTGGTTGACCGCTATGCAGCATATCAGCTTTTGGACGACGACTGGAAGAAAATCGCCATTGACCTTGAAGTCATCCAGACCGAGGGTTTTGCCGCAACCAAGCAGGTAGACCCCAACATGGTGCTGAAAAAGGATGCCGAGGTACAGGACGGCTGGGTGGGTCATGTGCTGCCCTTTGAGCTGGTGCAGAGCGTTAAAATGCACGAGGAAGTAGCAGCACTGCGGGCAAAGGAAACCAGACTTTCCGAGATCGCCGGAGAATATGAAAGCCATCTGGACGAACTGAGCGAGGAGGACAAGGAGCAGAACTTTGTGAATGACGCAAAGGACGCCTTTGTTGCCGCTGAAGTCAAAAAGGCCATCAAAGCGCGGGAGGTAGAACCTGCCACCATGAGCATTCTGAAGGATGTGGACGCGCTGTTTGCCGAGGAAAAGACCCTGAAAAAGCAGGTCAAGGACGACAGCGCCGCCCTCCACCAGCGCACCAAAGGCGTGATTGAACGCCTGACCGATGAAGAAGTGCGTGACCTGCTGCACCGCAAGTGGATCTTGCCCCTGATGGAAAATCTGAACAGCCTGCCGGATGCCGTTCTGGACGATTTTGTGAAGCAGTTGGATGCCGTCTGCAAGAAATACGAAACCACCTTTGAGGACGTAGAGAGCCAGATTGCCGATACCGAGCACGAATTGCTGGGGCTGCTGGACGATTTGCAGGGAAATGAATTTGACATGAAGGGCATTGCAGAACTCAAAAAGTTGCTGGGAGGTGAATGATTATGCAGGATAACGAGAAGAAACCTGCCCTCCGGTTTAAGGGTTTTACTGACCCTTGGGAACAGCGTAAGCTGGGAGAAATAGCTGTAGAAAAACTTTCTAACGGCGTTATGAACCATCCCGCTAGCAATGCTACGGGTGTACGACACATTAATGTGATTAATATGTACACCCCTGACAAAATACATTTAGAAGATTTAACGTTTAGTTCTTATGACGGCGATGTGATTCAAAAATGTAATGTCGAAATCGGTGATATTTTTCTGACGCGTAGCTCACTAAAGCCAGAGGGTATTGCCGAAGCGAATGTTTTGCTCGATGATGGAAGATTTATTTATGACGACCATCTTATCAGATTGAAAATCAACAAAAACGAATACGTTCCATTGTTTGTAAAAATAAACCTTGGCGTACCGTTCATTAAAGTGCAATTTATTTCAAAATCTAAGACGACAGCATTTACGACTATTGGACAAGATGATATTAGCGAATGCGTTGGACTTTTTCCTGAGAAAGAAGAACAACAAAAAATAGCGATCTTTTTCCACAATCTTAATACCCTTATCACCCTTCATCAGCGTAAGTATGAGAAGCTAGTGAATATCAAAAAGTCCATGCTGAACAAGATGTTCCCCCAAAATGGGGCATCTGTACCGGAAATTCGCTTCAAGGATTTTACTGACCCTTGGGAACAGCGTAAGATTTCTGAATTGGCTGAGAAAACCTATGGTGGGGGAACGCCTACAACATCCAATGAAGCATTCTGGAACGGTAATATTCCGTGGATACAATCTTCGGATATCGTTGACGGCAAGCTGATGGGTGTAGAGCCACGAAAGTATATAACACAGACCGGTTTGAATAGTTCTGCAACACAACTTGTACCAAAAAATTCAATCGCAATTATCACGCGCGTCGGTGTTGGAAAACTCGCATATATGCCGTTTTCCTATTCCACAAGTCAGGATTTCTTGTCGTTGAGCAAGTTGAATACGGAGCCGTTTTTTACCGTTTATGCTTGCTATAAGAAATTGCAGTCGGAACTTAACACGGTACAAGGCACATCAATTAAAGGCATAACCAAAGATGAGCTTTTAGCAAAGACAATATCGGTGCCTGTATATTCAGAGCAAAAACAAATCGGTTCTTTCTTCGCTCAGCTCGACACTCTTATCACCCTTCATCAACGTAAGTTGGAAAAGCTGCAAAACATCAAGAAATCTTGTCTTGAAAAGATGTTTGCATAAAAATAAGTGGTGCAATTTGCCCATAATCAGAAGATGGACGTATCGGCGTTTGTTGTTTGGCTAAGGAGCAACGCAATTTCTCTTGCCCGTTCAGAATATGCAAAACAGGCTGATGAATAAAAATCAAGGCAATGTCAAACGCTTGGAACTGCTGTGTTTTAAAGCTATCGGGAGTCAAAAATCAAAATTTGAGCCGAATACGCAAAACCGAGAGTGAAATTTTCAGCGAACATTCGGTAGGCGGTGGAAAATAGCTGCTGAAAGTGTGCATTTGCTCCTACTTGGGAACAGCGTAAGCTGGGTGATGTTGCTGATATTGTTGGTGGTGGAACGCCAAGCACCAACAATCCAAACTACTGGGATGGAGATATTGATTGGTATGCACCCGCTGAAATAGCAGGACAAATCTATTTTGATTCCAGCCAAAGAAAGATAACCGAACAGGGCTATGAAAATAGTTCTGCGAAGATGCTTCCACCCGGTACAGTTCTGTTCACTTCTCGTGCGGGCATCGGAAAAACTGCCATTTTATCGAAAAAAGGTTGCACAAATCAGGGATTTCAATCCATTGTTCCGCATAATGACGAATTGGATTCTTATTTTGTCTTTTCTCGAACTGACGAGTTGAAACAATATGGTGAGCTTGTCGGAGCGGGCTCAACGTTCGTTGAAGTTTCGGGAAAGCAGATGGCTGCTATGAATCTGAAAATGCCGACAACAATAGAAGAGCAACAGACAATAGGCCGTTTTTTTAAGCGACTCGACACACTTATCACCCTTCATCAGCGTAAGCTGGAAAAGCTTGTACAAATTAGAAAAGCCTTCGCAGAGAGGTGCTTTTTGCAAAGTCGAAAGGAGCTCGTTATGGCGTTTACAAAAGAAGCCGATTTTGAAGAGGCGGTGGTAAAGCTCCTGATAGAACGTGGCTGGAAAGATGGTGTGCTGAAGAACTACACCGAACAGCAGCTGATACAGAACTGGGCGAACATCCTTTTTGAAAACAACCGTGGCATTGACCGACTGAACGATTATCCGCTGACGGATGGCGAGATGCAGCAGATCATGGAACAGGTCATGAACGCGAAAACGCCGATGAAGCTGAATAAATTTATCAACGGCAAAAGTGTGCTTATCAAGCGTGACAATCCTGACGATAAGCTGAATTTCGGCAAAGAAGTGTCCCTGAAAATCTATGACCGTCTGGAAATTGCAGCCGGACTTAGCCGCTACCAGATCGCAGAGCAGCCAAAGTTCCCCACCAAGTCCAAAATTTTGAATGACCGCCGCGGCGATTTGATGCTGCTCATCAATGGTATGCCGGTCATTCACATGGAACTGAAAAAGAGCGGTGTTTCCATCAAACGGGCTTGCAGCCAGATTGAAAAATACGCGGCAGAGGGCATTTTTACGGGACTGTTCTCGCTGGTGCAGATTTTTGTGGCCATGAACCCGGAAGAAACGGTCTACTTTGCCAATCCCGGCCCGGAAGGACAATTCAACCCCAGCTACTATTTCCATTGGGCGGACTTCTACAACGAGCCGATGAACGACTGGAAAGACGTTACAACGGCACTTTTGTCTATCCCGATGGCGCATATGTTGGTGGGCTTTTATACCGTTGCCGATGGTTCCGATGGCATTTTGAAGGTGATGCGCAGCTATCAGTACTACGCTGCCAGCAAAATTTCGGATGCCGTTTCCAAGGCGAAATGGGAGAATGACCAGCAGCGCGGCGGCTACATCTGGCACACCACAGGTTCCGGCAAGACCATGACTTCTTTCAAGTCCGCTCAACTGATTGCATCTTCCAAGGATGCGGACAAAGTGATTTTTCTGATGGACCGAATCGAGTTGGGCACCCAGAGCCTGAAAGAATACCGCAACTTTGCAGGGGAAAACGAGGAGGTGCAGGCTACCGAGAACACGGATGTTCTTGTGGACAAGCTGAAAAGCACTTCGCCGTCCGATACGCTCATCGTGACTTCCATCCAGAAGATGAGCAACATCAAGGATGATGCACAAAACAAGCTGAACCCCAACGACATTGCGCTGATCAACGCAAAGCGGTTGGTTTTTATCGTGGACGAGTGCCACCGCTCCACCTTTGGCGATATGATGCAGACCATCAAGCATACATTCCCGAAAGCACTGTTCTTTGGTTTTACCGGTACGCCGATCCAAGGCGAAAACCAGAAGAAAATGAGCACCACCGCCACCGTTTTCGGCAACGAACTGCATCGGTACAGCATTGCAGACGGCATCCGGGATCACAACGTGCTGGGCTTTGACCCTTACAAGGTGCTGACCTTCAAGGACAGCGACTTGCGGAAAGCGGTCGCACTGGAAAAAGCAAAGGCATATTCTGTGGACGAAGCTCTGGCCGACCCACAGAAGAGCAAGGTGTTTTATAAGTATCTGAATCTGCCGATGGCAGGCGGAAAAGATGCGCTCGGTGAGGAGATAAAGGGCATCGAGGATTATATTCCCAACACCCAGTATGAGGGCGAAGAACACCAGAAAGCCGTGGTGGAGGACATTTGCGAGAACTGGCAGACCCAGAGCCGCAACAGCAAATTTCATGCCATTTTTGCAACCTCCAGCATCCCGGAAGCCATCCAATATTACAAGCGGTTCAGAGAAGCCGCACCATGGCTGAAAGTCACCGCACTATTTGACCCCAACATTGACAACAACGGCAAAGGTATCACCAAAGAAGAAGGGCTAAAAGAGATCGTAGAAGACTATAACGCCCGCTATGGACAGGACTTCAGCATTCCGACCTTTGCCAAGATGAAAAAGGACGTTGCAGCACGGCTGGCGCACAAATTGCCCTACCAGCGCATCGAGCGCACCCCGGAAAAACAGCTTGATCTGCTAATCGTGGTGGATCAGATGCTGACAGGCTTTGACTCCAAGTGGATCAACACCCTGTATCTGGATAAAATGCTGCAATACGAAAATCTGATTCAGGCGTTCTCCCGCACCAACCGACTGTTTGGCGATGACAAACAGTTTGGCACCATCAAGTATTACCGCCGTCCGCACACGATGGAGAAAAACATCGCAGATGCGGTAAAAGAGTATTCCGGCGATAAACCGTTTGGCCTGTTTGTAGATAAACTAGACAAGAACGTGGAAAAACTGAATGCCCTCTATGCGGAGATCAAAGATCTGTTTGTGTCGGCGGGCATTGAAGAGTTTTCGCAGATCCCTGCGGATATGGCAGAGCGCAAAAAGTTTGCCGACCTGTTCCAGTCCTTCAACGAAAATCTGGAAGCAGCCAAGGTGCAGGGCTTCGAGTGGGATAAGCCCATTGTGATCATCAACGAGGATGCAGATGAGAAAACGGAACTTCATGCGGACTTTGACGAGAGAACGTTCAAAGTGCTGGCACTCCGCTATAAAGAGCTGTTCACGCCGAATCCGGATGGCAGTGAAAATGACCCGGACGATGACGTTCCCTATGCGGTGAACAGCTATCTGACCACCATTGATACTGCTGACATCGACACGGATTACATGAACTCCCGCTTTGAAAAGTACCTGAAAATTTTCTATCAGGAGGGTGCAGAAGCAGAAGCCATCCATCAGGCCGAAACGGAGCTGCACAAGACCTTTGCCACCCTCTCGCAGGAAGAACAGAAATATGCGAATATTTTCCTGCACGACATTCAGAGCGGGGCAGTTGTCCCGCAGCCGGGAAAGACCTTGCGGGAGTACATTGCCGAGTACATCGCCCAAAAGCAAAACGACCAGATCCACAAAGTAGCTGAAGTTTTCGGCTTGGACGAAAAGAAGCTGCGGGCATTCATGCGTGCAAACATCACCGAAGCCAACATTAACGAGTTTGGCCGTTTTGATGACCTGAAAGCCACCGTAGATAAGGCAAAAGCAAAGGCATATTTTGAAGCAATCGAGGGTACAAAGCTTATTCCGCCCAAGGTGCCTGTCAAGTATGATAAACTCTTGCGCGAGTTCATCGTAAGTGGCGGATTTGACCTAAAAATGCCGAAAGAATCATAAAATGGGTGCAAAATCACCCTGCTGACCAAGAGCCGAGGCGCGTCCTCGGCTCTTTTTTCGCGCCAAAATCCCAAAACACACCTACTTGGGAACAGCGTAAGCTGGTTGAAGCGTTTGATTTTACAGTTCCAAATAATACGCTTTCCCGTGCTGAACTAAACCAAGAAAGTGGTTCTGTTCGGAATGTCCACTATGGCGATGTCCTGATAAAATATGGCTCTGTGTTAGACGCTCAGAACGATGAACTTCCGTTTATAACCGGGAGAAGCAAAGACGATTTCAAAGGTGCACTTCTGCAAAACGGAGATATCATCGTTGCTGATACTGCTGAAGATGAAACGACCGGAAAAGTCTGTGAAATCGTCAATATTCAGGATAAAGATGTTGTGGCAGGACTTCATACGATGGTGTGTCGTCCCAAAAATAAAACAGCAGAAGGCTATTTCGGCTACTACATGAATTCAAGCTCCTATCATCACCAGCTTTTACCGTTGATGCAGGGCATTAAAGTTCTATCCCTTAGTAAAACCAATGTTCAAAAAACAACAGTGAAATACCCGAAAGATAAAGCAGAGCAACAAAAAATTGCAGATTGCCTTAGACGTATTGACACCCTTATCACCCTTCATCAGCGTGAGCATATAAAACCGATTTTGGAGGTAAAACGTGTTAAACGAAATGAATGAAAACAACCTGTTCTGCGATTATTATGAGCAGTGGGTTGCTGTATACAAAGAGGGTGCAGTTCGCCCGGTTACATTGGATAAGTACAAAATGACCCTTTCTTGGGTAAAAAAACTTGCTCCTACTTTGAAACTCTGTGAGGTTTCCAGAGTGACCTATCAGCAGCTTTTGAACGATTATGCCGTAGGCCACGAGCGTCAGACCACGATGGACTTCCACCATCAACTGAAAGGCGCCATCATGGATGCTGTGGATGATGGACTGATCGTGAAAGACCCAACCCGAAAAGCGATCATCAAAGGCAAGCCCCCGGTGCCTAAAAAGGTGAAATACCTGAACCAGTTTGAACTGCATCTTTTGTTGAGCGACTTGGATCTACAGGGAAAACTCAACTGGGACTGGATGATTTTGCTGATTGCCAAAACCGGCATCCGCTTTTCCGAAGCATTGGCGATCACTCCTGCGGATTTTGATTTTGCCCATCAGATGCTGTCCATCAACAAAACGTGGGATTATAAAGGAAACGGCGGATTTCTGCCAACAAAAAATAAATCGTCTGTACGTAAAATTCAAATTGACTGGCAGACGGTGATTCAGTTCGCAGCACTGGTAAAGGACGTTCCTGAAGATAAGCCGATTTTCGTGTTCAAGGAACACGCCTACAATTCCACTGTTAACGATGTTCTGGAACGGCACTGCGACCGGGCCAAGATCCCGGTCATCTCGGTACATGGTCTGCGGCATACCCACGCTTCGGTGCTTCTGCTTGCAGGTGTATCTATTGCAAGCGTGGCAAGGCGGCTGGGGCATTCCAGCATGACAACAACGCAGAAAACCTACCTGCACATCATTCAGGAACTGGAAAATCAGGATATTGACCTTGTAATGCGGTCACTCTCTGGATTAAGCTGATAAAATAATCAACCATCGCTCGCGCTGGTGAAGGATGATAAGAGAAAAGCCAAACCTCAAGCTGTACAGGATGTACGGTGAGGTTTGGCTTTTTGGTATCAGCTGCTCTTTTGATTTTCGTTCATAATTCTTCTGGCTCGTCCGCGCGTGGTGTCCTCAAAGGTTTCATCCTCGCTGAATCGTAGCCAATAGGGGTCTTCCATCAGGCAGGCGTTGGTGCGTTTGA
>ERZ780148.2114-NODE-2114-length-12138-cov-2.457171_pt1 | contig 12138 bp, 13 predicted proteins | sample MGYA00510984_ERZ780148 | MGnify/ENA primary metagenome ERZ780148 (study PRJEB29588, sample SAMEA2160902) | human gut metagenome | biome: human gut; feature: human-associated habitat; material: faeces | place: Denmark | collected 2008/2010 ...
ACAATACATATTCAACTCTCTGACCCTACGGCCGATAAGCTGGGTTGTTTGCGAGCCGAAATCAAGAATAATAAGTTTCTCGTGCATGCAATTATGATTATTTAATTGAGTGGCGCAAAGGTAGTAATAAATTCGGGAAGCATAAACACACTGGGCAAATATTCTTCCTTATCACGATACTTTTAAAAGATCTTCCCTTGTCCTATTACGCCTTTCCTCCTGAGACATTCATTATCCACCATCCGTTGCATGATCGTCCACCAACTGTTACATGATCATGCAACGGATGGTGGACGATCATGCAACAGCCATTGGAAGATGAATACCTCAAGAGGAAAACCACAAATCCCCCTAAGGATCCGGCCAAGGGAAGCCATGAAAACAGCGAACCGCCCGACAACCCGGCGAGAGTTACAAACGGACAAAACAAAAAAAGCCTCGAAGCGTTCATTACAAACAACTTCGAGGCTTTCCTCCGAGGTTCCTGGCGGATTTTAAACTACCAAGATAATCTCTTTATTTCCAATTGATTAGAATATTTTTAGTTCCGCTACTGTAAAACAATTGTAAAACAAATATTCTGTTTAAATCGTTTATTAATAGTCACAAAGATAAACTGATAATTTTGATTTGCAAAGAAAAAATGGAAAGAATTATTCTATTTCTTCTTTTATAGTGAGCCTAAGCCATGATAGACAAATACTTCTGCAATGCAGCTATTTCCGCTTCAATAACCAGTTTTTGAAAGTCTTCCGGTAACTGTTCCGTATGTGACATTTCCAAAGCCTTGTAATAGTTTACTTTTGCATCATTACTACCTTTCAGAGTAATAATAACATAGCCATGACGAAGAAGATACAAGTTCATCAACAAACGAGAGGTACGCCCGTTACCATCTATAAACGGATGAATCCGCACCAATTCATCATGTAGATAGGCAGCAATAAGAACAGGATGTACCTTTTCTGCTTCCATTTGCTTGAAACGGAGAATGAAATCTTCCATCTGCTTCTCTATCAGATAAGGTTGTGGCGGCATATGCGTACTACCTGAAATCATAACCGGAACAGTGCGATACCTTCCGGCATTCTCACGGTCTATCCCATGAAGAATAAGGGCATGTATTTCTTTGATGGTTCGTTCGCTTATCTCTATATCTTGTTTGGCAATATCTTTAATATAGCTGATAGCTTCCGCATGATTAATAGCTTCCAAATGTTCACGCATGGACTTTCCGGAAATGGTAACACCTTCGTTCACTACAAGGGCTGTTTCCTGCAAAGTGAGCGTATTTCCTTCTATACGATTACTTTCGTAGGTGTATTCAATATCCAAAGCGTCTTGAATCTTTTTCAAGGCTTCTTCGGGCAATGGACGTAAAGCTGATAACTGTTCTTTCTGAACATCTACCTCTTTCAGCAACACATTTATATCTTCACTCATGGTTATTCTATTTCTTTAATTCGTTCTACTTGTTTATTCAGGAAGTAATCGGCATACGGAGAATAATTCCCTGTTTCATAAAAGCCAATCAGCCCTTTCCTGTAGTTCAGTATATCTGCATCCCTTGAAGAATAAACAGGTACAATATCAGCATTCATCAATACAATGCTTTCCATCATTCGGGAGGTACGTTTGTTCCCGTCTATAAAAGGTTGTAGTTTGGCAATGTTGCAATGAATATAAACGGCTCGCTCCAATGGATTTGTATATTGTTCTTGTTCATAAAGTATTTCATTCAACTTTGTCCGAATATCATGCAAATCCTTTGGCGGTATATATTCTGTGCCGCTAATACGAACAGCCCTTGTTCTTAAAAAGCCTGATTCTTCATCAGAAACCAACCCGGTAGATATAGATTGATGCACTCTGAATAAAGTACGCTCATCTATTACTTCCTGATTTTTCCCTTTATTGATATATTCCAGTTCGGAAATGAAAGTATTATATAAGTTCTTCAACATCTTGGCGTCCTCATACTTCTTTTCAGAGGTGATGCCATCTTTAAGCAATGCTTCTGTTTCCACATAAGTATAGGTATTACCTTCTATCTTACCGGAATAGTAGCACCACACAACGGCTAAGTCCTTTATTTCATTTGAACGCAAATCCGATAACTTTGCCAAAGGATGATTTATAATGAATTGCGCTTTTTCCTGCTGCTCTTTATTAAATATCTGTTCCATTGTTTATGGTCAAATCTTGTTATTTCCTATAATACTCTTACCTTCATAATACTTAATCCTGCCTTTAAGTTCATCAATATCCTTCTTGATGGAATCAGAGATAGGAATATTATGCTTATCCAAGAAAGCAGTGAGCTTTTGAAGTTCTTCCTGCACTTCCATTTTCCGGATGCCATAATAATAGGTAGAAGTGAAATCAAATTCATCTTTGGTCATTAATACCCGTGCCACATCTTTAGGAGTTGCCTCGTCGGTGATATGAATATCCGTTTCCAGCATCGAAGATATGTATTTTAAATCCGAAGCATCGGGGCTATACTGTTTTTTTAGTATATCAAAGTATGAATTAAACTTTTGTTCTTTGGTGTCCCATTCAAGTTTCACCATTCCGAAACCATGAATAGAGTAAGCTATCACTTTCTTGATAAGCCCCTCCAGTTCTTCTTTACTGATATAAACACCATCTGATGCACCAGCAGAATAGTTGTCAAAGAAATAAGCAGGTTCTACATTAAAGTATTGAGCTATACTTAATAATGTATCTATTTTAGTCGAGTTTGCCTTGATGATTTTATGCAAGCTCTGCTCTGTCATGCCCAATTCAACAGCAGCCTGTTTCATTGTTACGTTTTTCTTTTCGCACAACTCCTTTATTCTTTCAAGATGAACCATGTAATTGTATTTAAAAGTTAAATACTAAACAAATAGTTTAGTTATAAATATATTATTTCTATATTTGCAGCATCAAAGGTAAGAAATAAAATTTAGTATTCAAATAATAAACAGATTTTCTAACTAAAAAAGTAGAAGTATGGAAACAGTAATTGTAACTACAGAATCCGCTATCGAAAAGATAATGGAAAGAGTATTGGATAAGAAGTTGCCAAAGCCTCCTGAATCGGATGTAGAGAAGACTTATAGTATTAACCAAGTAGCCAGAATGATGGGACGCTCACACAAGAAAATTTCAGACCTTGTGGCAGCAGGTGTACTAAAGGCTACTGCTGATAACCGAATTTTTGAGAGTTCTATTAAAGAGTACAACAACAAGTAGAGCTAATTACTAAACTAAAAGTTGAACTAAAATTCTTTTTCATCCACCACCTGAAAGAGTAAGGTAGCGTTTCTGCAAAGGAACGCTACCCAGCAAATGAACTGACATGACAATATCCAAAGAAACAAACATCTGCATATCAGAACTTAAAGAGGAAGAAGGCTTTCCTGTTTCTGTTTTTCCCAAGCCGATAAGGGAAATTATAAGTGAAACGAAAGCCACCCTGAATTATCCGGCAGACTTTATTGCTTCCGCTATTTGCTTTACTTTATCCGTAGGTATCGGCAACAATTTTGTAGCGAAGGTAAAGGAAGGCTGGAATGAACGTGCCATCTTGTACATGGCAATCATCGGACGTTCAGGAGTAAACAAAAGCCATCCGCTTAGTTTTGCCATGCGGCCATTGTTTGAACTGGATATTAAATCATCTGTAAAATATCAGAAAGAGCGAAGAGAATATGAAAAATACATTCTTGCTTGTAAAAAAGAGAAAGAAGATAAGGAGCAAGCGGCAGAACCCGTATTGAAAAAGTTTATTGTGTCGGATATTACTCCTGAACGGCTTATCACCATTCATCAGGATAATAAAAGAGGAATCTGCCTGTATGTGGACGAACTGATGTCATGGCTAAAAAATTTCAATCGCTATAATAGCGGTTCGGAAGAACAATTTTGGCTATCCGTGTTCAGTGGAAAACCTATTATACTTGATAGACAAGGAAATAAGAACTCCGCATTCATCAAACATTCTTTTATATCTGTAATTGGCACGATACAAAAAGGACTGCTCAAAGAACTGACGAAAGGGGAAAGGAGCGAGAACGGTTTTATCGACCGTATTCTGTTTGTCTTCCCACCCAATCTGAAAAAAGAGTACTGGAATGAGCTTGAATTATCTACACACATAGTTCCTCTTTGGAACTCCATTGTAAAGAAACTGACAGACATCCAGTGCATTACAGATGAAGAGGGGGAACTTGTACCTACCCAACTTCCTTTTAATACGGAAGCCCGTACACTGCTTTATCATTGGCAGCATAAGAATACAGATTTATGTAATAGCGAAATGGATGAAGTGTTAGTTGGCGTATATAGCAAGCTGGATATATATGTTATCCGCTTTAGTTTGATATTACAGCTCTCACGATGGGCTTGTGATGAAAGCGATAAAAAGGAAATAGACAGTACAAGTGTTGAAGGTGCAATATCAATCGTTGAATATTTCCGCATTACAGCCAAAAGGGTACAAGGTATAACAAACTCATCGGCTATGTTAGAACAGTTACCGACAGATAAACTTTCGTTATATAATACTTTACCTGTGGAGTTCACTACAAGCGAAGGCATTACAGTTGCTCAAAAGCAAAATATCTCGGCAGATTCATTCAAACGTTTTTTAGCAGACAAAAAAGGAAAACTATTTGAAAATGTCAAGCATGGAAGATACAAGAAGCTGATTTGATAAAGTCCGCATTTCTCACACTTTCCACATTTTGACTTATTGTCAATTGATTATCAATAATGTATATGTGCGCATAAAAGTAGAAATCGCCACACTTTATGCCACTGTAAAAAATGGCGAATATAATGATTATGACTTATCAGGAAGCTAACAGTATAAGTATCAAAGATTATTTGGAATCATTGGGCATCCTGCCCGTAGTGGATAAACTTTATTACGGTATGTACCACAGCCCGTTACGGCAGGACGATACGCCCAGTTTGAAGGTGGATTACGGCGTAAACCTTTGGTGCGACTTTGGAACGGGTGAAGGCGGCTCGCTTATCGACCTTGTGATGAAACAGTACGGATGCAACGCTTACGGGGCTATCAGTCGACTGGAACAAGGCTATTACTCAGGCAATACTTTTTCTTTTCAAGGGAAAACCTATTGACTTTTCTCGCAAAAAGTTTTATAATTTAGGAGAAAGTATTATGAAGAGGTGTATTTTATGAGAGATTTTAATTACTCTTTACTAAAAGACCTAAAATGGGATTCTGAAATAGTTAGTTATTTAACGGCTATTCACGAAGCAAAGGGCAAGCAAGAACTTTACTTAAAGCAACAGCCTGAAAAATTGAATAAGCTTGTGGAAATTGCAAAAATCCAAAGTACGGAATCATCCAACGATATTGAAGGCATAAGAACGACGAATACGAGATTAAAACAACTTTTGACGGATAAGACTACGCCTAAAAACCGTGACGAAGAAGAGATTGCAGGGTATAGAGACGTGCTTAACGTTATTCACGAAAGTTTTGAGTATATCCTTATGACTTCAAACTATATCTTGCAACTTCATAAGATTTTATATAGTCATTCAAGCAAGAGTATCGGCGGTAAGTTTAAGAACGTTCAAAATTATATTACTTTAACCGAAAACGGCAAGGAAAGTATTTTGTTTACGCCGCCTGCGCCTTACGAAACGCCCGATGCGATAGAAAAGATTTGCAACGAGTTTAATATAGCGATTTCTAAATGCGAAGTAGACCCGCTTATCTTGATACCGATTTTTATTCACGACTTTTTGTGTATTCATCCGTTTTCGGACGGCAATGGTAGAATGAGCCGTTTGCTTACGACATTGCTCTTATATAGAAACGGCTATATGGTAGGTAAGTATATTTCCTTGGAATCTAAAATCGCTAAAAATAAAAACGCATATTACGATGCGTTAGAAAAGGCGCAAGCCGGTTGGGATGAAGGAAAAGAAGACCCCGTTCCGTTTATTAAATATTTGCTTAGCACGATTATTTCGGCATATAGAGATTTTGAGGATAGAATGGAAATTGTAAGCGAAAGCGAGTCGGCGCTCGATATGGTTAAAAAAGCCGTAGCGAACAAAATCGGCAAGTTTACAAAAATGGATATCGTGGCAATGTGTCCGTCGCTTAGCAATAGTTCGGTAGAAAGTTCACTCAAAAAACTTGCCAAAGAAGGCTTTATTGAAAAGAAAGGCGCAAGCCGTGCAACGTATTACGTTAGAGTAGAAAAAATCTAAGAACTTTTATAAATATGACGGAAATTGTCATATTAAATATGGTAAAATTACAATAGGAGAAAAGAAAATGGCTAAAAGTAAAATTATTAAAGACTTGGTAAACGATGAAGTTTCCTTGACTGTTGTCTTAAATCGATTATATGTTTTAGCATCTGACTTGGGTAATCAAGACATATTAGATTGGGCTAATAAAGAAATTTCAGGATATAAGCAAGATGATAAACTGCCTGATTATAGAATTTTCAAAAGTGCGGAATTTGTTTATACAGGAATCAATGGAGGCTTTCAAGTTACCAATCAGCCATTATCTCTTACGTGGCTTAATCCTGAAACAGTAGAAAAGCTTTCGATTAGTCATATTAGAGATTCCATTTCAGAAATTGAAAGTAAAGCAAATACTGATAAATTATTAGGGATTGACCGTTCTTATTTGGCTGGAGAAGTTGAAAAAAACACATATGATGATTTTTTGTGCAGAGGAGTTCAATGCTTTAGCATACAACAAAGAGTTGCGCCTAATCGCTTTGCTGAAATATTAACTTCAATAAAGCAAGTTGCTCTTAAGCTTTTATTGGAATTAGACAAAAAATTTGGCAATTTAGATGATTTAGATGTGGGTATAGATAAAATAAATAAAAAAGAACAAGAAGAATTAAGTGAAAAAATTCACGTTGTCTTTAATGAGTATTCTATACAATCGAAAAAATTCACGTTGAAGAATTCAAATATGGGAAGTGACAACTCCATACAAAAAGAAACAAAAACAGAGGTGGAGGTTAGTCCTAATATAAACGTCAATAAGGACAAGCCAAGCAAATTTGGTTGGATTAAAAGAATTTTTGGGAGAAAGAAATAATGGCGAATATATCGAAACAAAAAAGAGATAGAATGCTTGCATTTTTAGAAGAGCTTAAAAAGACGCATAGTGATGATGCGTCTATTCGCGCGTTCAATGAAATTGAAAACCATTTAAGAGAAAAGAAGTACGGTCTTGTATGGGAAGAACATACCGAAGAAGTTGATGAAATGCTTCAAGAAAATATTCCCGTGTTTTGCGAAAATAAAGAACGTCGCCTCTGCAAGAATGAGAATTTGCCTTGGAATTTTCTAATAGAAGGAGACAATCTACAAGCTTTATATCTTCTTGAGAAAACACATCGTGGCAAAATTGATTATATTTATATAGTTCCACCATACAATACAGGGAATGAAGATTTTATTTATAATGATAAATATGTAAATTCTGAAGATGCTTATCTTCATTCAAAATAATGTCTTTTATGGAAAAAAGATTAACTATCGCTTTTAGATTATTAAGTGCAGATGGTTTAGGTTTTATTAGCATTGACGATCATGAATTGTTTACATTAAAATTATTGTGCGATGAAATTTTTGGTGAAGAGTCATTTATTTCAAATATTTGCGTAGAAACGAGCAATGGAGTTTTTGGACCAAAAGCGGCTCATGTGTCAAAAACAATTGTAAAATCTAAAGATTATGTGTTGGTATATGCAAAAGATCCCAGCAATTTAAACTTAACCCCCTTATATTCTAAAAGCAAAAGAAATTTTGATACTCATTTTACTTTTTTTAAGGATGGTGATAAACAATGGCGGATACTCCGAAAGCATATAAACTGAATAAGGAAAAGCGGGAGGCGGATGAAAACGGGAAGTTTCTGTATTATTTTTACGACCGCAAAAAACTGACGTCGGTTGCGCTTCCCGAAGAGCAGTTCGATAAACTCGTGGAGATGGATAGGGAGTATTATAATCTCGAACGCCGTGAAAACGACCATAAAACAACCTTCAAAAAATCCGCAAATGCCAACGTTTATAAGAAAATTGATTTAGAAAAAGATGATTTCGGACAAGCCTCGGATGAAGATCCGGATGACGACGATGCTTCCGGCGCGGACTTTACCTATAAAATTCACAAGCAGTGCGATATCGATAAAAAAGTTGCCGCGCTTTCGCCTGACGACCGGATAATTTACAAAATGTATTATGTGGACGGTTTCAGACAGGCGGAAATTGCGGAAGAACTCGGAAAAACGCAAGGTTACGTCGCAAAGCGGTTGATGAAAATCGGCGACGCATTACAGGAAAATAAATCCGACGAGGAACGCGCGAACGCCCAGTGGGAGAAATTTTTGCATAAATTCCGTACGGATGACGACGAAGATATTTTGTGGGATATGTTTTTGTATCTGCTGCCCGTTGAGGAGCAGACGGATATTGCAAGTTGGTTTTACAGTTATCGCGAGTTTTACAAATTCGGGCTGTCGTATCTCATAATTCGTCCATTCGATAAAGTAACCGAGCCCACCGAGTTCGGTAACAGGATGAACGAATTGCCGTATCATAGCCGTTATATGTATTACGAAATTTTCGACGGGCAAATCGAAGAACTGCAATGGCTGTATCTTGCGCTTTGCGAAGAGGTGGAAAGCCGTAAGAAAACTTTTCCGCAGAAGCCTGCGGGAACGAATTTCGAAAAGATTTTTCAGAAAGCGGAAGAAATCTGCAAGCGGCTCGATATGACGACGGAAGAGTTTGTTAGCGAGCGATTTATACCGAAAGAAGCGGAAAAGCGCGGGAAACGTTACAAAGATTACAGACGGAAATATAATAATATCGTTGTGGCGGACGAAAACGACGCGCGCCCGATAGAAGAACAACTTCGGGATATATTCGGAGACGGTCCGATACCGGAATTTTCCAACCCGGAATTCCGCAAGAAAAAATAATAACACAAGGGAAAACTATGGATAACGAAAAAATACGTTTAAAAATGACGGAACTGCAAGAAAAGATAGGATATCAATTTAGTGATATCAATTGGCTTTCAGCGGCAATGAAATCAGAAAAAATCGAAGTTCGTAATGTTGGCAAAAATCATAAAGAATATACGAATGAAGGATTGGCGACAGTTGGCGACGCCGTTCTAAAAGCCGTTATTTCTGATTTTCTTTATAAAGGCGGGGTAACAAGAAAAGGTGAAATCACTACACGAAAGAGTGAACTTGAAAATAATAAAAGTTTTCGTAAAATAATGACAGACAAAAAATTGATAGAATATGCCTATAATAATGAATATTTTTAGTCGGATAATCCGCCGAAACATAAACAGGTTGTAAATAAAAAACACGACCCGTATATTGAAGCGATTGTAGGCGCCGTTTATTATGATGCCGGCTTCGATAAAACGAAGAAATGGATAATAGAATGGCTATTACCGTTATTGGAAAAATATCGTTTAAATAATTAAGTAATTTTACACATCGGGGGATAACGATGAATATTGACGAAAGGCAAATACTGATTATTCAATTTAATCCGAAAACGGAAGAATGGGAAGATATTACGAAACGCGTTCAATGGTTTGACGGTAGCGGAAATGCTTGCAGAATTAAATATTCGGGCAATGATACTTTCTATTGGAAAAGTTGGAAAGATCTCAAGATTATAAATAAACCGCTGACTGTGAATATAGTCGGGAAAATAATTTTTTGCGATAAAGTACCGGTATACGGTTTGCGCGAAGTAATACAGTTTAATTCTTACTTTAAATTGTTTTACAGTTCGGGATATACAAGGTTAGTCGAGAAAAATCGCATAAAAATCGTTAGCGATATTACCGAAACGAGAGAAATAAAAAATTTTATAGAGTATTTGAAGGCGGTTGCGGTATTGATGCCGACGGAAGACGGACAAAATTTTTTACTGAAGCAGTTAGAAAAATTAACTGTCTTAGATGATTCCGTTCTTGGAAAATTTTTGCAAGGAAAACTTGGCAGGCGAGATAATAAGAAGATAATAATTTTTCCGTTCGATACGAATTCATCTCAGCGGGTTGCGGTGAAAAGGGCTTTGGAAGAGAATTTGTCCGTAATACAAGGTCCTCCCGGGACGGGAAAAACAGAAACGATTCGCAACATCGTGGCGAATTACGTTGCGAGGGGCGGCAGCGTTGCCGTTGTCTCGGGGAATAACGAAGCTACGAGAAACGTTAAAGATAAATTTGAATCGACCGGCTTTGGTTATTTAAACGCTTTTTTAGGGAATTCGGAAAACGTAAAAAAATTTTTTGAATCGCCACATGACAATATCAGACAGATTGAGAAAATCGATAAAACGAATAGCGAACGTTTATTGAAAGAAGCAAGCGGGGGTGCGGAAACTTATCTGAAATATAGCTTGGATATTGCAAAAATCGTTCAATCTGTCTCCGACTATGAAGTGGAAAAAGAAATAAACGATGCCGAATATCGTATAAAAAATAGAATCGTTCCGCAAGAGTTGACAAAGAAAAAATATACCGGCGCAAAACTTTTGGAACTGGCGTCTGTTCTTGAAACATTGCCCGAAAACAAGATAACAAGCTTTTTTAACAGAGCGCGATTTTTATTCAGATTCGGTATAATAAAAGTAAAGGAAATTGCAAAAAACAGAGAAGATTCCATAGAGTATCTGAAAAATAAATACTATGACGTCAAGATTTCGGAACTTAACGACGAAAAGGAGAAAAAACAAGAATTTGTCGATACAAACAATTTAAGCGAACTGCTTAAAGCACAAAAAGATTTATCCATGAAGATCTTTTTGTCCTGTTTACGGGAAAGATACGAAAGCTTTTGTGAACATACATTTTCGATAAAAGATTATAAATTTCATTTTAACGATTTTATAAAAAGGTATCCAATTGTATACAGTACAACTCACGCATTAAGGAGTTGTACCGGTGATAATTTTCTGTATGACTGCGTGATTATGGACGAATCGAGCCAGGTAGATCTGATCAGTGCAGTAATAGCCTTTTCCGTGGCGAAAAGGGTTGTCCTCGTAGGCGACGAAAAACAGTTGCCGCATGTTGTAAAATCTCAATTACTTACTACGTTAAACAATATTTTTGCTGAATACAAGTTACCTGAATACTTTGATTACGCTAAAAACAGTGTATTACATTGTGTGTTGAAGAAAGAGAAAAAGATCATTTCGACGATGTTGAACGAACATTATAGGTGCGATCCTCAGATTATAGGTTTTTGCAATAAAAGATTCTACAACGGCGAGCTGGTAATTCGCATGCCGCATATCGAAGGGAACGGCGTAACGATTATTACTCACGGCTCTCACTTTGAGCGGAACAGGTCCAACGAGAGGGAAGTCGATATTATCGAAAAAGAGATTATAAAAGAGTTACCCGCGGATAAAACCGGAATTATCGCTCCATATAACAATCAGATTGCATTATTGAATGAACGATTCGGCGATAGCGGCTATGTAATCGATACAATACATAAATTTCAAGGAAAAGAGAAGGATTATATTATATTGTCTACGGTCGCTAATAAAATTAAATTTTATGAAGACGAAGAACAGATTGATTTTTTGAACAATCCTAATCTTATAAACGTCGCAATATCGCGGGCGAAAAAGAGACTGTATATTCTTGCGAGCGAAGAAGTTCTCGGGCAGGAAGGTTCTATACTGAGAGATTTATCCAAATATTACGAATATTATTGTAGTGAAACGAAAAAATTGAAAACCAATGTATTTTCCGTGTTTGATTTGATGTATGACGATTACGCGCCCATACTTGAAAAAACAAAGAAAGAACTTTTGAATATATCTTCTTTTGCAAGCGAAAATATAATTGCGACGGTGATAGACGAGATTTGCCGAAGCGGGGAATACGGAACGCTCGGGTACAAATTCAATTACCCTTTGAAATACGTTATAAAAACCGCTTCGCTCAGCGATGCGGAAGATATAAAATTTGTTTCCAATATAAATAATGTCTCTTGTCTCTGCTATTTCAATCAATTCTCCTACATATTTTCCCAAGTAATCCTCTACATCATTCCAATTAATATTCTGTTTATTGGAAAAT
>ERZ780148.2116-NODE-2116-length-12137-cov-2.437262_pt1 | contig 12137 bp, 9 predicted proteins | sample MGYA00510984_ERZ780148 | MGnify/ENA primary metagenome ERZ780148 (study PRJEB29588, sample SAMEA2160902) | human gut metagenome | biome: human gut; feature: human-associated habitat; material: faeces | place: Denmark | collected 2008/2010 ...
AACTTGAGAGTGCTGTAAATACCAAAATTACAAACGGATGAAGCAGAGCTACAATCGTAGCGATTTTCATTTCGCGGGCTTCCACTTTCTTGCCGAGAAATTCCGGCGTACGTCCTACCATCAAACCGCTGATAAACACTGTAATGATAATAAATGTATAGTAATTCATCCATCCTACACCTACACCGCCAAACCAAGTGTTAATCTGCATATTCAGCATCTCCATCATTCCGGACAGCGGCATAGTAGAATCATGCATACCATTCACAGAACCATTAGAGGTTACAGTAGTTACAATACTCCATAATGCTGTTGCTCCGGCTCCCAAACGAACCTCTTTACCTTCCATCGCACCATTATCCTGCGCAATTCCCAATTCATCAATGCGTGGATTACCGCCCATTTCCTGACTGACATTAATACATACACCTACCAGAAAAGCGAAAAGCATTACTCCGAATATACTGTAAGCCAACTTCTTTCTGCGGGTATAGAATCCTAGCGCAAATACCATTGCCATCGGGATAATCAGGATAGACCAACATTCTGCCATATTAGTAAGATAAGTCGGGTTTTCCAACGGATGAGAAGAGTTACAACCGAAGTAACCACCACCGTTCGTACCTAACTGTTTGATAGGAACGATTGCAGCCGTAGGACCTTGTGAGACATTCTGTGTATTACCTTCCATTGTGGTAATTTCCATCTTTCCGTCGAAGCCCATCGGAGTTCCCTGAGTAATCAAGATAAAGCCTACGATTAAGGAAAGAGGGAACAAAATACGGGTACAGCTCAATACCAAGTATTTCCAGAAGTTACCGATAGTCTTCGTAGTCTTTTCTCCCAACGCCTTCATGATACCGGCCATAGCAGCCATACCGGTTCCTGCTGTTACGAACTGGAATAACATGATGACGAACAACTGAGTCAAATAAGTCAATCCTGTCTCACCGCTATAGTGCTGCTCGTTACAGTTCACCATGAATGAAATACAAGTATTGAATGCCTGATGGGCTGTCTGTCCGGCGTTTCCATCCGGGTTTAACGGAAGATAACCTTGAAGCACCAACAAAAGCATACCCCAAATGAACCAAAAGAGGTTCACGATTAATAATGCACGCAAGAATTGTTTCCAATTCATCTCCTCTTCGGGGTTGATACCGGAGAAACGATAAATAGCCGTTTCTATCGGTTTCATAAAATCCAAGCACGTCTTTTTACCTTTATATACGTTAGCGATATACTTTCCGAGCGGATAGCTCAATACCACCAACAGTACAATCTGTGCAACTACACCTAAAATTTCTGTATTCATAATACTGCTAAATCAAAAAAAATGTTTTTTAGAACTTTTCCGGCTTGACGAGCACATACATCAAATAGCCGAACATCACTACACTGACAACAAATAACGCTGTGTACATAATACCTACTTTTTAAAAATTAAATCTTCTCAAACCAATCCACACATTTCCAGAACAACCAGAAACACAAAAAGCCGCTCACCAAGCAGGCCAAAAAACCAAATGAAAATAATTCCATAATACTTTTGTTTTTTAATTAATACTATAACTTATCGCCATACCATTAGACCAAAAGTATGCCAAAAAACATAGTTTATCCCCTACTATACTGTTTTACAAACACATAACGTCTTATCATGATTCTCTATACAGAGAAAACCTTCTTCCATTTTGAAAAAGCACCTCTCCGATTTGAAAAAGGATAAACTCTCTTTATATTCATATACCTTATTATATATAAGCCTCTCCCCACCTTCCACTTCCTCTCCCTACCGCTACTTATTCCTACCCACAGTGTCCCGCTCCGCTTTTCTTCCCCATCTTTATGTTCCGGCACGGTGGTATCATATATGTATATGAAATAACAGTTATCAAACGAAAGAGCATGAAAAGATAAAAAAGAACTGATTTACAAAAGGTTGAACACATTCCGCAAAAAGTTTCACCCTTTCATTTTGGAAAAATCCCTTCCAATTTGAGAAAGAAAAAGAAGAATAAAACCAAAACAAGAAATTAATAAATAGAAAAATATGAAAATTTATAGTTTTGAAGCTATCACATCCATTGAAGATGTCCGGCAAATACCGTCGTACGTCCCTTTAGGAGAGCAGTCTATTCTCATCCCTCCGTCCTTTCCGTGGATTAAAGACAAACTCCAGGACATCGCCATTTCGCTGTACAATTTCGACTGGGAAAAGCTCCCGAACCTGATTGACGCGCTGAAAACAAAAACCTTCGAGTTCACATCTCAACTTACAGGTGCCGCGGAGAACAGCCCTGCCACAATCTCGATTATAGAGAACCTCTTCCAATCCCTCCATTCGTTCGTCAACCGTCCGTTAAGCCAAATCAAAGACAAAGAGCTTCTCTCTTTCACCGAACGCCTTTCAGGTCTCATCATCTATTCTTACTTTAAAACCCTGAAAGTGAATGTATCCCTCTTAGACCCTTCGCTTTTCGTATGTATCGGCAGCAATTCAAAGATAGACACTGAAAAAAGCGCCGAATGCCTCCGGACACTCATACAGGACCAAGATGCAATCGTCAGTATTCTCCCCGCCCGCATCTGCAAGAACGGTCTCGAAGAGACGATACTGATGCCCGTAAAGCTCCATACGCTTTATGCGACCCACATGGCAACCTTGTTCCATGCCGAGGAACTTACATTTTATACCACGAAACAAATGTCTTCGGCTTCACCCGACGAAGAAGTATGCAGTCAGTTCAAAGACTATACCATCACATATAACGAAGCCAAAAGCATCATCAATGCCGGCTTCAACCTGATTCCGAAAGCTTGTCTGGATTTAGCCGGACAACACGGAATCAACCTACGTATATCCAATTATTATAATCCCAATAAACAAACAATCACTATTACAAAAACATCAACCATGAACCAGATTAAAGCAGTTGTTACACGGAAAAATGCAGATTATTTACAGATCCATTCATCAGGAAACCTCATGCCGTTTCAGTTCCTGACCAAAGTAATGGCCGTCTGTGGGGACTTCAAGACCCCCATACACCTCATTTCCTCTTCCAGTGTCAATATCTCCATGGCCGTGGAACTGAGTTCCGAGACTTTCCACCAAATGGAAAACCAACTGTCCCAATTCGCTTCCGTCAGTGTGGAAAAAGACATTTCCGTCATCCATATCATCGGCCAGTTCGACCAAGAAAAGGAAAACATGGAAGTCAAAGTCATCGACCTGCTTAAGGACATCCCCATCCTGATGATTTCATACGGAAGCGACAACAACAGCGTGTCTGTTGTCGTGAGCAAAGACATGGACGAAAAAGCACAGGCCATCTTGATGGACAATTTCGCCGGACAAGATTTCATGAAAAGAAACGCCGCTCCGCGCTTCCGCGAGGCTTATAGTGCCATGAGCATCTGACCCATCTCAATATAATCTGTAGAACTAAGCCCGAAGACGGCTGCCAGACCCAAGGAATGATAAAAAGTTCTTATAGTTTGGCACCGTCTTTTGATTCGTAAATCACCTTGCGCAGAACTGAAAATCATTCTCAGGAGAACGAAAAATCAATCTCTTGAGAATGATTTTCAGTTCTTCGGTGATTCATTTCACGAGATTTTCATCCTAAATCTTACATTCGCAGAGAAGTATTTAACACACTGATATAAAACATTTTAAAGTCTATATCGCATGTCATGAAAACGAATATTCCGACAGGTACGAAGTGCCGTTACGTCAACAACAAAGAAATAAGACAAAAAAAGAGGCGTGAAGCCTCTTAGATATTAATACCGTACTCTTCTATCTTCCGATAGAGGGTGGTCAATCCTATTTTCAGGAGCCGGGCCGCCTCGGCCTTATTCCCTTTCGTGTACTGTAATACACGTTGGATATGACGATGCTCCGCCTCCGCCAGTTCAAAATCGTCACCGTCGGCAGCCGAGCCGGATAAAGTGGACGACCTGAAATCAAGAGGCATGTCATCCAACGTGATGTAGTCGTCGCAGATAATCAACGCACGCTCTATCACGTTACGCAACTCACGTACGTTTCCCGGCCAAGCATACGACTGCATCCAGGCCTGGCAATCCGCCGCAAATCCCTTGACCTGTTTTCCCATTTTGGCGGCAAAAAACTTCAGGAAAGCTGCGGCCAGTTCCGGTATATCCTCCCTGCGCTCGCGTAAGGGCGGCAGATGGAGGTGGAAAACGGACAAGCGGAAATACAAATCTTCCCGGAAATTACTGTTCGCTATCTCTTCTTTCAAGTTGCGGTTGGTGGCCGACACGATACGCACGTCTATTTTCGTGGGTTTCGTATCCCCCACCTTTATATATTCCCCTGTTTCGAGCACGCGCAAGAGTTTGGCCTGCAAGCCGTACGCCATCTCCCCTATCTCGTCCAGAAATATCGTGCCGTGGTTGGCCTCTTCAAACAGTCCTTTCTTGTCCTTCAAAGCCCCGGTGAAAGCCCCGGCCTTGTGGCCGAATATCTCGCTTTCCAACAATTCTTTGCTGAAAGCGGAACAGTTGATGGCCACAAACGGCTGCTTGGCACGCGCGCTCCCGTTATGGATGGCCTGCGCGAACACCTCTTTTCCCGTCCCCGTCTCGCCCGTAAGCAGCACCGGCACGTCTGTCACGGCCACTTTGCGAGCCAACTGTATCACTTGCTGCAAACCTCGCGAATGTCCTAAGACGGTGTCGAAGGCCGATTCACGGACCGGCACGACGGTGCTTCCCGAAGGCTGCACCGGCCGGCTGTTGATTTTCTCCATGGCACGACTGATTATCGGTATAATCTTATTGTTGTCATCCCCCTTGGTAATATAGTCGAATGCGCCGTTTTTGATAGCCTGTACTCCGTCCGGGATATTTCCGTGAGCCGTCAGGAGGATGACCTCTGTTTCGGGTTGCAGTTCTTTTATCTCCTTTACCATCTCCACCCCGTTGCCATCGGGCAGAAACACATCGCACAATACCAGTTGCGGCGTTTTGGCCGTGAGCAGCTTCAGGCCCGAGGCACGATCGGCCGCCTGGAACACCTCATAACCTTCCAGTTCCATCATGCGTGCCAACAATTTCCGTATGATGGGTTCGTCATCTATAATCAGTATCGTATTCATCATCTCGCAAGGACGTAAATAAAATTAAACAGGGGGTATTCATCTTCGCTTTACGGAAACAAAAGTACAAAAAAATATCGGTTAAATCACCATTCGATAGGAAATTAGCATCGTTCACGGCTCGCCCGGACACCACAGGAAGAAGGGCGGCGGTAAAATCGTCTTTTTTAGGTATTGCACCAACTGATAATCCATTCTAATTTTGTACGACAAACAGACATGCCTATGCAAACGGTAAAAGACCATATCAAAAGCGACATTCTGCAATCGGCGGCCACCTTGTTTCTGGAAAAAGGTTACCTGAAGGTGCCGATGCGGGAAATCGCGCACAAATCGGGGGTAGGATTGAGCAATATATACAATTACTTTTCTTGCAAGGACGACATCTTTGTCCAAATCGTGACTCCGGCCGTGCGCACTTTCGAGAATATGCTGGACGAGCATCACGGGCGGCGCGGAACCGACATCATGGTCATGTGCGACAGGGATTACTTCAAATATATGGTGGACGAATACACTTCGTTCATCCATCGGCATCGCGACTTGCTGCTGCTGTTGCTTTTCCGCTCTCAAGGCTCTTCCTTGGAAAACTACAAAGAAGAGTTTGCACGGAAGTCGACGGCACTGGTCAAAGAATATTTCACACTCATGAAACATAAGCATCCGCAACTGGAGACCGACATTTCGGACTTTTCCATACGTATGCATACGGTGTGGATGTTTGCCTTGTTTGAAGAACTTCTCATGCGGCGGGTCAAACCGGATGAGATAGAAAAGGTCGTCACCGAATATATGACCATCGAGGTGGCCGGATGGAGGGAACTTATGAAAATATAAGTTCCCTCTTTTTTTGAACAAATCGGAATAGCGTTCGTTTTTGAACTGCTTCCCGCGAAAGTCTGACTGTTAATAAAAATAAGATTATGAAACAAAAGTATGAATTTAAAAATGTAGTGGCCGAAACGCTGCTGATTCCGCTCTACATGCGGGCCAAGGAAAGCCGGAGAAAAGGAGATGCCATATTGAAAGACACGATGGCAGAACAACTGGTGGACAGCATCGAATATGACTATTCCCAATTCGACGGAGCCAAAATGAGTGAAGTAGGATGTGTCGTACGCGGCAAGTATTTCGACGATGCCATCCGGCGCTTCATCCTAAGCCATCCCCACCCTGTCGTGGTCAACGTCGGGTGTGGTCTGGATACCCGCTACCAACGCATCGGCAACGACCAAGCGGCCGTCTTCTACGAACTGGACTTGCCGGAAGTCATCGACTTACGCCGAAAACTGATTCCGGAAACCGGCGAAGACCATTACATCGCTGCGTCGCTCCTTGAAACCGGATGGATGGACGCACTGAAAAAACAACACCCCGAGGGGCAGTTCATCTTCGTGGTGGAAGGCGTGCTGATGTATTTCTACGAGGAACAGGTAAAAACGGTTTTGAAGCATATCGCCGAACGCTTCAGCGGCGGCGAATTATGGTTTGACGTCTGTGGTAAGATGATGGTAAAATCCGGAGCAAAACCGGACTCCTTGCGGAAATCGGCAGCCGAAATCCGTTCCGGCATCAGCGATGGGCACGAAGTAGAGAGCTGGGTGCCCGCACTGGAACTGATAGAACAAGCCTGCTACCAGAAATTTTTCACCGAACGCTGGGGAGTCGTCATGCGTCTTTTCGCTCGTTTTCCGCGTTTCAGTTGCAAGTTCAGTTCCTTATTGGGATACAGAATCAAGTAAGCTTTTACACATCAACGTATTACGTATTATAATCAATCCATCATACAATGAAAAAGAATTTTATCAACCGCATCCTGCAAAACACCCGTAAGCCTCAAGGCTTCTGGGGACGGATGATTCTAAGGAGCATGAACACAGGCCATGCTCCGTTGGCGGCATGGGCGTTTACACATTTGGACTGGTGCCCCGATTGGAAAGTGCTCGACATCGGCTGCGGAGGAGGAGCCAACATCGCCCACATGCTGAAAAGATGCCCGCAAGGACAAGTTTGGATATCTCTCCGGAAAGCGTGGCTTTCGCCCGGCAAAAAAACAAGGCTTTTCTGGATGAACGTTGTTTCATCCTCCAAGGTATGGCCTCGGACCTGCCTTTTGAAGGAGACACATTCGATGTCGCCACGGCCTTTGAAACCCTATATTTTTGGGAAGATCCGGACAAGGCTTTCTGCGAAATACTTCGCATTCTGAAACCGGGAGGCATTTTTCTGATTGCCTGCGAAGCCAGCAACCCTCACAACACGACTTGGACCGACCGCATCGAAGGGATGTCCGTATATACCGCCGAAGAGATTAAACACAAGCTCGAAAATTGCGGGTTTGTCCACGTCCTCACTGACAAGATGAAAAAAGAAAGTATCTGTGTCACGGCACAAAAAACAAAAAAAACGACTCAATACTCAAACCTATGAATACATTACGAAAACTCCAACATTATATGGGAAACCGGAAAGCTTTGCTGCCGTTTTCCATGTGTATCTCGACAGTAAGCGAAGTGACGGGGATGCTCACTTATGTCTTTATCTGGCTGATCGTGAAAGGATTTTTTGACACACACGGCAACGGGATTCCCGCCGAAACCATACCATACGCCGGGTGGGCGGCAGGTCTGGCTGTCGGAAGTGTCGTCTTATACTACTTGGCATTGATGTGCTCCCATCTGGCGGCGTTCCGGGTGGAATCCAACTTACGGAAAGAAGCCATGAGACAAATCGTCCGCATGCCCCTCGGATTCTTCGACCTCAATACCAGCGGCAAGATTCGTAAGGTCATCGACGACAATGCCGGTATCACCCACTCGTTTCTGGCCCATCAGATGCCCGACCTGGCCGGTTCCGTCCTGGTACCGCTGACGGCCGTCATCCTGATTTTCGCGTTCGATTGGAAACTGGGGCTCGTCTGTATCATTCCGGTAGCCGTAGCCATGTTCCTGATGGGACACCTCATGAACACGCAAGGACAGGCCTTCATGCGTGCCTACATGACTTCACTGGAAGAAATGAATACGGAAGCCGTAGAATATGTCAGGGGCATACCGGTCATCAAGGTATTCCAACAAACCATCTACTCTTTCAAGAACTTCCATAAAAGTATCATGGCCTACAATCAAATGGCTTCTTCCTATACCGGACTGTGGGAAAAACCGATGTCGTGCTATACGATTATCATCAACAGTTTCGTCTTTTTCCTCGCTCCCACCGTCATTCTCATCGTAAGCCACGATGGCGACTATGCTTCTGCCCTGCTCAACTTCTTCCTGTTCGTACTCATTACTCCGCTTTTCTCGCAAAGCATCATGAAAAGCATGCATCTCAGTGAAGCCTTGGGACAGGCCGGAGAAGCAATCGGACGTTTGGAACGACTGCTCGAATACAAGCCGTTGTCCCAACCGGAAAAACCGGAGAAGCCGACGGCTTTTGATGTTTGCTACGACCACGTGAGTTTCAGTTATCCCGGTGCCACGCAGAAAGCCGTAGACGGAATAAGCTTTTCCATCCCCCAAGGAAAGAAAGTGGCCCTTGTCGGCGCTTCGGGAGGCGGTAAAACAACTATTGCCAGACTGCTGCCCCGTTTTTGGGATGCCGACGAAGGAGAAATCCGGATTGGCCACGTCAATATCAAGCATATCGCACCGGAGGACCTCATGCAGCACGTGTCATTCGTCTTTCAGAACCCTCATCTTCTGAAAACGACGCTGCGCGAGAATCTGAAATACGGAAATCCGGAAGCCGGAGAGGAGGAAATCAATCGGGCACTCGACCTTGCGCAATGCAGGGAAATCATAGACCGCCTACCGGAAGGACTGAATACGAAAATCGGAACGGAAGGCACGTATCTGTCCGGAGGGGAACGGCAAAGAATCGCCCTGGCACGGGCCATCCTGAAAAATGCCCCCATCATCGTACTCGACGAAGCCACGGCATACGCCGATCCGGAAAACGAGCACCTCATCCAACAAGCACTGAGGGAGCTGACTGCCAGGAAAACCGTGCTGACCATCGCTCACCGGCTATCGAGCATTACCGATGCCAACCGTATTCTGGTAATCGACAAAGGACGAATCGTCGAGCAAGGTACACACGAGGAACTATTAAAACAAAACGGCATATACAAAACCATGTGGAATGAATATCAGCAATCTGTCAGTTGGACCATCGGAAAGGAGGTTCACCATGCTTAGTCAAATAAGAAACCGTTTCGCCCTTTCGGAAAAAGGTGCCAAGGATTTTTGTAAGGGAGTGTTCTGGACCGTATGGCTGGATGTCGCACTGATGTTGCCCGCCATATATGTGTTCCTATACCTGCAAGACTGGATTCGTCCCGTCTTCAACCCCGAGGCCACAATAGCACATGGGATATGTTACTACGGACTACTCGGAATCGCATTCATGGCTGTTATGTATGTGATTGCCGTCTTCCAGTACCGAAGCACTTACACTTGCGTTTACGACGAAAGTGCCAACCGGCGTATCTCGCTGGCCGAAAAGCTACGGAAACTCCCGCTCGCGTTCTTCGGAGAAAAGAACCTGTCCGACTTGACTGCCACCATCATGGACGATTGTACGGAACTGGAACACACTTTTTCGCATGCCGTACCGCAACTCATTGCGTCTCTGCTCAGCATCCTGTTGATTACGATAGGCATGGCATTCTACGACTGGGCACTTACACTCGCTTTGTTTTGGGTGGTCCCCATTTCCTTGGCCGTAATCGTCCTCTCCAAAAGAAAACTGCACAAGCAGAACCGAACGAACTACCTGAACAAAAGGGAAGTGACCGAACAAATACAGGAAGGACTGGACACGATTCAGGAAATCAAGTCCTATCACCAGGAAGCGGCTTACTTGAACGGATTGGACGAGAAAATCGATAAATACGAGCACCAACTGACACGAAGCGAATTACTGATGGGTATTGCCGTCAACGGATCTCAAAGCATCTTGAAGCTCGGATTGGCAAGTGTCATCATTGTCGGAGCCTCTTTGGTAGCCTCCGGTCAAACGGAGCTTTTCACGTATTTGATATTCATGGTTATCGGCTCACGTATTTACACTCCTATCAATGAAGTGCTGAACAATCTGGCGGCGTTATTCTACCTTGACGTCCGTATAGACAGGATGAAAGAAATGGAAGCCATGCCGGTCCAACACGGAGAGAAATCGTTCAATCCCAACGGATATGACATCCGGTTCGACCATGTAAGTTTCTCTTATGAAAAGGGAAAGCAAGTCCTGGACAACGTATCTTTTACTGCCCGACAAGGAGAAATCACAGCCTTAGTCGGTCCCTCGGGAAGCGGAAAGAGTACGGCAGCCAAATTAGCGGCTCGTTTTTGGGATGCCACGGCCGGACATATCACGCTCGGCGGAACAGACATCAGTGGGATTGAACCGGAAAGTCTGCTAAAATGCTTCTCCATCGTTTTTCAGGACGTAACCCTATTTAATACATCCGTCATGGAGAATATCAGAATCGGAAAACGGGAAGCGACTGACGAAGAAGTGAGGCGCGTGGCACGTCTGGCCCGATGTGACGAGTTTGTCCTTAAAATGCCTCAAGGATACCAAACCGTTATCGGGGAAAACGGAGAAACCTTATCGGGCGGAGAACGTCAGCGCATATCCATCGCACGGGCGTTATTGAAAGACGCTCCCATCGTGTTGCTGGACGAAGCCACAGCCTCGCTCGACGTAGAGAACGAGACAAAAATCCAGGCAGGTATCTCGGAGTTGGTCAAGCATAAAACGGTACTGATTATCGCACACCGCATGCGTACTATCGCACACGCAGATAAAATAGTAGTACTGAAAGACGGACATGTAGCAGAAACCGGAAATCCGGAGGAACTGAAAAAACAAAACGGACTGTTCTGTCAAATGATGAAAAGACAAGTGGTACGTGCCTAAAAACAAGTGAAGATACATCCCCCGTATGGAAAGGGGAGATGTATCTTCACTTTTATTTCAAACCGGGTAACAGCTATTGCATCCTCACTTTACAGCTTCCGAAACGCATAAGTCAGGACGAAATCGGCCGTAGTTTCATAATGCACCGGAAAGGTTCCCGTCTTCCCGTCCGACAAATGATAATATAAAGAAAAATCCCCTTTCGCTTCCGTATGGTCGGGCATCGCGGGGCAACTTAAATTTTGTACCGTCAGATTCTTCCTGAAATCAATACCCTCTTCATCCAAAATCTTAAAAACAGCCTCTTTGGCCGACCAATGCAAAAGAATCTCGTATGTTGTTTCTGCCGCTTCTTCCGGACCGATCAAACGTTCTTTCAGCTTTACAATTCTTTCTGAAAAGACTTCTATGTCAAGTCCGGCTTCATATTCTTCCGAAAACAACACCGCTGCATATCCGAACGTATGGGAAATGGAAAGCTGAAGTCTTCTGTCACGGAGAAAAGGACGGCCGGACGGCAAATATTCCACCTGTAGTTCTTCCCCTGTCAGAGTGAAGATAAGCAAACGCACCGCCACATACTCCAAGCGCCTCCGCTCAGCCGCAAAATGGAAGGCATGCTCCCGATAACATGCGCTGTGAGGCAACATGTCACACAACTCATCAAAGGTCTCGGTAATTTTCCATATACCTCCCCATCCCTTCTCACAATTTATTTTCCGAAACAGCGGCATATTTTCTCTCTATGATTTACACCTCATCGGACGTTTCCGGACTCTCCACCGTCACCTTTATCTTCAGAAGCCTCCGGTCATCCATTTCCAACACTTCAAAACAATAGTTTTTATATTTGATCACCTCATGACGCTCCGGAAACTCACCTTTAATTTCCAACAGAAGTCCGGCTAAAGTATCGGCCTCGCCTTCTACCTCCTCGAAGAAATCATCATCCAGTTTCATAATTCTAAAGAAATCCGTAAGCAGGACTTTTGCCTCGAAAACATACGTATTCGCATTCAACCGCACGTACTGACGTTCATCTTCATCGTACTCGTCATTTATTTCGCCTACAATTTCTTCGAT
>ERZ780148.2134-NODE-2134-length-12069-cov-2.670135_pt1 | contig 12069 bp, 14 predicted proteins | sample MGYA00510984_ERZ780148 | MGnify/ENA primary metagenome ERZ780148 (study PRJEB29588, sample SAMEA2160902) | human gut metagenome | biome: human gut; feature: human-associated habitat; material: faeces | place: Denmark | collected 2008/2010 ...
GATTCTTTTTTATGTAGAAAATAGGAGAGCACGGCTTTCTGACTGTGTAATCCGGTGATTTCATCCGATATATATAAGGAATAGGATCGTAAAATTACAATGAAGGAAAAGGAGATTTTTCTGTATGGACAGAGACGACAACAGAAAAATGGATGAAGGATTGCAGGGAAATGAGAAGATCGAACAGGCAATCAGAGAACTCCAGCAGACACCGTCTGGTGAGGAACTGGCGCATACACTTACGGTAGGGCGCTGCTCTGCAGCAGGAAGCCACTCAGGAAATGCTGGCACATACACTGACTGTAATCCGTAGACGAATGAGAGAAAACGGCCAGTTTATCCTTTCAGTAGAACCGCCCACAGGAGACAACCAGCTCCGGATCGGCACAGTGAAAACCGGAGATGGAAAAGTCTGGTGGGCGGCATTTACAAGCTTCGAGGAAGAATTAAAGGGGAGTGGGAGCGTAATGTCCACATTCCTTTCGGATATGGAAAAGTTATTCACAGCTGCATTGGGGACACAAGGGATAAACGGTGTTATCGTAAATCCCTGGAATCGCACATTGATGATGGACAAGAATCTGATCCAGATTGTGTTGGGAAATCAACATTCCTAACTGTAAGATCCGGCATTCAGGTCCGATATATAGAGAAAGACGTTCAGAAGAACAGGGGGAACGAGTTATGGCGTTTGGGATTGCATTTGAAAATGGGATCAGATACGACGGCAGGACGGGCGGAGAATGGCATGATTTGCTATAAGGGGGTTATGTTTACCTGTGATACCGAGAATAACCGGATCTGTCTGGGAGATACGACCGATCTGAAGAAATGTATCAATATTCCGCTGGCGGGAGGCGGAAGTCTGCTGGTCAACAGGGACAATCTGGACGAGCTTTCCAGGGCGATCGGAATGTTTTCGCCGGAGGATGTCAAGCGCGTTATGCAGGCAATCGCACAGGATACAAAGGTACAGCAGATGCAAAAGGAACTGGACGATGAAAAGAACAGCATTTGTAATTTGGCAGCCGATGAATAAAATCTGGTGTTGAAGAGTTCAAGAGAGAGGAGCGCGCGGATGAATGGATATGTGATAGGGTTGGTAATACTGATTGTGCTGGTGCTTGCGGCTTCTGTACCAGCCTCTGTGATCCGGGATATCGACTATAAGAGACAGCTTTCGGGAAAGAGACAGTTTCGTAAGCTGGAGGATGGAAAACGCATACCGCATGATCTGCGCGAGAGACAGCCGGAAGATCCGGAAGTTGCTTATCTGGGAACGAAGATCAAACCGGATCTGGAACTGCGGCAGAAATAGAAAGCGTTCGTTTACATTCCTGTTTTTTAATAAAAGCAAGGAACTCTGGGAGCGGAAGAGGCTTTGAAAAATAGAAGCCCTGGATGTAGTCAATGCCAAGCTGCTCCATTGCAGTAAGCTGCTCCTGCGTCTCGATTCCCTCGGAGACAATACCGAGCTTCATGTCCTGAATCATATGCATGGCAGCGTTCATGACAAAACGGCCTTTCTGGCTGCTAAAATATGCCTGGGTCATTACCCGGTCAAATTTGACGATCTGAACAGGCATCTCGACAATATAGTTCAGATTAGACTGACCGGTTCCAAAATCATCCAGTGAGAAGCTGACACCGTAGGCAATCAGCTTTTCCATGTTGGCAAGCAGGGTCTGCTTCATCTCCATAGTTGCGGATTCAGTGATTTCCAGATTGATATTGGAAGGATCAATCTGATAACGTTCCATGATGCGGATATAGCGCTCGGCAAGTTTTTCGTCGGAACACTGTGCAACAGAGAGATTGACTTCGATGTAATGAAGCCCATATTGTGCAAGCTGTTCGTTGCGGATGGCATGGCATACTTTTTCAAATACGATCTCACCGATCTGATGAATGCGACCGCTCTCTTCGGCAGCGCAGATAGAATCATATACCGGCAGCAGATTTCCGTGGGCATCGTACATGCGCACCAGTGCTTCGGCGCAGGTAAAAGCCTTCTGCCTTGTGGAATAGATGGGCTGAAAAAATACTTCTATCCGGTTTTGCGATATGGCATCGTCGATTTTCTGGATCAGATCATTTTCGGCATACATGTGTGCTGCGACAGAGGAATCCACGGGAATAAAACGCTGCACAGTCTGTTTGATTTTTGTCCTGCGGCAATAGCGCAGCAGAGAAAAGAAGTCTTCTTGGCAGGGCGTTAAAAGACAGTCTTCCAGAAAAAGAATTTTCAGATTGCTGCCCGAGGAAGCTGACAGGTAGGTGTCCAGCGCAAATTTTTGGATGGAAGCAGTATCGGCATGATTCCACATGGACGCGGGGGTCAGCATTACGATCTCATCATCTGCGGTCTTAAAAATGTATGCACCGTCAGTAGACAGCAGTTTTTTTGCCAGATCCTGCATTGTCTGCTGTGAGTCGTCCCCCGAAAACCGGTGATCATTGATGAATACAAAGGCAGTATAAGCAGACCTGTCATAATAGATCTGATGAATGAATTCATAAAAAGCAGTCTGGTTATACATACCGCTTGCGCGGTCAAGATTGATTTCAGGATTTTCAAATTGCAGGTAAATGATGACAACGCCAAGGCAGCTGCCAAATCCCACAACCAGGATTTCAGGATTTAAAAACTGGATGATCGCTGAGAGTATCCATACGAGCATCCAGAGTAACATTCCTGTGCGTCTGCGCACACGGATCTGTCTGCGATATTTCAGGATGAGGGCAAAATTCAGCAGGATCAGTCCGACCGCACCAAGATACGTCATGAGTGCAGAAGAACCATAAGTGTATACGATGTGTGTAACAGGATCACAGTATATGGAAATCGGAAGAAGATAGATGGAAAGACAGATGACGGAGGTGATAAGCAGGATAAGATGCTCTGTTTTCCGGAAGGCTTTGTTGGAGAGCAGAATATCCACGCCGATATACATAACACCGCATAAAGCGGTCAGCACCAGGGTGATAAGGTAGGTTTTGCACACAAATGTTACAAAGAGTGCAGGCAGATGGGAAGCAGATTCAATTGCGACAATGGAAAGGATGTCCATCAGGATGCATAACACCGTGACCGCATAGAAACGCAAAAAAGCGCGCTGCGAATACGTCTGCAGCGTGTGCTGCTGATGGTAGAGCAGATATAGAATCACTAATAAAACAAATCCACATGCCTGTACTTTTATATTCATAACTCCATTGCCTCATTCGTATAGAAACATCTATGTAAGTGGCTTTCTCCCTGAATTTATGGTATCATATATGGAAGCGGATGGGAACGGAAAATCTGTGGAATTGATAGAAAATGACGGAGGTTTTCTCAGAATATTATAGATCAGGAGGAAGCAGATATGGACATGTCCCTGCTTCAGACAAAAATGAAGCCTGCAACACCGCTGCCAGAACTTCAGACAGTGGAAGATATCTATAGATGGATCGATGAAAATATTGCATATGGATGGCAGGATAAAGACGGAGGAACGCATACCAGCGAAATGAAAGATTTCCGGAGATTGTACCGGACAATGTCTGTGACGGAAACCCTGCGGCAGAAGATCGGAACCTGCATTGAACAGGTTGCACTTATGCATGAACTATTGGATGCAATCGGCATTCCGAACCAGATGTACTGCTGTCGGATATTTGAGCCGGATGATTACGGGAATCTGGAGGAAGAGGAGCATATGCACTGCTTTCTTTTGTATTTCCAAAATGGAAAAACATATCACATGGAGCATCCGAATGTAGAACAAAAGGGAATTTATGAGTATCCGACAGAAGAAGCCGCGCTCCGGACAATTACGGAATATTATGTGAAGCTGCGCGGTGGAAAAGAGAGTCCTACCACCTGTTTTTCCGGCGTGCCGGCAGGGGTATCATTCCGGGAGTTCAACGCATTTATCAACCATCTGGCATAGGAACGGAGCAATGCTCGGAAACACGCGCTGTGACGTCACCAGAAAAAGGGGTATGCATATAATATGCATACCCCTTTTGGTAAAATAATGGATGGTGTTTTACTTAGCCGAAGTATCTCTTTAAGAGTCCCTCGAAAGCCTTGCCGTGTCTGGCCTCATCTCTGGCCATCTCATGAACGGTATCGTGGATTGCATCGAGGTTGGCAGCCTTAGCTCTCTTTGCAAGATCAGTCTTGCCGGCAGTAGCGCCGTTCTCTGCATCAACTCTCATCTGCAGGTTCTTCTTCGTGCTGTCCGTTACCACCTCGCCGAGAAGTTCTGCAAACTTTGCAGCGTGCTCAGCCTCTTCGTAAGCGGCCTTCTCATAGTACATTCCGATCTCCGGGTATCCCTCGCGGTGTGCAACACGTGCCATTGCAAGATACATACCAACCTCAGAGCACTCGCCCTCGAAGTTTGCTCTCAGATCAGAAAGGATATCTTCGCTGACGCCCTGTGCAACGCCGACTACATGCTCGGCAGCCCATACCTTCTCGCCTTCCTGAAGCTTGAACTTCTCGGCCGGTGCCTTACAGACCGGGCAGAACTCCGGAGCTGCATCTCCCTCATAAACATAACCGCATACTGTGCATACATACTTTGCCATAATTCATTCTCCTTTTCTTATAAAAATTTTAATTGGAATCAATAATAGTAACTGTTACTGATTTTAAACTGCAAAAAAGCTTTTGTCAATATCTTTTTTGTAATTTTCTGATCAGGATGAGCATTTTTCAGATGCCTTGCAGGAAGGGCAGGCGCCGTAAAAATAGGTAATATGCCCTTCAATCTCACCGTCAAAGTCCTGACCGGCAAGAATGTTGATATGATCTAAGCCGCTCACCGTAAGATCCATCACACAGCCGCAATGGCGGCAGATGAAATGATAGTGTGGAGCAGGGTTGCCGTCGAAACGATCCGGTCCGATTCCCGGGGAAAGCTTCTGGATCTCGCCGATTTCCGCAAGCAGATTCAGGTTGCGGTAGACGGTTCCAAGGCTGATATTCGGGAACTCCCTTCGGATATTCAGATATACGGTCTCGGCGGTAGGGTGATCATACCGGGTTACAAGAAAATTCTTGATAGACTCCCGCTGTTTACTGTACTTCAGCATGGATGCGATACATCCTTTCCTTAAAACTAGTAATTGTTACTGATATTATCTTACACGCACAGAAAGAATTTGTCAAGAGAAAAATAGGAATAATTATTATTTTTTGAAAAGATTCTATTTATGGAATGCGTGCATATATATGAAGATAAGGATAGAAGTATCAGGGAGTGCCCATGGCGGGAATGAAGCGGTTTGTTACATATATATATGCCTATGAGGAGGAAAAAAAGGGAAGCAATGTCGGATTTGCGAGAATTGAGATCCGGGGACAGGATGCAAGAATTGAGATTCATCTGCGCGGCGTCTATGCGGCGTCTGCGACATGCAGAGTGTATCTGTTCCAGCGCGAAGCGGCAGGCGGGAAGGAAGCAACAGGTGTGACCGGAGTACTGGTCGGTGAGATGAAGCTTGCGAACGGAAGCGGCGATGGCGCCGTTGTCTTAAAAGGCGGCAGAGTCGGAGCATCTCCTTATGGCATTACAGAGATGGAGGGATTGTTTTTTGTCATCGGAGAAGATCGGATTCTGATGAGCCGGTGGCGCGAGGGTGCTCCGCTTAAGGTGGGGCTGTCCGGATTCCGGGAGTGGCAGCCGGATGAGCCGAAGGAGAAGGCAGCAGAGAAAGGGGCGGCAGCAGAAACTGCGGCGCAAAAAGAAGTGCGGGAAGCAGCCGCGGCGCAGGCGGAACAGAACAGCCAGACGGCGGCGCAAGAGATGGCGCAGAGAAAGCAGGGGGGAGCAGCCCCTGTACAGTCGGAACAGAACAGCCGGATGGCGGCAAAAGGAATGGCGCAGGATGTGCCGTCTGGGTCCGGAATGGAGACAGCAGGGGAGGAGATGGAGGCGATTCATGCCACTGAGCTTCCCATGCGCAATCTGTTCCCGGAATACGACTGGAATGCCGTGTGGGAGGAGCTCTGCAGAGAACACAAACCGGCGGCTCTGTTTGAGGAGTGGGATACGCAGTGCATCCAGCTGGAATTAAAGGATCTGCGGAGTCTGCCGAAAAAATACTGGTATCTGGGAAACAACAGCTTTCTGCTACATGGATTTTTCAATTATCGGTATCTGGTGCTTGGCAGGACGGCGGAGGAACGGTGGTTCCTTGGCGTGCCGGGAGTATATCAGAGACAGGAGCGCGTGATGGCGGCTATTTTCGGTTTCCCGGAATTCTTTGCCGCCGGCCCAGGGGGTGAGCGCAGGGAAGGCAGGGAACCGGTCAACCATTTTGGCTGCTGGGTGCGTTATATTGAAGAGTAAGGATTTAAAAGGGCATAGCGGATGTGGTCTTCCCATTTTCCCTGAATCTGGGTGCAGGCGTATTCGGTGCCCTCACAAGTGAAGCCGATGACTTCCAAAAGCCGGAGAGAGGGAGTATTTTCCGGCATCACGCGGGCAAACACGCGGTGCAGGGAAAGATCGGTAAAAGCGATGTTTAAAACCTTTGCCACGGCTTCCCTGGCGTAGCCCTGATGCTGGAATGCGGCGTCGAACTTGTAGCCGATCTCGCTGCAGCAGTACGGCATGCGCAGAATATCGTGCAGGCAGACGGTACCGATGATGATCCGCGGGTTGGTTTTTAAGAAGACATAAAAACGGATCGATGCACATTTCCGTGCGAGATCATACTCACATTTTAGAATGGCCTGCTGGTGCGCCGGAGTCAGAAAATAGGGGGGACGGGTCGGCTCATAGCGTTCAAAGAGCTCACGGTTGCGGCACTGGAAAGCCAGAACCTCGTTCGTGTCATCAGGGGTCAGTATTTTTAAGATCAGGCGATCGGTTGTATACATGGTATGGACAGGAAGACTGCCGGTAATATGGTTGTTGCAGTTCATACATACTCCCTCTGCCGAAAATGTTCCATCGACAAAATGCATCAAATCGGCTAAAATAAATCTATACTATAGTATAGCATTTCTGGAGAAACTGTCCATGACACAGGAAGAAAAATATATGAAAGCGGCGATACGCGAGGCAAAAAAGGCATACGCGCTCGAGGAGGTGCCGATCGGCTGCGTGATCGTCCAGAATGACAGGATCATTGCGCGGGGTTACAACAGAAGAAATACAGAGGGAAATACGCTGGCGCACGCGGAGCTTACTGCGATCAAAAAGGCGAGCAAAAAGACCGGCGACTGGCGGCTGGAAGACTGCACGATGTATGTCACGCTAGAGCCGTGCCAGATGTGTGCGGGGGCCATTGTGCAGAGCCGCATGAAAAAGGTCGTGATCGGCAGCATGAACCCGAAGGCAGGGTGCGCCGGGTCGGTGCTGAACCTGCTTCAGATGGCACAGTTTAATCATCAGGTCGAGATCGAGAGGGGCGTGCTGGAGGAGGAATGTTCGACGATGCTTTCCGGCTTCTTCCGGGAACTGCGCGATAAGAAAAAGAGACTGCGTGAAAACGTGTAGAATGCTTGACAATCGGGCGTCAGATAGGATATACTTAAGTCTCCGAGCAGCCGGGGTGGTAGCGGTACCCTGTACCAACAATCCGCTATAGTTGGGGTGATGCCAAACAGAGGATCAGGTAAGCTGTAAAGCTGCCCATCATAAGTGGCGTTGACGTCTGGGTCTTACGCAACAGGAATCTGTGAACCGGGTCAGGTCAGGAATGGAGCAGCCCTAAGCAGAAGCTCTTGTGTGCCGTGAGGGTGCCTGGGCTGAGCTAACTGTGGTGGTAACGTTTATGGTTTTGGATTCGAAGTGAGGCGCTCGGATTTTGCGTTTTATAAGTGTTTTTTATAAAGATTCTGACAGATAATTTTTGGGAAGAGGGAGAGATACCATGTGGGATAAGGCGAGAAGGATATTGTACCGTGGCGGAGAGATCTTAGAGCTTCTGATGGCGGCAGCCGTCGTGGCAGGGATTCTGGTGGCAATGATCACGCTTGTGCCGGAACTGGCACGCTACTGGGAACACCGGACGATAGCTGGTGCGTTTATGGAGTATCTGGATGCCGTTTTTAACGTTGTCATTGGAATCGAGTTTTTAAAGATGCTCTGCAAGCCGAGTTCGGCGAATATCATTGAGGTGCTGATTTTCCTGATCGCGCGTCACATGATTGTGCAGACGACCACGCCGCTCGAGGATCTGCTCTCGGTGGTCAGCATCGGTATTCTATTCTTTTTCCGGCGTTTTATGCTGATGACCAAACCGGACAAGGACCAGCATGTCCCGAAGCTTTTTGGCGTGATAAAGGCGTCACAGAGCAGCGGGACAGCACAGGCGGAGCACGTGGATGCAGAGAAAAATGCAGAAGGAAGCAAAGGCGCCGGGGAAAAATAGCACATTGATTGACAGATGCATGACGGTGTTGTATGCTGAAAGTTAGAAACGACTAACAAAAAGCACAACCTGTCATGCATTTATTTGCGTACAAGCATTGCTTTTTGTAAAAAGCGCTATATAATAAAAATATAACGGGGGCGCAGACCGCATGAATACGGGAAGTAAGCGCTTACATTAAACACAATGTCAAAGGAGAGAGTATACTATGTTCGGATTTGGTCAGTTGATCGATATCTTGAAGAAAGATCCAAAAAAAATTGTTTTTACAGAGGGAAATGACCCGCGTATTTTAGAGGCAGCATCCAGATTACTGGCAGGTACTTTCCTGCATCCGATTCTGGTGGGCAACCCGGATGAGATTTTAAAGGCTGCTGAGGAGAGCGGATTCAATATTCGTGGCGCTGAGATCATTGATCCGGCAAACTATGACAGATTTGACGAGATGGTAGAGCTGTTCTGTGAACTCAGAAAGAGCAAAGGTGTGACACCGGAGCAGGCAAAGGGCGTTCTGTCCCAGGCGAACTACTTCGGAACCATGCTTGTAAAGATGGGCGTTGCAGATGCACTTCTCGGCGGAGCAACCTACTCCACCGCAGATACGGTACGTCCTGCATTACAGCTGATTAAGACCAAGCCGGGCAACTCCATCGTATCCTCCTGCTTCATTCTGGTTCGTCCGTCTGCAACCGGTGAGAACGAGGTTCTTGCAATGGGTGACTGTGCAATCAACATCCATCCGACCGAGGATGAGCTGGTTGAGATCGCAGGTGAGTCTGCAGAGTGTGCGAAGATCTTCGGTGTAGATCCGAAGGTTGCATTCTTAAGCTACTCTACCTTAGGTTCCGGCAAGGGTGAGGATGTAGACAAGATGCGCAATGCAGCAGCAAAGGCAAAGGCAAAATATCCGTCTCTTCCGATCGAGGGCGAGTTACAGTTTGATGCAGCAGTATCCCCGCGTGTTGCACGTACCAAGTGCCCTGGCAACGAAGTGGCAGGACATGCAAACACCTTTATTTTCCCGGACATCAACGCCGGAAATATCGGTTACAAGATTGCACAGCGTCTTGGTAATTTCGAGGCATATGGTCCGATCCTGCTTGGCTTAAATGCGCCGATCAACGATCTGTCCCGCGGATGCAACGCTTCCGAGGTATATTCCATGGCAATCATCACGGCTGCACTGGCATAATCCGGACACTGCACAGAACAATAGAATGACAGTCATTTGTGGCATGGCGTGACGCTGTGCCACATTTTTTTGAGGGAAAAATGGAATCATTACTTTTTACCAGAGAAGATTTGAAAAAACTGATTGTACCGCTCATTATCGAGCAGGCACTTGCTTTGAGCATCGGGCTGTTTGACACGCTGATGGTCTCCTCGTGCGGCGAGGCGGCGGTGTCGGGCGTGTCGCTGGTGGACAGCATCAGCGTTCTGCTGATCCAGATTTTGTCAGCGCTTGCAACCGGTGGTGCCGTGGTGTGCAGCCAGTATATCGGCAAGAAGATGCCGGAGAGGGCAAAGCTATCTGCCGGACAGCTGATGTTTATCATGCTTGTGTCCGCAGGGACGGTGATGGTGGTCATCCTGCTGTCTTACCGGTTTCTGCTCCGGGCAATTTTCGGACAGATTGATGCGGACGTCATGCAGAATGCGGAGATTTATTTTATCATCTCGGCCATATCCTATCCGTTTCTGGGCGTCTACAACGCGGGAGCGGCGTTGTTCCGGGCAATCGGAAACAGCAGGGTCAGCATGTATACAAGTCTGGTCATGAACGTGATCAATATCGGCGGAAATGCAGTGCTCATTTTTGGATTTGGTCTGGGCGTGATGGGCGCAGCGCTTGCAACGCTCACGGCGCGGATTGTATCGGCGCTGGTCATGGTTGTGCTGCTCTCAAGGAAGGACAACCCGCTGTGCATTGCGACACCGGGCTGTATGAAGCCGCAGAGGGATGTGATCGGAAAAATTTTAAAGATCGGTATTCCGAGCGGTGTGGAAAACGGAATGTTCCAGATTGGAAAGCTTCTGGTGTCGCGCCTGACCGCGACGTTTGGCACGGCGGCGATCGCGGCGAATGCGGTTGCGAACAGCGTGGCAGGATTTGCCAATATTCCGGGTATTGCGATCGGACTTGCGATCGTGACGGTCATCGGCAGATGTATCGGAGCCGGGGAAAAAGAACAGGCGAGATACTACAGCAAGCGGCTGCTCGGTCTGGCTTATGCGGGAATGGTGCTGGCAGATCTGGCGTTGTTTGTACTGGTAAAACCGATCATTGCCTGCTTCGCGTTATCGGCAGAAGCGGCGCGGATTGCCACACAGCTTTTGGTAAGCTTCGCGGTCTGCGCGGCGCTGATCTGGCCGCTCAGCTTTACACTACCGAATGTGCTGCGCGCCGCAGGGGATGCAAAGTACACGATGGAGGTCAGCGTTTTTTCCATGTGGGTCTTCCGTGTGGCAAGCAGTTACTTTTTTGCCGGAACGATGGGACTTGGCGTGCTCGGCGTATGGATCGGCATGTATGTGGACTGGGCGTTCCGCACGCTGCTTTTCGTGATCCGCTACCGGCGTGGCAGGTGGCTGGAAAAGCGCGTGGTATGATGCCGCAAGGGAATGGATTCCTAATATTTTCTTATTTTTTGATAATACAGTTTCATTTTTGCGGGAAATACGGTAGAATATCAGAGAAATACGTTCAGATGATGAGGATTTTGAAGAAATGTACAAGAATATGGGAAAAGTAAAACGTACGCTGGAGGAATATGTGATTCTGACGGTTGCCACGCTGATTCTGGTGGTGGGCGTTTATGTGTTCAAGTTCCCGAATAATTTTTCGTTTGGCGGAGTCACGGGTATCGCGGTTGTCCTAAGTGCCGTTATGCCGGCAACTCCGGGAAATATCACATTTATCATCAATATGGCGCTGCTGGTGGTAGGATTTATTTTCCTCGGGAAAAGCTTTGGCATCCGCACCGTGTATGTAAGCGTGTTGATGTCTGTGGGGCTAAGCCTTGCGGAAGTGTGGTTTCCGATGGAGCATCCGCTGACGACGCAGCCGGTACTGGAACTGATGTATGCGATTGTGCTGCCGGCATTCAGTGCGGCGATCATGTTCAATATCGGAGCATCCGGAGGCGGTACGGATATTATCGCCATGATCCTTAAAAAGTATACGAAGCTGAACATCGGAGGCGCGCTGTTTCTGGTGGATCTGGGGATTGTCATAGCTTCGTGTTTTGTGTTTGATGCACAGACGGGACTTTGTTCGCTCTGCGGACTTCTGGCAAAGTCGCTCGTTGTGGACAATGTCATTGAGAGTATCAACCTGTGCAAGTATTTTACGATCATCTGCAATGATCCGGAGCCAATCTGTGATTTTATCACGAATGAGCTGCACCGCAGTGCAACGATCTATAAAGCCGAGGGGGCATATGAGCACAACCAGAAGACGATCATTATCACCATTATGAAGCGCTCCCAGGCGGTAGAACTGCGTAATTACATCCGCATCCACCAGCCGACCGCATTTATTGCCATCACGAACAGCAGTGAGATTATCGGCAAGGGGTTCCGCGGATTTAATTGATAGTAAAAGGAGAAAGGTTTTTATGAAAATTTGGGAAGACGAAAGGCAGTGCTATATCCGTGCTGCCATGGAGAAGAATTCAGAGGCGGAGAACG
>ERZ780148.2135-NODE-2135-length-12059-cov-4.209513_pt1 | contig 12059 bp, 11 predicted proteins | sample MGYA00510984_ERZ780148 | MGnify/ENA primary metagenome ERZ780148 (study PRJEB29588, sample SAMEA2160902) | human gut metagenome | biome: human gut; feature: human-associated habitat; material: faeces | place: Denmark | collected 2008/2010 ...
TGGCAGAAAGCTATAGACTTGACCGATGCCACTTCCAAAAGTTATAAAGATCAGCTGCCTTACACCCCTAAGCATAGCGGGAATGTATCTGCAGTTTTGGAAATGCCGTGGGTTAATGTGGGGTATTCCATTGTAGGGGTAAGCGAGCGGTATAGTATGTCACAGAATATACCTGAGAATAGAATTGACGGATACATGGAGCATACGGTCAGTCTTTCCAGAAACTTCTCTTTTCGGCATTGTAAATTGCGTTTGCAGGCCGAAATCATTAATCTGACAGATACACAGTATGATGTGATAAAATATTATCCTATGCCGGGACGCTCTTGGCGACTGACGGGAACAATTGAATTTTAACCAATTAAATAAGTAAGAATTATGAAAGTAAGAAGTTTATTAGTCAGCATGCTTTGTATGCTCGCGTTAAGTGTTTCATTTGCGTCTTGTAGTGATGATGACGATTTGTTAGATGATTCAGGCTCAACAGTTGCTTTGCCGCAAGTGCGTACCTTTTTCCTGAATGCAGGTACGCAAGGTGCTAACAACGCAAATATTGCTTTTTATGCTCCTAATGGAGGTGCTGATTTTATCGGTGATATTTTTCAGAAACAAAATAAGGCTAAGTTGGGAGACCTTGGTCAGACGATGATTGAATACAATGAATGTATGTAGCAGTATATGGCTCCAACTATCTGGTAAAACTGAATGCAGCCGGTGTGGAACAGACTCGTGCGTCATTTGTGGATGATCCGGATTTGGCGGCTGGTATCCGTGCAATAGCAGCCGAAGACGGTTATATTTATGCTTCTTTCTATGGTGGTGTCGTGGCAAAGATTAATGCCAATACGTTAAAAGTGGAAAAGAAGTTAGCTATTGAGAATGGCTATAATCTGGAAGGTGTAGCAATTAGTAATAACATGCTTTATGTGGCTAATTCTTATAAGCAGGTTGACGGGAAGTGGGTTTATCTGAATGATGTATTTGTTGTGGATTTGGCTACATTTACTTTAAAAGAAAAGTTAGCTGTAGCAACAAATCCTAATGTTTTGATGGAAGAAGATGATAAGATATTTCTCATAGCATGGGACTATTCTTTTGTAGAGGAGGGTTATGTTTTACAAATAATAGATCCGGCCAATAGTAACGAGGTGACTAACATTGGTCACGCTACTTATATGGCTGCAGATGATGATGTAGTGTATCTGATTAATTCATTGACAAACTGGAATGTAAATCCTGCTGTTACAACCAATCATTTCAGTACTTATAATATTAAAACCAAAACATTGAACCAGTCTTCTTTCTTGAAAGATGATGCTCCTAAAGAACTGGCAACAACAAGTACGTCTATGTTACAGGTGAATGATGATAATGGTGATATTTATATTGGTACAACCTATTTTGCTGCAGGTAATGGCAACATTTACCGTTTCAAGAAAGATGGAACTTTCATAGAAAAGTTCGATTGTGGTGGTCAGAATCCCAATTCTGCTGTATTCTTTAATTAAAAATGAGAAAAGTTACATTATTGTTTCTTATGCTGACACTGGTCTTGTTCCTTTCCGCTTGTAGTGGGAAGGACAAGACTGTCTCTGTTTTTATATCCGGTGATACTATCCCTCTGCGTTATGCCGATAACCTCACGTTAGTAAATTATCCCGACTACACTATTGCCACTTTACGTAACCCTTGGGATACCCTGAAAACATTGCACACCTATATCTTGGTTCCGGCATCCCAACCTTTACCGGCGCATCTGCCCGAGGGGACAATTGTGCGTACTCCGCTTCGCAAATCGGTCATTTATTCCTCGGTTCATTGCAGTCTCATGGATAAGTTGGGAGCTGCAGGCTGTATAGGCGGTGTGTGTGACTTGAAGTACATTAAACTCCCGGTTATACAGGACGGATACCGTAACGGAACGGTTACCGACTGTGGTGACGGTATGAATCCTGATATGGAAAAGATTATCGACCTGCATCCCGATGCTATTTTGCTTTCTCCGTTTGAGAACAGCGGTGGTTACGGACGCGTTGAAAAACTGAATATTCCTATTATCGAGTGTGCCGACTATATGGAGACTTCCGCTTTGGGGCGTGCCGAATGGATGCGTTTCTACGGGTTGCTTTTTGGTGTTGTCTCAAAAGCCGACAGCCTTTTTGCCGAGGTGGATAGTTGTTATAACCAGCTTAGAAAACGTGCTTCACTTTCGTCTTCGTCTTTGTCTATTGTCAGTGAACTGAAAAGCGGTTCTGCCTGGTATGTACCGGGTGGTTGCAGTACAATCGGACGTTTGTTTAATGATGCCTGCGGGCGTTATGCTTTTGCGGAAGATAAACACAGCGGTTCCATTCCTTTGGCTTTTGAAACAGTTTTTGACAAGGCTGGTGATGCAGATGTACCTGTCGAAAGTAAAAATTCGAGAGGCCATGGATAGGCAAAGAATCAAAACCTATACAGAACTTGCTGAGCAGCTTGGAATTACCAAAAATCAATTATCTGTTATGCTATCCGATGATTACAATCCTTTGAAAACGAGGGTTGAGGATTTGTGTCAGCTACTTTCAGTTGCTCCAAATGAAATCATGGATTTTAGCACAGATACGAAAGGAATCGATACATCGATGATTAGAAACGATGATGTTACCGCCATAGAATTATTCGCAGGAGCTGGCGGCTTGGCTCTCGGCCTTGAAAAAGCAGGGATTAAAACAGTCGAGCATGTAGAGTTTGACAATGCTTGCTGCGAAACATTACGAACTAATCGGCCAAATTGGAATGTCATTTGTGATGATATCCACAATGTTGATTTTACACAATTTAGAGATAAAGTGGATATCGTGACGGGCGGTTTTCCGTGCCAAGCGTTTTCTTTCGCTGGAAAAAAGCTTGGATTCGAAGATACAAGAGGAACTTTGTTTCACGAATTTGCTCGCTGTGTCAAGGAAGTTAATCCAAAGATATTTATGGCTGAAAATGTACGAGGGTTAGTCTCGCATGATAAAGGGCGCACGCTCACTACCATTATCAATGTACTTGAAGCACTGGGATATCACACTCAGCAAAAAATTCTCAATGCTGCATATTTCGGAGTGGGACAGAAAAGAGAGCGCATCGTTATAGTGGGCATTCGCAATGACACAGATATTGAATTCAGCTATCCGAATGAAGAAGATAAAATGACAACACTGCGTGAAGCTCTTAAAGGTTGTCCCAAAAGTGATGGCGTAGAATACAGCGAGAAGAAGAAAAAGGTATTAGCACTGGTTCCGCCGGGAGGATGCTGGGTGGACCTGCCAGAAGATATTGCAAAAGAATATATGGGGAAATCATATTATTCTGGTGGAGGACGCAGAGGAATGGCTCGCCGTATTAGTTGGGAAGAACCTTGTTTGACGCTAACATGTAGTCCTTCACAAAAGCAAACAGAAAGATGCCATCCCGAAGAAACACGCCCATTTACTGTAAGAGAATCCGCAAGAATTCAGTCATTCCCTGATGACTGGACATTTTGCGGTGGCATTGGTGACCAATACAAGCAAATAGGTAACGCTGTCCCTGTCGAGATGGCAAGAAGAATCGGTATTCAGCTTAAAGAAGCTGTTTTATCAGAGCAAAAGGGTTAAGCATTGTTTTCATCGATCTCATGAGCAAGACGCTGAATAATTTGACCAATCATTGCAGAACTATCCATTTCATCGGCAACTTCGGCAAAAGCATCGATAAGATCATAATAGAAATCACTGTCACCAGTTAGCCGATGCCAAAACTCTTTTCCAACATATACGGGGTATTCTTCATCAATACGCTTATACGACTGGGAAAGAGAACTTTCAGTACCATAAAAAACGCCAACAATGCAATCGGTGATATTTAAATCCAAATGATTGGTTCGTGCCAAATTGCGGATAGCAGTGAAGTGCCGCTTGATAGTATCAACATCATCGTGGTTAATTGTGGTCGGCCCGGCTTTTACTTGGCAATACTTGCGACGGCCATCAATAGCATCAATGAATTCAATATCAATGCCAGAAGTGGTAGAAGCGTATGACGATAAGACTTCATTACAAAAGTATTGTAACTGCGTGCCAAATGTCGTTGAAATTGAAGTGCCCAGAACCCGAGGATAAATCAGTGCTTTTGCCATACTCTCGGGAGAGGAATCACCAAAAGCAAACTGAGCCAGATACTTATGAGTGAACGGATTGATATTAAACTTTGATAAACTGGTAAGCTTCTCTGTGTTGGCTTTATGGTTTTCTGCAATACGAGTCCGAAAGAAGGTCTTTGCACTACTAAGTATTGCTTGGCGTTCGGCTTCGGTCATGCCAATCACCCTCCTTTATAAAAATCTTCATTTTCCATTGTATCATTTTTGTCATGCCGGGCCAAGTCCCAGCACTATAATCAAGGCAATTTTATATATACGATTAGAACATTCTAATGACCAAGCCAAAGGCGATCAACCGTAAAAAGTTGGTCGCTTTTGTTTTGCCCATTATCAGAAAGGAGAAGTTGCCCATGAGTGAAGAATTGGAAAAGCTGAGACACAAACAGTATGTTGCGGAGCGCAAGCTGACCGCAGCCAAGCACAAGGAGAAGCGATTGCAGAGCGAGCTGAAACGGCTGACCAGAAGCGAGAGAACCCATCGGCTTTGCACCCGTGCCGGAATGTTGGAGACCTTTTTGAAAGAGCCGACCGTCCTGACCGACGAGGATGTGATGGAGCTGTTGACCTTCATCTTCCAGAGCGAAGCGGTTCAAAAGAAGCTGAATCTGCTGATTGAGAACCGGAGAGAAACGCAGGAAGCGGACGAGGGCTAAAAACCCTGTTTGAAACAGGGCGCAATTATACACCACCTAAAGATGGTGATTGCGTTCTGCCGAAAGCCCATTGCATGGAGCTGATGATTTCCGCAAAAGTCCCTTGCTCCAATCATCCAGAGGAAGCTACACTTCCCCTGCGCTGGCTTTGCCAGCTACCCCTTTGTGGACTTGCCGCCGAGGAACGATTGCAAGCAATCATTCCCCGACAACAAGTGAATATCCCCCCACCAGACCGTGCTGAAAAGTATCGGTCTTTTTTTGTACCATCAAAAGGAGGTTCAACCAAAGATGCCAGTACCACATTTGGAAATCCGCATCGTCCAGCGGAGCAAGGGCAGCTCTGCCGTTGCCGGAGCTGCCTACCAAGCCGGAGAAAAACTGTTCTCCGAGTACGACCAGAAATCCAAAGACCATCGAAGAAAACAGCCGGAAGTTCTTTACACGGAAATCATGTTTCCGGCAAATGCCCCGCCGGAATACGCCGACCGGGCAACGCTCTGGAACGCTGTCGAGGAAGTGGAAAAGCAATGGAACTCGCAGCTTGCCAGACGATTCATTCTTGCCCTGCCGAGAGAAGTCCCGACCGAAATGTATCCGCAGATGATGCAGGAATACTGCCGGGAGCATTTCGTATCCAAGGGAATGTGCTGTGATTTTGCAATCCATGACCCAGATCCTCCCGGACACAATCCTCATTGCCATATCATGCTGACCATGAGAGCCATTGATGAAAACGGAAAGTGGCTGCCTAAGAGCCGCAAGGTTTATGACCTTGACGAGAACGGAGAGCGCATCAAGCTGCCCTCCGGCAACTGGAAAAGCCACAAGGAGGATACCGTTGACTGGAACGAGCAGTACCATGCCGAGGAATGGAGGCACGGCTGGGAGCTTGTTCAAAATAAGTATCTGGAACTTGCCGGAAGTCCTGAGCGAGTGGATATGCGCTCTTATGAACGGCAGGGACTGGATAAGATTCCGACCGTCCACATGGGAGCCGCCGTTTGCGCTCTGGAACGCAAGGGCATTGAAACCAACATCGGCAATCTCAACCGAGATATTAAGGCGGCTAACCGCATGATGAATGCCATCCGTAGCACCATCCGAAATCTGCGGAACTGGATTGCAGACATTGTGGAAGCAACTAAGGAAGCCTTTGCAGAGGTGGAGGCACAGGCAAAAAGCACTTCGCCCGATCTGGTTATTCTGCTCCGTGACTATCTGAACTTACGCAAGGCAGAGCGCAGCGACTGGTCAAGATACGGTCAGCAGAAAGGCACGACCGATGATTTGAAGGCGGTCTCCAAAGCCATGATCTATCTGAAAGAGCATGAGCTTTTCACGCTGGAAGATTTGGACACCGCCCTGCAAGGCATGAGTGAGAAGTCCAAGGGCATCCATGCCGACATGAAAAAAGCATCTGCCCGCATGAAGGTCATTACCGGCATTCAGAACGCCGTGGCAGACTGCCAGACCCACAAGGCGGTTCATGACAAGTACCTGAAAATCGGCTGGAAAGCACGACAGGCAGCATTCGCAGAAAGCCACAAGGACGAGCTGGACAGCTTCAACAAAGCGTTCCGTTATCTCAAAAAGCAGGGCGTGGATTTGAATGTCAATCTGGATTCCCTGCAAGCGGAATATGACAAGCTGAAAGCAACCCACACCGAGCTTGCCGGGCAGCTTGCCGCTGCCAAGGAGGAATTGCAGCCAATGAAGGATATTCGCTATTGGGTTAGCAAAGTCCTCACGCCGGAGCAGTCCGAGATCGAGAAAAAGCCCGAACCGAAGCACTCCGTCACGGAAAAAATGAAGTTCCTGCAAGAGCAGAGCAACCATCAGCCGGAGCAGAAAACCCCGCAACAGAAAAAACAGAATATGGAACTGTAAGGCACTTGCCGTTTTCATTTTGAAAATGTCAGGTGTCTTTTTTTGTTCCCCGAAAGGAAGATGCAATGAATGTATTTGAAGCGGTCAAACAGAACTTGACCACCCGACAGGCGGCAGAGATGTACGGCATCCGGGTCAGCCGTCATGGCATGGCAGTCTGCCCATTTCACAATGACAAGAATCCCAGCATGAAGGTGGACAAGCGTTTCCATTGTTTCGCTTGCCAAGCGGACGGAGATGCAGTTGATTTTGTTTCCCGTCTATTCGGATTGCCCAGCCGGGAAGCCGCTGTGAAGCTGGCTGATGATTTCGGTATCAGTTACGACAACAGGCAGAAGCACAGAATCAAGCCCCATATCCGAGAGCCTACCCCGGAACAGAGATACCGCCAGGAAGAAAGCAGATGCTACAAGGTGCTGTCTGACTACTTCCATCATCTCAGGACATGGAAGCAGCAATATGCACCAAAGCAGCCGGAGGACGAATGGCATCCTCTGTTCGTGGAAGCTCTGCAAAGAGAAAGCCATATCGAATATCTGCTGGATGTTCTTCTGTACGGCACAGCCGAGGAAAAGAAGGCTCTGGTTGCCGAGCAAAGAAAAGAGGTGATGAATCTTGAGCAACGATTTGCAGAACACCCAGACGAGCATGACCGTGGAGGAAGTCAGAGGAAGTCTGGACTCGACCGATAACGGAGCGGTCAAAAACAGCATCCGAAACTGCCTGACGGTATTTCAGAATGACCCGAAGCTGGAAGGAGCGATCCGCTACAATATCCTAACGGAGCGCATTGATATTGTGAAGCCCCTCTGGTGGAGTAAGCCGACAACGACCTTGAACGATACGGATTTGAATTACCTGATGCTCTATCTGGAAGATCAGTACACGCTGACCAGCGAAAAGAAAATCCAGAAAGCAATCTCCATTGTCGCTGACTGCAACAAGTACCACCCCATCCGTGACTATCTGAACGGTCTGGAATGGGACGGCACAGAGCGCATCCGCTGCGCCCTGCCCCATTTTCTTGGAGCTGAGGAAAGCGAGTTCACCTATGAATGTCTGCGGCTGTTCATGTTGGGCGCAATCAGCCGGGTATTCAAGCCGGGAAGCAAGTTTGAAACCATGCTCTGTCTGGTCGGAGGACAAGGTGCAGGAAAGTCCACCTTCTTCCGGCTGCTGGCAATCAAAGACGAGTGGTTTTCCGATGACCTGAAACGGATTGACGATGACAATGTTTACCGCAAGATGCAGGGACATTGGATTATCGAAATGTCCGAGATGATTGCCACAGCCAACGCCAAAAGCATTGAGGATATTAAGTCCTTCATCAGCAGAGCCAAGGAAACCTATAAAGTACCGTATGAAACCCACCCGGCAGACCGATTGCGGCAATGCGTGTTCGGCGGCAGCTCCAATACGATGGACTTCCTGCCCCTTGACCGAAGCGGCAACCGAAGGTTCCTGCCCATCATGGTACACCCGGAACGAGCCGAGGTTCATATTCTGGAAGATGAAGCCGCATCGAGGGCGTATATCGACCTGATGTGGGCAGAGGCAATGACCATCTATCGGAGCGGTTCTTTTCGTCTGACTCTCTCCAAGCAGATGAACAAGGAGCTGCGGGAGCTGCAAAAGCAGTTCATGCCGGAGGACACCAAGGCAGGGCTGATTCAGTCTTTCCTTGATGATTTCAGCGGCACACAGGTCTGCTCCAAGCTGATCTATGCGGAAGCTCTGAACCATTCCTTTGACGAGCCGAAGCAATGGGAAATCCGGGAGATCAATGAAATCATGAACAACAGCATCGAGGGCTGGACAGCATTTTCCAATCCCCGAATCTTTGCCAAGTACGGCAGACAACGAGGTTGGGAACGAGCCGATTCCGGCAACGAGCTATCGGCAACCGGCTCTGATTTGCCGAATGGTTTTCGTGAGCTGACCGAGGAAGAAGCCCAACAGATAGAGATTCCATTCTAAAAAATCGACCCCGTTGCCGAGCTGGTTGCTATCCCGTTGCCGACCCCGTTGCTGGGCTAATCCCTTAAATCTCTTTTATTTATAAGGGTTTTAAGAGTTCTGACAACGAAAGCAACGGAGAAATCAAAGAAAAAAGCAAAAACAGGATAAGAGCCAGATAGGACAATGTTCGAGGTCTTTTGAAGCCCGTTGCCGGACTTCGTTGCCGACACACACCCTGTCTGGCTTTTCACATTTTAAGGAGGTATCGCATGGCACAGAACAACAAAGCAACCCAAACACCCAAAGCGAATCCGGCAGGCTCGTTCAGCATGAGAATGGGCAGCACCACCTATATCATCGGCGTTCATTTCAGTGCAGAGAGCAAGGACACCTTGGAGGACAAGATGAAGCGGCTGATGCGTGATGATGTGAAAGCGGATAATTTCTAAGCCGAAAATCGTATGCAACACTTCTGTTTTCTATCTTGACAGGAACGACCCGAAAGGAACCTTGCTGCCGGAGATCGGCGCTTTCCTGGAACGGAAGAAATACCGTATCAAGTGCCTCAACCTGATAAACTTCCGAAAATCCATGAAATACAATCCGCTGGCTTACATCCGATCAGAGAAAGATATCTTAAAGCTGGTGAACGCCCTGATTATGAACACGAAGGGCGAAGGCGAAAAATCTTCGGAAGATTTCTGGGTCAAAGCAGAACGCCTCTATTATTCCGCACTGATCGGCTACATCTGGTATGAGGCCACGGAGGAAGAAAAGAACTTCATCACACTTCTGGACCTTATCAATGCCAGTGAAGCCAGAGAGGATGACGAAACTTATCAAAGCCCGGTGGACCTGCTCTTTTCTCAGTTGGAGGAACGGGAGCCGGACCACTTTGCCGTCAAGCAGTACCGCAAATTCAAGATGGCGGCGGGCAAGACCTTAAAATCCATCCTCATTTCCTGCGGTGCCCGGCTTGCTCCCTTCGATATCAAGGAGCTGCGGGACCTGATGGAATATGACGAACTGGAACTGGATACCCTGGGCGACCAAAAGACGGCGCTGTTTGTGATCCTTTCGGATACGGACAGCACTTTCAATTTCGTGGCCGCCCTCATGTATAGTCAGCTTTTCAATCTGCTCTGCGACAAGGCGGATGACTTCTACGGCGGGCGGCTGCCCGTCCATGTCCGTCTGATCCTGGACGAGTTTGCCAACATCGGCCAGATACCGAACTTCGATAAGCTGATCGCCACCATCCGAAGCCGTGAGATATCGGCTTCTATTATTTTGCAGTCGCAAAGCCAGTTAAAGACCATCTACAAGGACGCGGCAGATACCATTGTCGGCAACTGCGACGTCACCTTGTTTTTGGGAGGCAAGGAGAAGTCAACGCTGAAAGAGATTTCGGAGCTGCTGGGCAAAGAGACCATCGACAGCCTGAGCCAGTCCGAAAACCGCGGCGCGCAGACCTCTCACGGCCTCAGTTATCAGAAATTAGGAAAGGAGTTGATGACCCAGGACGAAATTGCAGTCATGGACGGCGGCAAGTGTATTTTGCAGCTTCGTGGTGTGCGTCCGTTTTTCAGCGATAAGTTTGATATCACGGAGCATCCCCGCTACCGATACCTGTCCGACGCCGACAAGAAGAACGTCTTTGACGTAGAACGGTACATGAAGCGCAGACCGGCCATCGTGAAGCCGGACGAGCCTTTCGATATGTACGAATTGAACGCATCCGATCTGGAACCCGACAACAACAATTCTACAAAACGAAAGGAAAAATGATTTATGGATTTCTTCAACAGTGCTATTGACGTATTGCAGACTCTCGTGATCGCCCTGGGCGGCGGCCTGTGCGTGTGGGGCGGCATCAACCTTCTGGAAGGCTACGGCCAGGACAACCCTGCGGCCAAAAGCCAGGGTGTCAAGCAGCTCGTCGCGGGCGGCGGCGTGGCGCTGATCGGCGTGACCCTGATCCCCCTGCTGTCCGGTCTGCTGGGCTGAGTCCTATCAAAATCTCAGAGGCGGCTCCCGTTTCACGGCGGGAGCTGCCTCCAAGGAGGTGATCTCCCGTGATAATCGACACGATCCAGGAATGGTTCAAGGAGGTGCTGATCGACGGCATCATCTCAAACCTTTCCGGGACCTTTGATACCGTGAATACGAAGGTGGCCGAGATCGCAGGCGAGGTCGGCATGACGCCCTCCGGCTGGAACGGCGGTATCTTCAACATGATCCGCAGCCTGTCCGAAACGGTCATTGTCCCCATCGCCGGCATCATCCTCACCTTCGTCATGTGCTATGAGCTGATCCAGTTGATCGTCGAGAAAAATAATCTCCATGATTTTGACACCTGGCTTTTCTGGAAGTGGATTTTCAAGACCTTCTGCGCGGTGCTGATCGTCACGAACACCTGGAATATCGTCATGGCGGTGTTTGACATGGCGCAGAGCGTGGTCGATCAGAGCGCAGGCGTCATCATCTCCGATGCTGGGATCGACATTTCCGGCGTCGTGGGTGATCTGGAAACAACGCTGGCGGACTGGAGCATCGGTTCTTTGCTGGGTCTGTGGTTTCAGAGCGTCTTTGTGGGCCTCTGTTCGCATATCCTCACCATTGCCATTTTCCTTGTGATCTACGGAAGAATGATCGAGGTGTATTTGACCGTATCCGTGGGGCCGATCCCCTTTGCCACGATGGCCAACCGGGAGTGGGGCCAGACGGGGCAGAACTATTTGAAGTCCCTGCTGGCCCTGGGCTTCCAGGCGTTTCTCATTATGGTCTGCGTGGGCATCTACGCGGTGCTGGTGCAGAATATCGCCGTGGGGGATGATATCACCGTGGCGATCTGGGAGTGCCTGGGCTATACGGTGCTGCTGTGCTACACGCTGTTCCGCACCGGCAGCCTCGCAAAGAGCCTGTTCGGGGCGCATTGACGGGAGGCGGCCATGAAAAAATACAAGGTCATCTACGCGGATCCGCCCTGGGCCTATAAGGTCTGGAGCAAGAAGGGCGCGGGGCGCAGCGCCGAGAGCCATTACCCCACCATGGACATAGCGGCCATCAAGGCCCTGCCAGTGGGGGAGCTGGCGGACAAGGACTGCGCCCTGTTTCTCTGGATCACCTTCCCCATGCTGCGGGAGGCCTGGGGCGTCATGGACGCCTGGGGCTTCACCTTCAAGACCGTGGCCTTCGTCTGGATCAAGCAGTGCCGGAAGTCGGACGGCCTGTTCACCGGCATGGGCTACTGGACGCGGGCCAACGCGGAGATCTGCCTGCTGGCGACCCGCGGACGCCCGAAGCGGGCGGCGCGGGATGTGAAGCAGGTCATCCTCTCCCACGTGGAGCGGCACAGCCAGAAGCCGGAGGAGGCGCGGCGGCGG
>ERZ780148.2136-NODE-2136-length-12058-cov-3.112472_pt1 | contig 12058 bp, 5 predicted proteins | sample MGYA00510984_ERZ780148 | MGnify/ENA primary metagenome ERZ780148 (study PRJEB29588, sample SAMEA2160902) | human gut metagenome | biome: human gut; feature: human-associated habitat; material: faeces | place: Denmark | collected 2008/2010 ...
TATGCGCAAGCTTTTGGCTCCAACCTGAATTTAAGGGGCTGATGGCAGGAACCCATTGGCTCTTTATATGGAGGCTGGAAAACCGCTTCCTGATTGTAAATCCCCCCAAGGAGGAAACATATTTTGAATGCACAACTGGTTCAGGACCGCAACAGGCGGTTCCGGACGGGACTGTATATCTGTATTCTGCTGGCGCTGTTGGCGCTGCTGGTTGCTGCCAGCTACACATGGCTTTCCATCAGCAAAACGCCGCGCGTCAGCGATATGGACGTTTACATATCCGGCCAAACCGGCTTGGAGCTGGCAAAGGCCTACAACGCTCCCGATGAGGAGTGGGGACAGGTGCTGGACTTTAAGGAGATCGTAGGGGTAGAGACCCAGCTAAAGCCCGCTACATGGTCGCAGCGGGAAGGCAGGCTGATGACCATTACCTACGGCACGGACGGCAGAATGGCGGGCGTCTATGCTCCGCTTACCGATGAGCAGAACGCCAACCGCAAGGACGGCGACGGCTACTATGTCAAGGGTACCTTTTATGCCCGCAGCGATACGCCGGTGACGGTCTCGCTGGGCGAGGCGATAGAGGTAAACGGCGGCGAGAATACCGCCGGAACCTATGTCATCGGTACCCCGGTGTGGAACAGTCAGACGATCCTGCATGATGACGGCGGGCAGGGCGCCGAGACTGCGATCCGTTTGGGGCTGCGCATTGCTTTGGTTGATCCCGAGACCGGCGCGGCAAAGGGTACAAGCGAGTTCTTTATCTACGAGCCGAACTACGACGCCCACATCAGCAGCCGCGTTACCGGCGATCCGGCGACTAAGAGCATCGACGGCACCGATACCCTCATTGATTCGGCGCACCTGATCCGGCAGACCGCCTCCACTTGGCGGGAGGCTTCGCCGGTACAGTCCACCGTTACCATCAAGTCGCTGGGCAGGTTTACTACCCCCACCAAGCTGTTTCAGCTCAAGGGTGGCGAGGTGGCAGCCATCGAGCTTTATATCTGGCTGGAGGGGCAGGACGCCGACTGCACCAATATCATAGAAGAAGCGCAGATCATCGCCAACCTTCAGTTTGCCACCGACTATTCCGGTCAGGGCGGCATGACAAACATTCCGAGTTGATGAAAGACAGCTTGTGACGCAGTCTTGGCTATCATAAATTCAATGCAATATTGGAAGGGAGAATATCCATGAAAAAATGGACGAAGAAAGCGGAGGAAACGCAGGAAGCAACCGTTCAGACAGCGGAGGAGACCGGCGTTCCCCAAAAGAGCAAGGGCAGGCGCATTGCCAATACCATCATCAACATTGTGCTGGTTATTGCTATTATTCTGGCAGCGGTATGCACCTATACCAGCTATGTCAGCACCAGCGGCAACGGTGTTCCCAGCATTTTCGGGCTGCGGGTCATGTCTATCCAAACGGAATCCATGTACCCGACCATGAAGCCGGGCGATCTGATCTTTGATACCGCCGTAAAGGACACCAGCGAGCTGAAAATCGGTGACATCATCACCTACTGGACTGTTATTGATGGCGAGCGTGTGCTGAACACCCATAGAATTACCGAAATCTACGATGGCGGCGGCTATCTTATCTTCCAGACCAAGGGTGATAATAACACCATCGAAGACTCCCTGACCGTTCATGAATCCGAGATCGTCGGTCAGTACAACGGCATGAAGATCGCGGGCTTGGGCAAGCTGTTTGACTATCTCCAGACCAGCACCGGCTTCCTCATCGTTGTGGTCATTCCGGTCGCTATCTTCTTCCTGTATCACCTCATTCAGTTCTTCCGTGTGTTGTTTGAATATCAGAGCGTGAAGAACAAGCTGCTGTATGAGAAAGAGCGTGGCAAGAACGAGGATCTGGTAGAGGACGAAAAGCGCAAGCTGGAGGAGAACCGCCAGGCGGAGCGCAAGCGTATGGAGACCGAGCTGCGTGAAAAGCTGCGTGCCGAGCTGCTGGCGGCTTCGGCGCCTGCTGCGGAGGAAGCCCCCGCTGTGGCAGAGGAGCCCAAGACGAAGGAAAAGCCTGCAGAGGAGGCACCCAAGGAGAGCGCAGCGGAAATGGAAGCGCGGATCCGTGCCGAGATGGAGGCGGAAGCCAAGGCAAAGGCGGAAGCAGAGGCAAAAGCCAAGGCGGAGGCGGAAGCCCGTGCCGCCATGGAAGCAGAGATCCGTGCCAAGATCAAAGCAGAAATGGAAGCGGAGGCTGCCGCCAAAGCCAAAGAGGAGAGCGAAGCCGAAGGCTGATGGCTCTCCCAGCCGCCCCGTAGCATTATCAATGTCCTTAGCAGGGCAAAAGCAGAGGTAAGAAATGGACAACTTTTTGAAGTACTTTTATCAGGATGTCGGGCGGGTGTTCGGCGCATTTCTGGATATATTCGCGTCCTTTTTCAACTTTGTCAATTACCTGTTCAACTTCCCCATGCGGTTAAAGCTGATCCGTGAAACCAGCGGCAGCTTTTCCACGGGGGAATGGATCATGCTGGTGATTACAGAATTGGTTTTGGTCGCCATTGCGGTCATTATCGTTATCTTCCTCATTAAGCTGCTGAAAAAGCTGTTCCGCTTCCGTGTACCGGTCAAAAAGTACGATGAGGTCGTTAAGCAGGTGCGCAACCTCCAGCGGGATCTGCTGCGCGCCAACTACGAAAAGGACCGTCTGCTGCAAATGAAGGTGGCGGAGCTGGGTGTTCCGCAGGAGCAGTTAGAGTCGGAGGTCGGCGAGGGCGAGGAAAAAGAGAATGGGGATTATGTCCCCTCCTCCAACCGCAATACCCTCACTTCTCCGCCGGTCGATCCGGCAGAGAGCCGCTTTTTCCGGCTTACCTCGGTGGATAATTTCTACAAGACCGAGTACAAGCCTCCTATCTATAATAATGATATTACACTGGCAGAGCTCTGCGACCGGTTCCGCCGCTATGCTGCCAGCCAGCTGGGGCTTTACTACGATCTCAGCATGATGGAATATTTCATTGCCTCGATGGGAACGGCGCGCATCATCATTCTGCAGGGTATTTCCGGTACCGGTAAAACCTCGCTGCCCTACGCCTTCGGCAAATTTGTTCAAAACGATTCCACCGTTGTATCGGTGCAGCCCGCATGGCGCGAGCGCACCGAGCTGTACGGCTATTACAACGAGTTTACCAAGAAATACACCGAGACGGACTTCCTGCGTGCCGTGTATGAGGCAAACTATTACCGTGATCCGCACCTCATCATTTTGGACGAGATGAATATAGCGCGCGTGGAGTATTACTTCGCTGAGATGCTCTCCATTCTGGAGCTTCCCCGCAAGGAGGAATGGAAGGTCGATATTGTCACCGCCGTGTGGGATAACGATCCCTGCCTCATCAACGGCGGCACCGTGCAGATTCCCGATAATATCTGGTTTGTCGGCACCATCAACAACGATGACTCCACCTTTGCGGTGGCGGATAAGGTGTACGACCGTGCCATTCCCATCGATTTGGACAGCCGCGCCGATCCGTTTGAGTGTGAGCCGGCAGACCCGATTTACATTACTACCGATCATTTGGAGCAGCTTTTTGAAAAGGCACGGGAGCAGTACCCCATTACTCAGCAGATGCTGGATAAGCTGGATATCCTCAACGACTATCTCATCAAGAATTTCCGGCTTGCCTTCGGCAACCGTATCATGAAGCAGGTCAGCGATTTCGTCCCCTGTTACATCGCCTGCGGCGGCACCGAAATACAGGCGGTCGATTTTATCGTCTCCAAAAAGGTTCTGCGTAAGTTTGAGTCACTGTCCCTCAGCTTTATGAAGGACGAGCTGACCAAGTTCAACAGCTTCCTGGATAAGACCTTCGGGAAGAACCAGATGCCGCTGTGCAAGGACTATGTAGAGTACCTGAAGCGGAGCAATTAAGTATAGTTGGCAAAGCAAAAAAGTTAAGCGAAAGGAGGTGCTGCCCCTTGGCACAGGAAACAAAAAGCCAGAATAAGCGGAAGAAAAGCACGCTTATCGACCCGATTTACACCAAGTTCGTCCGTGGCGTAACACGGGCGATCGGCAGCACGGAATTTTACGAATTCTTCATGGACGCCGTCTCCCGCGCCCAGAATGAATTTCAATTTTCCAACCGTAAGCTGGTCAAAACAGTCAACCTGACCTGGGTAGATGCCATCGAGGAATCTCTTGATGCCTTCCAGAAGATCATTTCCTCCCCGCGCAATGTCCTCAAGGAGGAGGATCTGATCGTCAATGTGGCAAACGCCAAGAAGTCCGGCGCAGAGACAGTTCGCCATCTGGCGCAGCACTCCGGCTTGGTGGATTCCTTTGACGAGGAGCGGAATGAGGTTCACCCGGGCAGATTGATGCAGCGCTACCGCGAGGAGTCGTGGGGGCTGTATGAAAACCGGCTGGTGTTCACCACCATGGAATTCGCTTACCACTTTGTAAAAATACGCCACGATGCGCTGTTTGAGGCGATGAGCGATGAGTTCGGCGCCAAGCTAAAGGTGCAGTCCGACATGGAAAGCGCCACCGAGCATGTCCACATGGATATGTTCCTGCATATCAAGGAGATCGACAGCGCATTGGAAACCGATGCGAAAAACGGCGATGCTTTTTCCCGCATCTCCCGTATTTACCGCATTCTCAGCGTCTATATGAACAGCGCCTTTGCCCAGCAGATGAGTAAGCTGGAGCGCATCAAGGGGACGGTCAATAAAACAAATGTCCTCAAGCGCAATAAGGATTATCATGAGATTCTCAGCCTGTTTGAATTTCTGCGGAAATACAATGACATTGGCTATACCATTCGTGTGGTAGAGCAAAGTCCCGAGATCAACGAACAATTCCAGCAGGATATCTACCGCAATATACTGTTCAATTATCTCATTCTCAAGGGTTATCTGGAGGACGAGGAGGACCGGACCGTTCCGGTGGAGCCCAAGGAACGCCGCAGAACGCTGAAGCCGAAGTTCATTAAGCAGATCGTAGAGGAGCTGACCGAGGACTACGACCTCCCCGATGTCGAGATCCGCAAGGTTCTTATTGAGGAGCTGACCAAGGAACAGCTCATGCGTGAGGAAAAGGCGGAGCGACTGCGCTTGGTCGAGGAGCAGGAAAAGAAGCGCAGGGAGGAAAAGGAACGGCTGGCTGCCGAAAAGAAGGCGGAGGCAGAACGCCGCCGCGCCGAGCGAGAAGCAGAGGCGGAACGCCGTCGTGCCGAGCAGGAGGAAGCCGAGCGCCGCAAGCAGATGGAGCGAATGCAGCGGGAGGCAGAAAACCGCCGCTGGAGCAAGTCCTTCCAGAACGAGCTGGATTACTTTAATGAGCATTTGGAGGAACGCAGGGAGGAACGCCGCAAGGCGGAGGAAGCCCTGCGGCAACGTGCCGCCGAGGAGCAGGACTACGCCGACGCAGTAAAGCTGCTGGAGGAAGCCGCCCGGCGCAAAGAAGAGGAGCAGGAGCGTGCCCGGATCCGCCGTAAGGAGGAAAAGGAGCGCCGCGAGCGTGAAAAGCTGTTGGCGGAGCAAAAGGCGCTGCGGGAAAAGCAGGAGGCGGAAGAACGCCTGCGTCAGCAGCAGGCAGAGGAAGCCGCCCGACTGGCGGAGGAGCAGCGGCAGCAGGCACTTATCGTGTTGGCACCGGTACTGGCGGAGCTGGAATTTGCCCATGGGCAGCTGCAGCACCAACAGGAGCTGCGCCGCCGGCAGGCAGAAGAAGCCCGCAGGGAGCAGGAAGAACGCGAGGAAGCCCGCCGGCTCCGCCGTGAACAGAAAAACCATGCCTGAGATAAGAGGAGAGGAGGGCTGTACCGTGAAAAAGCGCAGCAATAGTCAAAAAGCCGTCGGCTTAGAGCACTGCGTCGCACCCGTGCAGCTTTGTGTGGATATGAAAACGCTGAGAAAGACAGGAGGTGAAGAGCAATGACAAGCGAGACCAGAGAGAGAATTAAACAATATGAAGGCGCTCTTCCCCATATCAAAGAAAAGATCACTGCGGCAGCGGTGCTGCTGGTCATTGCCATGACCATTATGGTTACTGCGACCTATGCGTGGATCACCCTTTCTACAAGTCCGGAGGTCACCAGCATCGATACCACTGTCGCCGCCAACGGCGCCCTGGAGATCGCCATGGCAAACGGCACCGGTGCCGCCCCCGGCAGATCCGCCGCCGGGGATTCTACCGGCAAGGATAACGATGTGGTAAGAGCGAATAACACATGGGGTAACCTTGTTAACCTGTCGGATCCTTCTTATGGTCTGGCAAATGTTGCATTGCGCCCGGCGGCACTGAATGGTACCACTGGTCTGCTTACCAACCCGTTGTTTGGTGTAGGATATGGTGAAGATGGACGAGTGACGGGAACAGTAACAGGTGATGATTTTGCCTACACTTATTATGATACTGTACAAGATAAGTTTTTGGTTGATATAAAGAATGACCATTTGGGCGTTCGTGCCATTTCTACCGTTCAATATGAAAACCTTGAGGGTCAGGGGCAGATGACCGCAATACTATCCGAGGCAAACAGAAGCCTTACTGCTGCAAAAAACCGATATAGTATAATAACAAACGAAAAAGCAGAGCCAGGTAAGAGCTATATTACCTCCTTGCAGGGGCTTATTCAAGTTTATGCACAGAATGTAATTGACAGAAAGCCTACAAATACCCTCGATGTCACAAAATATGTTTCCAGTCTTTATGAGATGGCGGAGGATATTTATGAGAATGTAATGGTCAAGATAGGCGAAAGCTATGTCCAATTAGCTAATTTATACGACTTGATAAGAGATAATAAGTACAACGGGGCGTGGTTCACCGGCAGCGATGCACTGGAAAGTCTGATTGCAGAATATCAAAAAGGGAACAATGGAAGTCTGCCCAGCGAGTTTAGAGATGCGATTCCCGGGTTTAAGGTTTTCATAGATGACTATAACTATTTTAAGACGATGACGGATCCCAGCAATAGTAGATCCTTAAAATACTGGTCAGATGTAGCTAATAGTGGAAAAACAGTTTATTGGTCAAATATCGACCATATCATTAACTGGCTGTGCAATGTCAATACTGCTACGATAAATGGTTATAGGCTCAGCCAGCTCAGCAATGTGAATAATGCACTGGATATTCTTAATGCGAAGGAGCGCATAGCAGTACTGCATGATGGTTCCGTTCAGAGACTGGAGAAGCGGATAGGTCAACTGATGGGAGCAGAAATTTCCATTACAGTAGATGTATCCAAAATGGGCGGAGGTGCCGGAGCATTGATAGGGAAAAAGACCCTTGATGCCACGGTGACTACATCAGCGGCAGCGCCTTTTGATACCCCTACGGATATTGCTTCGGTCAAGGGACTGTTTAAGGGAAGTTTTCACGGAGATAAAGCTACTTCACAGGATACACATGCTTTGGCTGTAGACTTGTGGCTGCGCACCAATGCAGGTGCCAGCGCTGTGGTAACAGCAACGGTCGAAGAGGGCAAAGATAAGGACGGCAACAGCTACACCAAAACAACAGAGCCACTGCGCGCTTATCTTACACTGGAAGGAAAGGTCCGCACACAAGATATACAAGAGCGCGAGATGGTAAAAGCGCCTGATGGAAACCAGTACGAGGCTTTTACCGGCACCGGTAAAATGACAACTGAGGAAGGAACCATAGATATAACCATAACTGTATACCAAAAGCCAGACGGTAAATACTATTATGAAAAAGACGGTAATGAAGAGCCAGTTCCTGATGAATGGGGCATGAGTTATACCCCAAAGATGATCAAAAAAACCATTGTTGTTGGCTATGATGGTGTTAACCGTATATGGAATGATACCCAGATGGCGCCATATTTAGCTGATGGCTCTACAAATACAACGCAGGGCGGCGGCAGCTGCTATACTTTCTATGCAGATACGCCCGCCGATCAGAAGCGCTTTTTGGAATTGCTTGAATCCATGCGCGTAGCATTCATTGATGGTGAAGGAAACCTCATTGGTTCCGCTACCATGGATACACAGCATTATTACGCCCAAAGTGGTAAGGTAACGGTGCCATTGGCACTGGATAAAAAAACAGCAGTCAATTTAGGTACAGATACAGAGGGGAATTATATTTACGGGTTAATGCCGCTTGTAAAGAATGTTGCTACCCGTATTACAGCAATTGTTTATATGGACGGTACCCGATTGACCAATCAAATGGTTCTGGCAAGCGGCGATATTCAGGGTAATTTGAATGTTCAATTTGGCAGCTATCCTGTCCATAAGATTACCACAGTCACTACAATCGAAAATGCTGGCGAAGAACCTATTGTAAATACCATTGTAGATTATAAGCAGTCTGGCGAAGTTAACGAAGCCATTGAAAATGAACCGGTTATGATGGAAACCATCAAGGTTTCGGCGAGTCTTGATGGAAGCAGCAGCGCTGGCTTTGATCCAAAAAATCCGGCAGTCAAGCGCACATTGTCGGTTGGTATTGAGGCTACAGGCATAAATCCCAATAATGTTTATGTCCGCTTTATCCGAGAGATTAGCTCTACTCAGGGTGTCCAGCAGGATAAGGTAAATCTGACCCAAAACGGTAACACATGGTCCGGTGACATAACATTCGATAAGCCTGGCAACTATGTACTGCGCACCGTTTGGGTTAATGGCGTAGAGTATGATCTCAGCCACGATCCCGTTCGCTTTACTTTGGAAGGCACCTCGGTTACTTCCCTTACCTGCGCAGCGATTACCAACGGCAATTATGCTCGCATCATGCGCAGTGACACCACTTTTAAGACTGATATGACGCTGGGCTTTACCACCAGTAATCAAACACCAAGCCGCGTCAACGGCATATTCATGGAAAAAGACGGTCGTCAGGTCAATGTCCCGTTCTATCTGGAGGGCGGAAACTGGAAGGGTACCGCAGTATTCTACACCTCCGGTACATATACCATGCAGTATGTGGAAATTGATGGCGAGATTTACGAGATGAACGAAAATCTCCAGCCCACGCTGGAGCTGCTGCTGGGACTTAAAACCGGCACCAGAATTTCCGCTGATGATGCAACAATGGAGCTGCTGCAGAAGATGTCCCCCGGTATGAAGGCAACAGCTACTCGCTTTGTACTGGATCCGGGCGAAGCACCGGACGGCGTTACCCTTAATATTTCCACTAAAATCTACGATAATACCGGCAGTGAACTGCAGGGTCTTTCCGGCGTGAAGATTGTTTATAACCGTGCAGGCACCATAAAGAATTTGGACGCCGACCTGCAATGGAATGCCGAAGCCGGTGCTTATATCGGCAGGGGTTTGGTTAAAGAAGCAGGCACTTATCGCTTTAGTAAGGTGGAGGTTAAGCAGGCAGGCGCTACCAGTGCAATTACTGCCGCTACTGCAGAGACCAAGAGCCTGCAGGTTCTGCCGCCGCACGATGCCTACTATATGCAGGGCGATATCCAGCACAACATTGCCTATCAGTATGCCCCCAAAAAGGACGCTGTGATGACGGCATCAATTGCTTACTCCAGTGCAGCAAGCAAGGTAGTGGCTACCATTACCGATGGTAAGACCGAATATGAGGTACCGGCAACCGAGGATCGCCTGGAAGACGAAGAATGCAAGCTGAAGAACCCCGATGTTACCACCATTACGCTGTGGAGCTTCAGGGTTCCCACGGTGGCTACCAATGCTGACCTGCAGGAAGGCACATGGCAGCTTACCAAGCTTACCCTGTACGGTGTGTACTACGATGGTAAGTACTACGATGAGGAAAACGGCGTCACCATTGATGTTGCGGCACTGGGCGATGTGATTAAAACCAAGGTCGTCAACAATATTATGGTTACACTCAGCGGTACCAGCCATAACTTCACCGGATACTTTATGGACGACCATAAGGTAAACGATGTAACGGTTACCGTTGCCGATTACGAGGGCGAAGTCATTCGGGGTGTTGAGATTGGCAATGTCAAGGTGCAATACACCCGCGGTGCTGTTGGCTTGGATAGCGAGTATGGCTACACGGTTAATGCGCTTGCCCCGACAGTGTATGGCGATGGCATCTTAAAGTCCGGCTCTGCTACCGAGTACAAGATAGCGGAGATGAACTTCCAGATTGCCGGACCCTACCGCAATGCAGTGGTGGAGCTGACCGTAGATGGCGCAAGCGGTACTGCAGGGAATGTTGCCGGCACGGTGCTGAAATATGTGGTAAACGGCAGCGTAAGCGAAAACTGCCCACAGTATGATGTGAAATGGCATGTACCCGATGTAAAAATTATTGGTACTGATCCTGCAATGGGAAAAACCTTTAACGTTAACATGGCTGGTGGCTCAGATATAGCATTTTTGCAGATGCAGAATTACTATGAGGACTATTATGCATGTTTGGGAATAAGTGCTGAAAAAGCCAATTATATCTTCTTGGAAATTCCAAAGTATACCGTGCCCAAAGTTACATTGAAGCTGGAAAATGGCGGAAAGATCTATCAGTCTGCCACATTTGAAGCACACACCAAGATCAATGGAACGGCAATAACTTGCGGCTTCTCTTTCCCAACAGGGAAAGATGCTCCGACTGTGACAGGCTATATGGGGCGCATTGGTGATGCCAATTCGACATCAGGTTCCAGTACCAGAGGCTCGGTCAATGAAACCATTAGTATTATTACGATGCAGTATGGAGGCGTGGATTATGTTCTTAATTTGGCAAATCCCATAACGATCAAAACCGTCAACGGTGCCAAGCCAAGACTGGACTACATTGTCCCTGAGGAATACGCAGGTTATATCACGCTCCCCGCGACAAAGGGCGGTCAGAATGGCGACGGAAGGAACTTCAAGGAAACACTCCCCGGCAATATATCCTTTACGATTGTCGAGCAGCCGGAAGTTTCGAAAGACGAAATGGGAACGCCTACGACAAATACAACCACTTCCAATCTTTATTATAGAGTAACTACATCAGACTGTAATGGCGAAAAAACCACCTATTATCCTGTTACCAGAACGGTAGAAACAAAGGTGTATCAAAAGGAACTCCCGGTCAATTCCAACCAGTACACAGTCACTTCTTGGAATATTGAAAAGGCAAAATATAATACTGAAAGCTCCGATCCTCTGATAAAGGAATGGTCGAAGGTTGGAACTTATAAGCCGGGTAAAGAAATAACGGTTAACGAGCATTGGCGTGCAACTCCGGTTGCGGAGATCACTTCCACATCAGTGGGTGAGACCAGACTGGTAACCTACACGGTTATAACAACAACTGATAATAGAGGAAAAGGTACATCGTCGAAGCCGTCCGGCACAGAGATAGACCAATCTGCGGTACTGACAAAGCCGGAAGTTGTTGAAACATGGAGTTGATTGTTGCGCCAATCGTTAGCAACAGCTCGGAGAGGTAGATTATGACACCAGAGCTTATTACAGCGCTCATTATTGGCACCATCGCCATGGCGGCAGTTATGCTGCTGCCGCGCCGGTGGCGGGCAGGGCTTCCCATGTGGAAGACCCTGCTTTCCGCCGCGGTGCTTACCGTATTAGGTGTTTTGGGTGCAAAGCTGATGTATGTGCTGGAAAATGGTGGATTTGGCGGCATCTCTTATTACGGCGCGGTGTTCTTCCCGCCGCTGTTCATGGTGCTGCTGGCACTGCTGCTGCGCGTGCCGCCGCTTACCCTGCTGGACTTGTGCGCTCCGGCGGAGTGTGTCATGCTTGCGTTGCTCAAGGTGCTTTGCCTAAAAAATGGTTGCTGCGGCGGACGATTACTGTTTACTACTGCATCGGGTGGCGAGATTTACTTCCCCAGTCAAATCATTGAACTGCTCAATGCGTTGGTTCTTATGGTCATGCTGCTGTGGCTTATTCGCAAGGGGACATGGCAAGGACGCATTTATCCCATATATATGTTGCTCTACGGCATTACAAGGTTTATCCTTAATCTTCTGCGCGATACAAAGCCTTTCCTGCTGGGGCTTCCGGCAGGGAACTTCTGGTCGCTGGTCGCTATTGTGATTGCCCTTATCTGGCTCCGCCTTGCCCACCCTCAAAAAGGAGTTGCTGAAAGTGAAAAAGAAATTACG
>ERZ780148.2151-NODE-2151-length-11970-cov-6.476039_pt1 | contig 11970 bp, 29 predicted proteins | sample MGYA00510984_ERZ780148 | MGnify/ENA primary metagenome ERZ780148 (study PRJEB29588, sample SAMEA2160902) | human gut metagenome | biome: human gut; feature: human-associated habitat; material: faeces | place: Denmark | collected 2008/2010 ...
TAGCCAACAGCAATAACAACAATGCTATACGAGGACTAATGAACAACATAATAATAAATAATAATAATAATAATATAATCATTTGCCTCTCCCTTTATCTTATAGAGCAGTAGGGAATCGAACCCTACACAGTAGCTATCCGTATGCCATTAATTCTATTACTCTAACCAGCTGTCACTTAGACTATTTAATACCTTAGGTCTTTAGGTAACTAACATAACCATGATAACCATGCACCAGCCCAAACAGTTATGTTTGTATAGTTGTGCCAAGCTTAGCACTTCTTCTATGGACTATACACCACTCATCAGGATAGTTGGACTCGAACCAACATCACATGTTCCCTAAACAAGTATGCTACCATTAACACCATATCCTGTTACCATATGCCATAAGAACTATAACTTATAACATATAATAAAATAAAGGAGAACACGAACAGCAGGAATCGAACCCACGTTTACAGGTTTGGAATCTGTAGCATTACCACTATACTATGCTCGCAATATGCAAAGGGCTGTTGGTTACCTTGCACCCTCTGCTTGGCTGTCAACTCTATAACATTTAAGTACCGTCAATCAGTACACCTATTCTTTCAATTCAAAACGTTTAATACTCCAGCCACTACCAATAAGATAGATGTAAATACACTTAGCATAATAGCTAGATAGTCATGGCGATAGTACCATTCTTTAAAGTTGGTAACAGAACCTACACCATATAAAATGCCAAGAATAATCAAGGCAATATTAATTACAATCATTTATTCTCCTGACTTTCTACATATAGTAAGATACAAAAGGCGTCAGCTTGGTCATCATTGATATCATCATCAGGTACTATATTATAGCTCTTAAGTATCTCAATGCTTTGTTCTTTTCGCATTGCGCTTTTACCTTTAATAAGATGATAACCGCACCATTTGGAATTAGGTATATCAACATATCCAATGTTATGACGGTTACGCATGACTCCTAAGAATGAACCGTTCGCCCTAATCAATGAGATGTTTCCCTTAGACTTGAATGTGATGATAGGCTCTTCAATATAAATAAAGTAGTCAAATAAATTATAATGCTCAATAATTTCTGTTATGCCGTCAGCAATTTGTTTTGCACGTTCCAAAGGATCTTTACTTTTACCACCTGCTATTGAACCAACTACATACTCATTTGTTAAAGGATTACGAAACGCATAACCAGTATTAGAAGTACTAAAGTCAATAGCTAATGCTTTGCTCATAAATCAGAACTCAATTCAATATAAAGCTCTTTAGTAATTTCGCCAATATCAAATAAGTGTTTAACATAGTGTTCGTACTCAATCGGAGTCAATACTTCTTTTTGTGATAAAATATGCTCTTTATTCATTTCTTTATTCTCCCTTAAAAATTAAAGCTGTATCAAGATTAATCAAACCACATTCAACAGCGTTAAGTAAGAACTCGTTAAAGTCAACTTCTGACAATGTTTCTTGCTTAAATAATAGCTGTTCTTCTGTCATTTGCTTTCCTCTCTCAACTTGATATACTTATTATATCAAATGCACTTTTCAGGTTTGGGTTATCCTCTGTTATGTAAACTATGCTTGACTTTGTAGGTATTTTATGTTATACTATTTATAGGAGGTAACAATGGCTAGAGATAAATATTTGATGTACTTAAGACAGCAGGAATACAAGAAACGTATTAAAATTAAAGTAGCTAATACAAGAGCTAGAATGAACAGAGAGTATATGAATCAGCCAGCAACAGATAAGGAAACATTAGAACTATGGAACAATCAGCCAGCAATACATTTTGATTTAGGAGGAAATAAATAAATGTTTAAAATATATAAAGAAAAATATGTAGTTTACGACAGCGGAGATGTTTATATAATAGGAACTAAAGAGGTAAGAAAACTTAAACCTTGGGTCACAAATAGCGGTTATAAACAAGTAAACATAAATAGAAAGTCTGAATATTTACATAGAGTTATAATTGAAGCATTTAGAGGAAAAAGCGATATGCAAGTAGACCATATAGATGGAAACAAAAACAATAATACACTAAAAAACTTACAATACTTGACACAGCAAGAAAACACAGCAAAATCAATCGGTTATAAAGTTGAATATGATGGAAAAGTTTATAATTCAATGGCGGCATTAGCTAGAGAATTAGGAATGTCAGCAGCTGTCGTTAGAAACCAATTTCAAAGAAGTGGGTTTTTAAGAGGAAAAGAAATAATAAAAAAATAATTGCCACCTTAGTGGCTTTTGTTTTACGCTTAACCGCAATTTGACTAGAAGTGACAGAATGTAAGCGCATTGAGTGTCCTGTTTGTAAAGTATGATATCAGTAAGCGCAATTAGCTTATTGTTTGTAAGATTTCTAAAGTAATTCCGGAGTGTTTGATAATCTTTTTATCTTGTACTGGAATTGTGAAAGGTTTAAGAAAACAAGAATAATTTACATAACATAGGATAACTCAAAGTGTAAAATGTGATATGTTAAAATATAAGTATATAATACTTGACAAGTGAAAATGTCTATGTTATTATTATCTATGTAATTGAATATATAACCCATAGGCGGTTGAGGTACGAAAGTATAGCGATGTGATAAACATCAAAACGAGCTGAGTAAGCTATGAAGTCGAGAATACCTGATTACATAAACCCCATGTAACTCTATAAGAGATAAGTATTTAAGTTTAAGGTGTCTTAGTTTTATACTATTTGAAAGCCGTTGTTTAACTTACTTACTGAAATTGCAGTATTTACTGACAGGTTGTGCTGATTAGTTTATGCCAATTCACAGCACGTAAAACTAAATGAGCGGAGTAATTACACTAAATTAGAGCTTACGACAAATAACAAATTAACTTTCAAGCAAGAATCTCTAGTAATTACTTGACGGGGGGAAAAACTTAATGTTTGACAAATACAAAAAGAAATGATAAGATATAAATATAATAAAGGAGAAATAAAAAATGAAAAATAAATGTACTAAGTGTCAGGAAATGAGAAAAGCTAGTGGTTTAAGTTATTTAAAGTGTCGTAAATGCAAACAAAAAACTAGTGATTTAAGAAAGAAAAATAAAAAGAATAAAAGCGAAATGGCTAAAACTAATCTAATAAAAATATCTAAACGATTAAATCAAGATAGTATAAACAAATTCATAAAAGAAAGAAATGGAATTAAGGCTTGACTTTTCAAGTCTTTTTTGATATTATATACTAAAGGAGAAAAAAATGACTAACATATTTAATAAAGTACAGACAGCCAAGCACTTAAAAGAGCGTGAAGACTTAATAAATTTAAAAGATGACTGGCTTATTGATACGTTAATGCCTAGCTCACAAGCTGGAATATTAGTAGCACCATTTAAGTCTTTTAAAAGTTCTCTAGCAATGCATATGGCTTTAATGGTGTCGCAAGGGTTACCTTTTTTTGGTTATGACACAAAGCGCAGTAAGACACTATACATCGACAATGAGGACACGGACAGAGAGTTAAACAAAAGGCTTAGAAATAAAGATAATGCGCCAGAAGACTTACATTTTTTGACAGGCGGAGAGTTTATGCTTGATGATTCCAATCACATGAATTTGTTATATGAGTATATCAAAGAAAATGACATCAAGTTCGTTATTTTAGACAACCTTATGACAATGCTAAGAAATGGCGATATTATCTACAGTAAAGACTTCGAGCCAATGCTTAGGAGAATTACACGCTTGAAGTTGCTCTTTCAAGATGTAACTTTCTTACTGGTAGCTCATGCAAACAAATCAGCTTATGCAAACTCAATGGACGATAAAGCATATATGGTAAAGCCTAGCGATGCCTTGGGTGGTTCTACTCTTACAGCATGGGCAGAATTTATGTTAATGTTAAGCCCTAAACGTGGCAAGCATAACGACTTCTCTAAGTTATCAGTCAAAGCGCGTGGATATCAGTTTGACGATGATTTAAACTTTTCATACGTTGATTCGGTGTTCACTTGCGTCAATAAATCAAAAAAAGAACCAGATAGCGAACTAGTTGAAAAAGTAAAGGCCGAAACTCCAATCGAAACGACGAAAGAATCGGCACAGGCTTTCTTAGACTTAGCTAAAGAGCAAGGAAAAGTAATAGAAAATGATTAATTATGAAAACAAAGCTATTATTTTACATACTGAAGTGTATGGCTGGTTATATCGTGCATTAGATGAAATTGTAAAAGCAGAATGGTACAATGATGAACTTTTCAAAGTATGGCTTGGACGTGCTGAATTTCTAGTCAGACAGTCAAAAAAATTGCATACAGCTTGCGAAAATGACTATTCTAAACGTGCATTGATTAAGGCATTGCAATTAAAAGTAGAAATAAATAAAAAAATATCATCTAATACTTGATGATAATAAATAATTTTGGTATAATAGTATATATAGAAATAAAGGAGAACTAACAAATGGTAGTTAAATTAACGAAAGAACAAATTGATTATCTTGAAACTTTTGACGGAAAAATCAAGGATACAGCTTTCTATTATATTAGTAGGTGGGGATTTAACCATTATCTTAAAGACGGTAATGGAAAAGTTTATGACTATGATGATAGACCGTTTGAACAAAGTGAGAGAGAAAAAATGCTAAACGCTCTAATTAACGGTTATGAAATTGCTGAACCTAAATTTAATTTTTATAACTATTCTATAAACAGTCATTTTCCTTTATATTATGCTGGAAACTTTAGACAATTAACAGACAAGAAAGAAGAGGCCCTTAAAGTTAAAAAAGATAGCGAAGAATATAAAGCCTTGGAACTTTTAGGTTTTTATAAAGACGAAGTATGATAACATCTTTTGAATCACTAGCTGAAAGGCGGTCTATAACTCTTAATTATCACAAAAAGGATAGTCAGCAGTACATCAACAGCTTAAATTACTTTGAATATGCTAGAATATACTTCGAGAAAAATGGTTTTCCAGAAGATAACAGACGAGTTTATCAAAGTGGCAAGCGAAAAGGTCAAAAAGTTGGCTGGTCTGATAAAGAGGAAAAACAGCAAAAAGAAGACATCAGGAAATTCATTTATGAAAAGCAACTACAAAAGTTTAAAAGCAAGAGAAAAAGCAAGTAAACATTATGCTAGAGGCGTCAGAAAGCTGTCTAAAGAGCTCGAAGAAATGAACGAAACAAAGTATAGGGCAGAACCTAACGAGTGCCTATATGGCTTGATAAGTGACTTGTGGAACTACTGGGACGACGGATATATTTTACCTATGCTTAAGTATAATATTGAAATTACAAGACAAGGCGACGTATTTATCGTGGAAAGAGAAAAAAATGAGCGTATACGAAAAATTAAGCATCATTAACGTTAATGACAAGAAAAGTAAAAAGAACAACCTTGACTATCTGAGTTGGGCGTTTGCGTGGGCTGAAGTAAAAAAAGTTTATCCTGAAGCTAACAGTAAAGTTTATGAAAACGAACAAGGGTTAAACTACCACACAGACGGTCGTACAGCTTGGGTTAAGGTTGGTATGACTATTGAGGGCTTAGAACACGTTGAGTATCTTCCCGTGATGGACTATCGAAACCAGTCAATCCCTCTTGAAAAAATTACTTCAATGGACGTAAATAAAGCCATTCAGCGTGGACTAGTTAAGGCAATCGCTCGTCATGGTTTAGGGCTATACATTTATGCGAACGAAGACCTTCCCGACTTGACAGAAGAACAGAAAGAACTTGAAGCTGAAAAGCAACGACTTAGAGAGATCCAGCCACTTATTAAACGAGCTGAACAACTAGGATACCAAAATATTGACAGTTTGAAAAATAAGACTAAAAAAGAAATTACCGATATCATGACGATTTGGTTAGCACAGCAAGAAGCAGAAAAAGGAGAATAATTAAATGGCAATTATCACAGTTACAGCACAAGTAAACGAAAAAAATACACGTACAGTAAACACAGCAAAAGGCGATAAGAAAATTATTTCAGTTCCTTTGTTTGAAAAAGAAAAAGGTTCGAATGTAAAAGTTGCTTACGGTTCAGCGTTCTTGCCTGACTTCATTCAATTAGGGGACATAGTAACGATCAGTGGTCGTGTACAAGCTAAGGAATCAGGCGAATATGTAAATTATAACTTTGTTTTTCCCACAGTTGGAAAAGTATTTATCTCTAATGATAACAATAGTCAATCACAAGCTAAACAGGACTTATTTGGAAAATCTGAACCGATTGAAGTTGATGAATCAGAACTTCCTTTCTAGAAAGTTGGTTACATGTATACAGCAGAAGAAAAAGAGCAAATTATCGACATCGTGGATAAGATGAGCTTACTAAGACAAGACTTTGACGGAGCTTTCACTTGGATCAAGGAAAACGTATCAATGCCATTTGACTTTGACGGAGAACAGAAATTCATATCAGACTTGAAACAGTTAGTGAAAATTAACGCTTTGAAGTTTGGTAAAATATATGAAGGAGTATTAAATTGACAACACTACGAGAACTACACAAAAAACTTAAAATCAAACAAACGCTTGATAACTACGTAAGAAACACAAATAAAAAATACAAGTATAATCTTGTAGCTGATGAAATTCTTGGCGAGGGTTTAGCTAAACTTATTGAGCTTAATACACAAGGCAAACTTGGACGACATGCACAGCAGATTGCTTACATCAATAATAACTTGAGTTTACAGCGTCAAAAAGAGCAACTGGAACAAGCTAACGAACGACTTGCTAAACGTGCTGAGAAAGCCCAAAAATTGCTTGATACGGAACTTTTGAAAGATAGCTACATCGAAACACTTGAAATGTTTAGCAAATTCAATTCAGCAAGACAATATACTATGTGGGACGACCTAGAAACTCCAACTAAAGTGATTGAGTTCATGGAAAAAAACGGTGTGAAGCAAGGGAAATGGCTACGTCCTGAAGGAGTTGACGCTTGGTTCAAAGAACGAATCATCTGGTTCAAGAATAAATTGAAAGAAAAATAATTAACAATAAAAACTTTTTGCTTGACGGCTTAGAGTTTTTTTGTTATACTTAGTACATCAAGTTAAGGAAAGAGGAAAAATGATGAAATTTTATAATAAATGTGTATGTTGTGGAGAAAAAATAGAAGTATTCCCGGAAGCATACGACTGCTTGGAAGACTTAGACGTGCCTATGGTTTGTTCAGAAGAGTGTAATGAAAAAATGAATAATATTATAAAGTGCACTCATTGTAATAGCAAAAGTGTGATTAGTTGTGACTACAACGATGACTATGTGTTATTTGAATGCCAAGATTGTAGAAAAGCTTTTTCAGTAAAAGATAATAGTCATTTGGATTACATCATACAAATAAAGGAAGTTTAAATGGACTTATAGCACAAAATAGATTGAAACTTTAGGCTTTACGGCTTAGAGTTTTTTTGATATAATTAATATATCGAGTTAAGGAAAGAGGAAATAACAATAACAAAAGAAAAAGCACTTGAAAAAATTGAAACAATTTATAAAATTAATGGAGATTTTGACCATGCAACTAAGTACATAACTGGCTTGTATGGATTAGAGCCTGACTTTTGGAAAGAAAACTTTGATTTCATAAATAATAAAATGGCTGCTAAATACCCTAACTTGTACTATGGAGGTATCGTCTAATGGAGCTAAAGGAGTGTCAAACCTGCGGGGCTTCAAGTTTCACTAATGGCAAATGTGATTATTGTAGAAACCAGTACGAAGTAAATGAAGATAAAGTATTTTACGGTAATCCAAAAGAAGATGATTCATCTTTGACTTTTACTGAATTAGATGATGATATAACTTTTGAAGATACTAAAACAGGTAAACTAATACTTAAAATCATGATTTATATTTTAGTATCTATTGTTTGGCTTGCAGTAACTGTATTTATTCCGCCATTATTTATAATAACAATTATTTTATTAGTGGTTTATGTGAGTTTTCGCTTGATAAATAAAAAGAAATAGATTATAAAAAGGAGCTAAACAAATGAATGTTGAATCAATAATTGGTAAAGTTATTATAATAGCACTAGTCGGAATTGGACTATATGCTTTTTTTGCATTAGTTGACCTGATTAAAACGAAAGGGAGCAAATAGATGAGTAAATACTTTAACGACAAAAGATATTGCCATTGCTTCGATGTACCAACGAGTGACGGTTTAGGAGTTTGCAAAGATTGCAGAGGATACGTGAACATCTGTTATAGTTGCGATCGCTGTTTGCACTGTTGGTATACATCACAGGTTGAACTGTTTACCGAATATGATGAACCTGAATTACTGGAACTTATAGAAAAATGGAATAAATTATATCAAATTAGAAAGACAAGGAATCTTAATGCTTAAGTTAGATGAGAAGAAAATAGTTGAAATCATCAAACAGAACTTTGGCACAGACAGGCCGATATATGATATTTTCGGAGGTGGCGGAGCAATTACAGCCGAATGTGTTTTAAATGGTTTAGAAGTCCATTATAATGACTTAGACAAGGATATAACCAACGCATTTGAACGAGTTGTCTCACAAGACCGTGAGTGGATAAAAACCCTTATTATTTCGCGTGAGGAGTTCTTTGAGGTTAAGGCGAAAGAAAACAAGACGACAGATGAATTTTTGAAGTTGCTAGTCAATTCTTTTGGCAATAATAAGAAGACTTATTTATATTCTAAAGAAACTTCAGATTTGAAATATAATCTAGCTAAAGAAATTATCGAAAAGCATGACGTTTTTAGCGGTTATAAACAGACAGAAACATATAAGAGATTGATTGAAAAGTACAAACAACTTCAACAACTTGAACAACTTCAACGACTCCAACAACTTGTACAACTTCAACAACTTCAACAACTTGACGAAGTAAAAGCAACGAACAAAAGTTATCATACTTTTAGCGATGTTTCTGGATCCGTTCTATATCTTGACCCTCCTTATGAGGGTAGTTACCAAGAAAGTTATATCAATTCATTTGATAGTCAAGAGTTTTATAACTGGTCGTTTGAAATGGCCAAAACTAATATCGTGATAATTTCAAGTTATTCAATTTCAGATGAACGCTTTGAAGCTGTATATTCTTTTGACAAAGCGCGTAGCACTATCCAAGGTGGAACAAGAAATGATAAATGTGAGAAATTATTTATGGCTAAAAACAGTTAATGTTTGACAAAGTAAAATCAATTTGATAGAATGTAATTATAAATAGAGGAGAACAAAATGAAAGATACAGTAAAAACTTTAATGATGGTTGCAGGTGTCGGCTTTACACTTATCGCTATCACTTGGATAGGTGTGCTTGCGATGTTGCTTATTACATGGATTGGAGGTAACATCTAAATGAACTTAAAAGAAAATAAGCACTATGCCAACGAATACGGTGTAGAACTTAACGAATACTTGAAACATAATTTTAACTACGAAGATCTTGTAGGGTGGTATACAATGCAGGTATTGAAGTATCTAGTGAGAGCTGGCAAGAAAGAGGGTGAAAGCTACGGCAAAGACCGTAGCAAGGCCTTAGACTATGCAGGAGAACTTGCTAACTTAAGTAACGAGAATGAGCTTACAGAGTACACTACTGACGATATTATGGGCTTTATACAAGAACTAGCTGATGATTTTGAACGCTGGGAAGGAATAAAATAATTAAAAATAGTTTATGCTTGACAGCGTGAACTTTTTTTGATATCATAGTATTATAGAAAGGAGATTAAACAGTGGCACTACAAAAAGCTATAAAGGTAGTAGCTTATAACCCTACGACGGAAGAAGAGCTACACTTTAGCTGTAAGGCTCAATGTGCTAAGTATTTCGGACTTAAAACTAATACAGTTCTTGGTTGGTTTACATTCGGTAGACCTGTAATTGAACTGTTGGTAGACCTAGACAGAAATCAAGTTGAAATTGAAAAACAAAGTAAGCTAAATGGCTTTGAATTATTTACGATAAATGAATGGAGTGTTTTTGATAATTAATTACGAAGACATGAAAATAGAAAGTTTTGGTGAAAAAACAAATGAAATTATTTAACAGAAAACCTAAGGACAAAATTAAAGTAGCAACAGCTTTTTCATTAAAAGGATTAACAAAACAAGTAATTCGATTAGAACAAAAAGGGTTTATTAAACAAGGAGAAATCCAAAGTGATACGCTTGAAGGAACTACTATGACTCATAAGCAAGTAATGATTAAGAAAGCTAGTGAATAATATGTGTAAAAAACGCAAATACACAAAAATGGGCGCTTTATATTCAATAGTTAATGCCCAACATAGGAAAAAGAAAGATTGTAAGATACCAGTTAGAGCTTATCATTGTAAGTGGTGTAACTTGTATCACTTATCAAGTCAGCAAAGACTAAACATAAAAACAGGAGTAATTGGATAATGACAAACGAAGAATTATATGAAAGAATCACTAGCGTACTAAAAGAGCAATGTATCGGAATGAATCAACTTGAGTTAAAAATTAAAGATGAGACAGGTACACGGCCTAATTTACATACAACTCAATCACGCTTGAGTTTACCGCATACCGTAGCGTTCCCTTATCTTACTATGTTTTTCAATGATGATGAAATGCACGAGCTTACACTTAAAAAAATTGATAGCGTAGGAGATAACGGAGACGCGTTTGACTTACTAGATGAGTTATTGGCTAGTTTAAAGCCAAGCAAAGAATATCTATATAAGCAACGTTTGAAGCGTAGAATGCAAAGGGAGGCAATGAGATAATCTTACACAATTATACAAGTAAAATAAATAGGTCAAAATATCCACAGCAAACAGCTATAAATATTGCTAATGACTTGAACAAAAATGACCCTTTTAATAATTATCTAGTGAGCCTTGAGCTTGGCTCTAAAAGGTATATTATTGAAAAATTTGAAATTAAAGGAATGAATAGATGAAACGTTTTTACATAGAAGAAACTGATGAAGGTGAAGAGATTAAGCGAAAACTCACAACTTTTGCTAATGATGACTTAACACAGCTTTCAGATGATGAAATGGAAACATTATATTATGAATCATCAGCTCAATTTTTAGCTAAAGCAATGCACTTTATGAAGATTGAGAGCGAACTATTTTCAAGAAAGAACGTAACTGTAAGCGATGAAATTCTAATAAATGTTGGCAATAACATTATTGAAGCTATTGAACAAGTAAGCAATTTAAGCATAGAAAAGAGTATGGCATGAAAAAAGAAGAAACACAAGGCGCACAATGGTTTATATTAAGATTAATTGGTAATCACTTAGAACAAATAGCTTTGCATGAATTAAAAAATTCGGTAGACTTATTGAACTATTACAAGTCATGGAACAAAGAGCTAGAAGAACTATATAAAAAGAATAGTTTTTACATTAAAAATGGCGAATTTGATAAAGTTGAAATACCACAACGACACGAACCGCCAAAATTTTAAAGTAGGATATCTTCAATTACAAAAGAAAAACCACCAATTAAGGTGGTCTTTTTTTATTAGTTTACTTTTCCATATTCTGCTTCAAATTCCTTTTGATACATAACTGTTTCTGGTAACTTAATCGCTCCAAATTTACCTTGGAAACTGCCAAGCATACGAATTGTTTTAATATGTCGTGCTGATACTCCATTGCATACATACCAATTTTTAGTGTCTTTACAATTAATTAGGAACATTTCAATTTCTCCACTTTCTGTTTTGTTGTTGTTAGAGCCCCCAGTTTGCCCTGTAAGGCGCTTATTTAGTTCTGCGATAAAGTATGAGCGACAACTCTCTACCGAGCCACCATGTACCTCTACGGAACGTCTAGGGCATGAAGTAGATGACAACTCTTGATGTAGCTTAACAGTGTTATGATTAGGAGTTAGTCCCCATTGTTTCATATACTTGGCTACGTCATCTAGCACTGCTTGTTCATTCCTCAAGAACTGGTTCAAATCGCCCTCTGATTGGCATACTTCCCAACTGGCATAATTTGCATTACCGT
>ERZ780148.2152-NODE-2152-length-11969-cov-2.533406_pt1 | contig 11969 bp, 9 predicted proteins | sample MGYA00510984_ERZ780148 | MGnify/ENA primary metagenome ERZ780148 (study PRJEB29588, sample SAMEA2160902) | human gut metagenome | biome: human gut; feature: human-associated habitat; material: faeces | place: Denmark | collected 2008/2010 ...
ATTTAAGGTTAACAAAGGTTGGAGCAAGGCGTTGCTCCTTTTTTTATGTCTATATGTGAGATTAGTTCATGTGAGTTAATTCAATAATTGGTACATTCCTCCTGCCAATACACGAATCACCCCTTTCATTTCCAGTTCAAACAGTAGGGCAGTCATCTTATTTACGGGAATATCTGCTTCTACCACAAGAGAATTGATTTGCAGATTTCCCAGTTTCTCCAAAATAGCAACTATCTTCTGCTCTTCTTCAGACAATTCGATAAAAAGACTACGTTGCACACTTACCTTTTCCGAAAGAGTCATCGGTATATTCCAGCCCATAGCCTGCACAAAATCTTCGGCAGATAATAACAGGGATGCTTTATTATCCCTAATCAACCGATTGCATCCTTTTGAATATTCATCACTCATGCGACCGGGGAAAGCGAAACAATCGCGATGATAACCTTCAGCAAGTTCGGCCGTAATCAATGAACCTCCCTTTTCTGCCGACTCAATGACGATGGTAGCATCACACATACCGGCAACAATACGGTTTCGACTGATAAAATTATGGCGATCGGGATTCGTTCCGGACAGAAATTCGGTCAGTAATCCCCCTTTTTCAAGCATGTCAACAGCTGTTTTCCGATGGACATGAGGATAAATACGATCCAGCCCATGAGCTAAAACACCTACTGTAGGTAATTCATTAGCCAAAGCTTCACGATGCGCATGAATATCGATTCCATAAGCAAGACCGCTGACTATAAGCACTTCAGGACAAAGTGCTTTCAGATCCCGCAGAAAAGAGGCGCAAATTTGTGTCCCATAATCAGTAGCATTACGGGTTCCTACCATATTCAGGATATGAAGGGAATTTAGATCAGCATTTCCTTTAAAGAAAAGAACGACAGGAGCATCTTCACATTCCCGCAAACGGGAAGGATAAGCCTCATCATGAAAGGACAGACAGGAGATCCGATTCTTCCGGATAAATTCATATTCTTGTTCGGCGCGGAGCACAGCTTGCGGACAATCCAATGCCTCTATCACCCGTTGACTTACTTCTGGAATACGTTCCGGTATTTCTTTGCGCAGACGGAAGACATCAACGGCATTACCCATTCCATCTATCAAATGTTTTGCTCCTATGTGCCCGATACCGGGTACCATTGTCAGAGCAATACTATAAATTTGTTCTTCTTCGGAGCTGTTCATTTCAGGTAGGGCGCAAAGACATTATCGAACAATTCGCTGTCACTTAAACGTCCGTTTACCACACATACCGTCTCAACAGTGGATTTCACTACTACTTTCTGATCGCTTTTGCGGAAGATATCCTGATAGAATACGTATTTGATGCCTTCTTTCTCAACGCGCAGCTTGCTGACAAAGCGGTCTCCGCTTTTCAGGGGCGTTTTGAAAGCCATGTTCAGCCGTGCCACTACCGCATCTATTCCTTGTGTGTGCAAGTCGGCAAAACTGATGCCTTGTGCGAGCAGGAACTCGTGCCGGGTGTGTTCGATATAATGTTGGTAGTTGGCATTGTTTACGATGCCTTGCAGGTCGCATTCATAGTCGCGTACCTTCATCTCCAGTTCAAAGATATAATCCGTTTTCATTTTATTCAGAAGTGTTTTTTCGTTTCAGAAATTCATAACCGAAGCGGCAATGCAGACAATATTTCCGGTCGCAATACTCTTTTTTCAGTTGGATGAGTGCTTGCGAATCCGAGGCGTTGTCCACTTTGATACCGCATTCGGCCCATTGGCGCGTGATATAGTTGTTTTCCGCCTTGATTGGTTCTAAGAATTGCAAAGCCCGTTCGCAATATTTGTCGTTGCCGTGGGTTTGTCCGTAGGCATACAGCAGCGGGACGACGGTATTGATGGCGATAAGGTTCAATGAACCTGCCGTCAGAGCCTTGGCATTTTTGTGGCTTGGACATCCGAAAGTATAGTGTGACTCCCAATAGGGGGTGGCATGCGTGGAGAGCATGTCGTGCAGTTCTTCCAATGTCCGGGCTTCCAATAATCGGGAGAAACCGGCCGTCTGGTTGTAATATAGTTGGGTGAGCTGGGCGATGCGCACATGGGGAAAGTTCTGCGGCCTCAGACGCAGGAATTTCCATGCTGCCGCGTCCATGGGCGTAAGGGCGAACTTATGTGCAAGATAGTCATATTCCCGTTTCAACCGGGGATAATAATCGTCGTCGATGGCTTCGTCGCGGTATTTCTTCGGAATGGTATCGAAGTCCAACAATCCGGCCTGTCCCATGAATATGGCTTCTATCTGGAACAAGTTGTCGCGATGGTGTGCCACGGCTTGCAACGGGATATGTTGTGCCCACACTTCGAAAGCATCTCCGTTGATACCGAAACCGAAATTACGGGACAGGGTGATGAAGTAGGCCCGTTCCCAATCGCCTTGCAGTTTTTCCACACGGGCGGCCACGGTCCGTGCACGTTGTTCCAACCGTTCGTAAAGCAGGGCGTTCATCCAACTGTGCACCGTAAATGGGTCGATTTGGGGAATGATGCGATGGCATCGCGGATAATCCGTTGTCCGGCACAATTCTTCGTAGTTTTCGCGCAGGTAGCCGGGCACTTCCACGATGAGTTGCGGAAGCGTCTTCCCGTCTTGTGTGACGACGGGGCGGTCGGCTGTTTCCGTCACATGCAGGATGACGTTGTTGTAGTGGGTGTCTTCGTGATGCCCGTGGGCGTACCAGTCGGCGGCCCGTCCGTGAATCTCGATGTTGCCCACCCATGTCGTACCGTCCAGTTTGATTTTGGCGTTGAAAAAGTCAGGGCCTGCGTCTCGGTTGAGTGTTCCCGGGTCGATGACCTCCAGCGTCAGGCCGTCTGTGGTTTGCAACGGTTTGAGCGGAAACAGTTTGTATTTCCAGATGTAGTGCAACAGCTTTTCCATAATGCTGGGGCTGAAAAGTTTATTTTTACTAACAAAAGTAATGAAATTCAAGTCAAATCCCTATCTTTGCGAGAGAAAATATCAGCATATTACTTGAAAAATATGAAAATCGCATTAATCGGCTATGGCAAGATGGGTCACATGATAGAGCAAATCGCTTTGGAACGTGGCCATGAAATAGTGAGTATCATCGACATTGATAACCGTGGAGATTTCGCTTCGGAAGCTTTCCGGAGTGCGGACGTGGCTATTGAGTTTACTACACCGCAGACGGCATACGACAATTATCTTCAGGCTTTTGCCGCTGGGGTGAAAGTGGTGTCGGGCAGTACGGGATGGATACCCGAACATGGCGAAGAAGTACGCCGCTTGTGTCGCGAAGAGGGACATACGCTTTTCTGGAGCAGCAACTTCAGCCTCGGCGTGGCTATCTTCGGGGCCGTGAACCGTTATCTGGCACGCATCATGTCCGGTTTCCCGGCCTACGATGTGAAGATGGAGGAAGTGCACCATGTGCATAAGTTGGATGCACCGAGCGGGACGGCCATTACGTTGGCCGAAGACCTTATCCATGCTATCGGTCGTAAAGAGAAATGGGTGAAGGGTACGTTTACGGCGCCGGACGGAACTGTGAGCGGTACGGAGGCGTGTACGACAAATGAATTGCGTATCGACAGCGTACGTCGTGGCGAGGTTCCGGGCATTCATTCCGTGGTGTATGACAGTGAGGCAGACAGTATTACGATTACTCATGACGCGCACAACCGGAAAGGGTTTGCGTTGGGGGCCGTACTGGCTGCCGAATATACGGCCACACATGAGGGGTTGCTTACGATGGATGATTTATTCCAATTTTAAACGACATTTGAAAGAAAGACATGAAGAAACTCAGGCAGAAGCCCACACGGGCACAATGGATAAAGATGGGTGTCGTAACAGCCCTCTATCTTGCTTTCCTCGTATGGATCAAGAGTTGGTGGGGATTGTTGGTCGTACCGTTCATCTATGACGCTTACATCACGAAACGCATCCCTTGGACATGGTGGAAAGAAGCAGAAAGTCCCGTGACGCGCACGGTGATGAGTTGGGTGGATGCCATCGTGTTTGCTTTAGTGGCTGTGTATTTCGTCAATATCTATTTTTTCCAAAATTATACGATTCCATCGTCTTCGCTCGAAAAGTCGCTTTTGGTGGGCGATTACCTGTTCGTGAGCAAGATGAGCTACGGACCGCGCAAGCCGCAGACGCCTTTGTCCATGCCGCTTACGCAGCACACGATGCCTCTTGTGGGTTGCAAGTCGTATATCGAATGGCCGCAGTGGGATTACGAGCGTGTCCCGGGCGGACGGGTACAGTTGAACGACATCGTGGTGTTCAATTATCCGGCGGGCGATACGGTGACCGTGAACCCGGAATACCAAAACATGGATTTTTATGCCATCGCATACGGCATCGGCGGTCAGCAATATATGCAACTACATGGCGGTTATCCGCTTTTGGATTCGCTCACCCGGCAGCAACAGCGCGACTTCTTTGCCGAGCTTTATGCCATGGGACGTCAATATATCGACCGGAATCCCCAAGTGTTCGGCGGAGTGATGTCGCGTCCGGTAGACCGGCGGGAGAATTATGTGAAACGTTGTGTGGGACTGCCCGGACAGACGCTTCAGATTAAGGACCATGTGGTCTATCTGGACGGCAAGCCCAACAAGGAACCGGACAATGTGCAGTACGATTACTTCGTACGCTTGAAACAGGCCATACCGGACGAATTAGTGCGGGAACTGGGCATCAGTGGGGAAGATTTGGCTTCATTGTCCGAAACAGGAACCATGCCGCTGACACAGTACGCTTACGAGCGTCTGAAGGCCTGTACGGACATTGTAGACAGTATCGCTTACGATAATGTAAATTCCGTACCCGACGGTTTGTATCCGCTCAATGCCTGGACGGGTTGGACACGTGACAATTACGGTCCTATATGGATTCCGGCCAAAGGAAAGTCCGTCAAACTGACTATGGACAATATAGCCGTGTATGAACGTCCTATCCGAGTATACGAACATAACGACCTTGAAGTGAAGGATGGGAAGATTTTCATTAACGGGAAAGAGGCGGATAGCTATACATTCAAGATGGACTACTATTGGATGCAGGGTGATAACCGCCATAATTCGGCCGATTCACGTTATTGGGGTTTTGTTCCCAAGGATCACATTGTGGGTAAGCCGATACTCATTTGGCTTTCGTTGGATAAAGATCGCGGATGGTTCGACGGTCATGTGCGTTGGAACCGCCTGTTCCGCCTGGTGGATCACATCAAATAGATAAAGGATATTGAAGAAGGCTGGACGACTGTGTGCCGTGTTGCTGGCCGCTGCCATCGGGGTAGTCTTGGTCAGAGGGTGTTGGGTGTTTCTCATAGAGATACCCGAAGATGGCGAACGGCCTGTTTTTATGGCGGGTGACCGTGTGGCGGTAGACCGTACGGCATACGGGCTGCGTCTTTCGCCCATGCGTTGGTGGGGCTATATGCGTTGGGGCACAAGTCCTGTGCCGCGGGGCGAATGGGTAGCTTTTAATGACCCTTCTGCCGGCGGGCAGGACAAGCGATACATAGACGAGCGAGATGTCTTTGTGGGATTCTGTTATGCTGTTCCGGGAGATAGCCTGTGGATAGATTCGTTGGGGAAAGTGTATCGAAACCGTCCTTGTGACCATCGTCCTTGCAGGGTGGTGGAACTTCCCCGCCGGAACGCTTACGTGACACTTACTCCCGATAATATGCAATGGTATTGCCGTATGATCAATCTTCACGAAGGAGTGCGTGCCGCAGTCATTGCCGATTCGCTTTGTGTGTCAGGGCATTTCGTGTCGAGTTTCCGTTTCAGCCACGACTATTATTGGATGTCGTCGGCTAATGAGCGTAACCACGCCGATTCACGTACTTTCGGGTTTGTGCCCGACACTTATATTATCGGCCGTTTGAGCCGTATTCTTTATTCTTGGGATACTGAAGCACCATGGTATGCCCGGCTTCGTGCCCATCGTACGATGATGAAGGTCGGGCGCGAAAACACGTACAAACCGAGAGGAGGACAAAGTCCGTCCGGCCGCTCCGTAGGCATAACCGTGTCCGTTCAAAACCAAAATCCTTGATGATGAGTCGTATTTGTTTGCTTTCTTCCGCTTATCTGGCACCGGTACAATATTACACCAAACTTTATGCTTATGCTGAAGCGTACGTCGAGGCATACGAGCATTATGTGAAACAAACTTACCGTAACCGTTGCCTCATTGCTTCGCCCTCCGGCGTGCAGGCGTTGACCATTCCTGTGGTGAAGCCTGCCTCAGATAAGTGTCCCATGAAGGATATCCGTATCTCAGACCATGGGAATTGGCGCCACCTGCATTGGAATGCTTTGGAGACGGCTTATCGCAACAGTCCTTTCTTTGAGTATTATGCCGATGACTTCCTACCGTTTTATACGCAGAAGTGGGACTTTCTTTTTGATTTTAACGAAGCGATACGTGCCAAGGTGTGCGAACTTATAGACTTGCACCCCAAAGTTGCGCAGACGGCTTCTTATGGCTTTATGGATTTTGGAGGCAGGTCGGATGTTTGTGTTGCCGATTTCCGTAATTTGATAAGTCCTAAAATATCAGTTGAGGCTGATGTTACTTTTATTCCTCGTGGATATTATCAAGTCTTTCGGGAAAAACATGGTTTCTTGCCCAATTTGAGTGTCGTCGATCTTTTGTTCAATATGGGACCCGAATCACTTCTTATTTTGCGTGATTCAATACAAGAAGATGCTTGCCAACCGTTACAAAATTTATGAGTAGTGTAGAGCATTAAGGTTTTTATTCGATAGAAAATCTGTCTTTTATTTGTAGGTAGAGTGTTTTTTGTGTTGTAAAAAGCTCTACTTTCTGTTGTGCCGTCTTTTGTCTTTTCTCTTACTAAGAGAGCGATCTTGTTGGCGGCAAAGATAATAAAATAATCTGGAAATAAGCTATTTATAATATAATATTTCTAAGAAAAATCAGCGATATTTCATAACTTTTTTAATGATGTGTTTTACAAACGAGTCTTCGAAGGGTAGGCAATAATCTGTTTATCAATGTCTTAACATTTATTGTTTATCTCTTAGTAAGAGATGTGCATTATGGAATGTCTATAATATTGGGTGAAAGTTGGTAATGAGGGGGAGTAGATAGTCTTTTGTGTACCTTTTGTGAGAGCTGTAATATAAGAAAAGTATGAAACGAATTCTTGTAGGAATGTTTTTACAGATGGTATATACCGTCTTTTGCCTGGCAGAATCAAATATAGGAGTTCTGCAGGCCAGTCATACAGGATATTCGGGGACGGATGATGTCTATCAACTTTGGGGATGGAATATATTGAGATATTATTATTATCTGTATAGACATCTTTTTGTAGATTATCCGTGGGTGGTGAGAGTGGCATACGGAGTGATTCTTGTAAGTTGTTTGGGATTTGCCGTCATTTTTTGCATTATGGGAGTTCATGTCTATCTTCGGCGCCGCAATGCAAAGAGGAAAGCTTGGATTAAAGACAGATATTTTGATAAGTTGAAAGCCATCGTCCATGAAGAGGTGGAGAACCTTTCTACTGAGGAGATTAGCCGACGTATGGAATATAAACCACGTAAATGGAAGACGTGGGAGATGCGTCTGTGGTCGGAAGTGCTGGTGGAATTGAGTCTTTATACGAATGTGCAAAATCCGAACTTGACGAACATACAACGTGTCATGAAACTTATCGGCTTTACGGATTACGTGGAAAGACAACTCATATTAGGTAAACGTAAAGATAAAGTGGCTTTGATGCAAGCCGTGAGATTGACCAACATGCAGTTGCCGGATAGTATTGTGGCGAGTTTGGTGAACGATAAAGATATACGGTTACGTAAGGCAACCCGTTTGTATTATATGTGCACGAACAAAGAGGAACCTTATATGTTTCTGGAGGAGAGTAGTATTCAGAATACAGCCTTCTCTATTTGGGATAAGATGGAACTTCATGAGATATTTAGAAAGATACGTGAAGGTGGTAGGCCGGTTCCTTTGTTTGTTCCTTTATTGCAGAAAACGGAGGCAACCAGTAAAGTTGTCTTTTTCATGCACGAGATTGCCTATTGGGGGACGGACCAAGAGGTGAAATACCTTTTCTCTTATTTTGATTCTCCCAATTTTCTTTGTAGAAATGCTGCATTCGCTTGTATGGGAATCCGTCGGTTTGATGAGGCGGAAGAAGTCATGTTGGGGCTTTTCTATAAACAGACCGAGATTTTGCGTCGGTCTATACTCAATGCTTTGTTGGCCATAGGTTCGGGTATCCGTGTACATTTTTTCGCCGACGTATATGAAAACTCCGTGTCTAATTACACCAAACGTACGGCCTTGCGTTGTTTGTGGCTGTACAACGACGAGGGGCGTAATGTTTTTCTCCGACTTAAAGTCAAGGCAAGTAGTGAGAACCAGATATTGTTCGAGCATGTAGAGAACCCCATAATTAACAATGAGAGCCTATGAAAGATATCATTTTCTATTTTTACGGCTATGTGGTCTTCTTTTATAGCTTGGGACTCATGGTTTCATACGTGATTCTGATGTGGCTTGCAGAATTAGGCATACTCCGTAGCAAACATTCCCATCTTTCGGTGTATCCCAAATATATCATGGACAACAGTCCTTATACTCCGGGAGTGTCTATTATCGCTCCGGCTTATAATGAAGAAAAGACCATCGTTAACAATGTGAATTCGCTGCTGGCACAAGAATATCCGATATTTGAAGTGGTGATTGTCAACGACGGTAGTCGTGATAAGACATTGGAACTGCTCATCGAACATTTCTCGTTAGTAGAGGTGCCGTTTGCCTACGTGGAATATATACATACGAAACCTTATCGTCGGTTGTTCAAGTCAACCCGGACCGAATATAAACGGCTGATTGTGGTGGATAAGGAAAACGGAGGAACGAAAGCCGATGCCGTCAATGCCGGGCTTAATGCTTCCTCCTACCCGTATTTCATCAATACCGATGTGGATTGCATTCTTTCCAAAGACGCTATTTCGCGTTGTATCATGCCGTTTTTGGAATCTGAGGACGTGATAGCCGTCAGTGGAGTCATGGCAGCTTCGAACGGCTGTCGGATAGAAAAGGGGCAGATGGTGGAACTCAGACCACCGCATACTCCGTGTCCGTTGTTTCAGACCCTGGAATACATGCGTTCGTTTTTTATCGGAAAGATGGGGTGGTCTACTATCAATGCCATGCCTAACGTTTCGGGAGGTTACGGTATGTTCGACAAGAATGTGGTGATGGCTGCGGGGGGATATAGTGGAGACTCTTTTGCCGAAGACATGGACATGTTGATACGTATGGTCGGTTATTGCTGCGATTTCGGACGAAAATACCGTGTCGTACAGATTCCGGCTAACTGTTGTTGGACGGAAGTTCCTCCCACATTGAAAGTGCTCTACCGTCAAAGGGTACGTTGGGGGCATGGGTTGATACAGACTTTTGTGCGTCATCGTCGGTTCCTTTTTAATTGGAAATACAGGCAATTGGGGATGGTGACTTTGCCTTATGTGCTTATTTTCGAATGTCTTGCTCCGGTTATTGAATTCTTCGGTCTTCTCACCTTCCTGTATCAGGCTCTTACTGGTGTCGTAAACTGGAAGACGGCTGTCGTCATATTTTTCGGACTTTACGCTTTCTGTATAAGTCTTTCGTTGGTCGTTCTGTTCTACGATTATTCGCTTGGGGGGTCGTTCCGTAAAGTCAAGTCCTACCTTTGGATTATAGGAGCGGCTATTTTGGAACCTTTTCTTTATCACCCTCTCATTGTGGTTTTTTCCATTAAGGGGTATTGTAATTTCCTGCTCAATAAGAAAGCCGTATGGGGTGAAATGAGCCGTAAGGGTTTTGCCGGGAGTAAGAAAAAAGAGAAGTCCGGAGAAAGGGAGAAAGGAGGTGAGTCATGAGGAAGTTCGGTTGTTTGTTGATCGGTTTGATTTGTTTTGTCAGTATTGTGGGGGTATATGCGTTTAACATTATTGAAAAAGATGATGTACATACGCCTGATTATTACGAATCGAACGTGCGTTCGATGTTCGGACGAGAGCAGTGGGAGGCCGGCAAACAACTGTTGGATGAAGGTTTGAGCATCTATCCGGATGTCAATGGCTTGAATGAACTTTGCGGTCGTTACCATTATAGGAAGAAGGATTATGATACCGCCCGTTACTTCCTTGTACGGGCGGTGCGGGACAACCCGGAGAATGTGGAAGCCAAACAGTTGCTTATTAAGGTGGAGGATGAAACCCGAAACTATTCCAGTGCCATTTGTTATGTCAATGAGCTTCTGGAGATTAACCCTTACTGGCAAGGACTTTGGCGGAAGAAGATAGAACTTTATCGGAAACAGGGCAATGTAGAAGAAGCCGACCGCCTGCTCAGGAGGCTGAGGCAAATCTATCCTAATGATTCCACCGTGCAACGGGATTATGTTTACCGTCTGGAGGAAAGTTTTCAGGAAAGACGTAAAAGCGGCGACAAAGAGAAGGCCGTCGCTTTGCTCCGGGACTTGGTGGAAGTCTCGCCACAGAACGAAGGGTATTATCTGGATCTGGTGAACCTGCTGTTGCAGCAGGGCAATACGGAAGAAGCCATTCAGACGGCCGGTGTCGGTGTGTCCCGCATACCGAGAAGTTCGGCACTTATCATTAAAAAGGCCTCTATCCTGGCCGAAGAAGCCCGTTATCAGGAAGCCATGGCCTTTGTCAAGTCGAGGATGAGAACCAACCGTGACGGTCATCTGGTGCGTTTCTATAATCTGTTGCTTGCGGAGGCGGCCAATGCGGCACGGATGAACGATCCGTACGTGCTTTACGGTAAGGTTTATGAAACGTCCAAAAGCGATGAAGCTTTGGATTACATGCTCAACACTGCCGTTACGCGCGGTTACAATGATGATGCCCTTTACTATTTGGCCGAGGCCAAACGACGCAGGGGGGAGCAGACATCTTTGCTGTATAAAGAGTATCTGGTGTACAAGCGGATGGGTAATACGGCTAAGGCTTATACTTTGTTGTCGAATCTGGTAAAGATGAATCCCGAAGACGCCGACCTTGCGGATGAATTTGCACGCAATCAGTTGCAACAGGCATCGGAACTGGTTTCCGACGGATTCTATGCCGAGGCTTTACCGTATTTGAAAGGAGCGGTTCGCGGAGGTTATGATGATGAAACGAAACTGGCGGCTTTGGACAAGACTTATGCTTGTTATTACGAATTGCGGCGCTACGACGATGCACTGGCGGTTCTTGATTCCATTCACGAAGAGTATCCTGATTACGGAGGATACTTCGTGAAGAAAGCTGATGTGTTCAGCCGCAGAGGACAGACATCTGAGGCACTTGATGTTTTGAACCTTGCCATGAGCGATACGGTGCAGACCGAGTTATATCCGATGTATGCCGCCGCATACGAGGAAATAGCCATTCCTTATATAAAAGAACTTATCGAACGGGGAGCCAGCGGCAGGGCTTTCGGAGAGAGTGTCCACCTGCTCGAAGTCAATCCCTCTTCATACGAGGGTTTGCAATATGCCATCGGAATGTCCGACCGTCTCGACCGTCATGAGGATTATGATGCGTATGTGTCTCAGGCTCGTTCCATATATCCGGAGGACATTGATTTTATTGTAAAACAAGCCGCTTCTTATAGCCGTACGGAAGATTACCGGCGGGCAGTGGATTTGTTTCGGCCGCAGCTTGATGATTATCCCGACAATGACGGTCTTGTAGGGGCTTTTGCCGAAAATAGCGAGCTTATGGCGCTTCAGTTGATTAAAGAGCACGAACCGGATTCTGCCATAGCCGTTGCGGATACGGCTCTGTTGTTCGACGAAAACAACGAATCGCTCTTGTTGGCCAAGGGGACGGCTTACGAAGCGATGCACCGTTATGACTCCGCTTATTTTTATCAGCGGAAATATAAGCCGGGCATTGAAGAAGCCG
>ERZ780148.2160-NODE-2160-length-11923-cov-6.178295_pt1 | contig 11923 bp, 7 predicted proteins | sample MGYA00510984_ERZ780148 | MGnify/ENA primary metagenome ERZ780148 (study PRJEB29588, sample SAMEA2160902) | human gut metagenome | biome: human gut; feature: human-associated habitat; material: faeces | place: Denmark | collected 2008/2010 ...
TGATATAAGTCATGTACGAAATCTGCTCGTGTCCCGGTTTTTAGAGGTTACCTTACATAATACGGGTTCGGCTTGCACAGAATGATTATCAGGTCTATCAGGGTGCCTAACCCCAGAAGTCCGAACGTCAGCAGCCAGATAATTCCGGTGCCTATCTTGCCTTCGTAAAAACGGTGGATTCCGAATTCGCCGAGGAACAGGCACAGGAAAAATGCTATCCACTTATTTTTCGGCTTTCCCATCGGAATCATCGCGGCTGTGTTCACGTTATTATTCGTATTGTTGTTGCTGTTGTTAATGATTATAGGCTGTGCCGCTGACGGCGCAGTGCGCAGCTCCTCGACCTGCCTGCCGCAGTGGGTGCATATTACCGCGTCAGCAGGAATGACTTGTCCGCAGTGCTTGCAGAATTTTGTCGATCCATTCACAGGCTGTACTGGCTGCTGATATCCTCCCTGGGGTACAGCGTCCTGACGATAGGGCTGATATGCATTGTTCTGGGACTGACCCTGCCAGTTTACCTGCTGCGGGATATTATTCGGAACTCCCTGGGGGTATGTCTGCGCTGGCTGAACTGGCTGAGCATACTGCTGATAGGGCTGCGCCTGCTGCGGAGCCTGTTGGTACTGTACCGGCTGCTGTGCGTATATTTCTCCAGTGGCGGGATCTCTCCATCCCTGGTTGCCGCCCTGAACAGTCTGACTTGCCTGACCAGTGGGCTTAGTAAGGCTTACTCTCGAATTTTCGTCCATATATACCTCCACAAACCAGCTCCCGGGTTTCAGGGAGCACGATAATTTCCATACTACAAGTTTATTTTACCACACAACGTGTGATTTGTTAATATGATTTCACTACATTTTCACACTCTGCGGGAATTTTGGGTATTATCGCCAAAACTCTGGTCGGTTTTTCTTACAATACACCGAAAAACAGCGCTCCCGCTGTCCGGCGGGAGCGCATATATCTAAGCACTGATGTGATTTATTCCGCTGCGTAGAACGTATAAACCATCTTTATCATATCCCCGTAGGTGAAGTCTGCCTTTGCGTTGAGCTTGTTTCCGCTTACAGCGCCCATTGCGTATGCTATAGCGTAATAGCCAACATTCTTATCAGTGTCCTTAACGTCGCTGAACGGAGACTTGTAGATGCCCTTCAGCTCCGGAATGGCGTCTCCTGCTACAGACTTTGTGAAGATCACCAGTGCGTCGCCGCGGGTCAGCTTCTTGCTTTCTTCGTCGGTATTTACGCCCATGAGCTGCTCGAATACTGCGGAATCGGCGGTGTCGTTCTCGCTGAACTTTTCAGTGGAGATGAGGTATCCGTGATCGTCCAGTGCCTTCGCCATCTTCAGTATCTTCTTGTCCTTTATGCCGGAGAGGTCGTTCGCAGCATCGGAGGAATACTGCCAGTCGTACACCGGCTCGCCGGTAGTCGCGTCAACGTAAACGTCGGAATCGGTGCCGTATACGAGCACGGTCTTGGTTTTCTTATCGGTAAATCTTGCGAGATAGTAGAGGTTCAGGTCGTTGTTTTCCCAGAACTTCTGCATTACCATGTCGGTGCTGAGCATTCTGGAGGAATCGGGAAGCTTAACGTCAGTATAGCTGTAGCTGTAGTTAGTCAGCTTCATATCTGCATTGAGGCCTACGCTGATGGAATCTCCGCTGACCAGTATGTCGCTGGAGTATCTGTCCCAGGAATGGCTGCTTCCGTTATAGAATGTTTTGTTGTTCTGGTCTGTCCAAGAGTAATCAGTGGAAGGATTGCCCTTGTATTCCACAAAGCGGTCGCCGGCGTAGGCCTTTGCGATCTCCTCGGCGAGTTTGTCAGCCTTATCGAGGTCATATGAGCTGGATCTGCTGTCACGGGTATCCCAGAAATAATAGCTCATTATCTGACCGCTTTCCGCGTCAACGGTGATATTGACCTCCTGCCAGTTCTGGGCTGATTCTACTGCCGGAACGCTTACAGAACCGTCCTCCTCGACTATCTCCTCGTAAACGTAGTCGTTCTCGTCGGGAACGTAGCTGGAGAAGTTCGCGGTGTAGTAATACTTGTCCTTACCGGTAAAGCTTACCTTGTAAAGGTCAGATGAAACAAGCTCCATATCAGTGGAATAGGTCAGCCACTTATCCGCCTGCATGAGCTTTATTACAGCTTCGCTGCTTGCGTAGGGGAGCTTCTTATCAAGCTCTGCCTGCTCCTGCTCGGTGAACTGATAGCCGCCTTCGCCGCTGCCCTTTCCGGTGTCCATGTCGGCGACTGCATCTTCGGTTTCGTTGCTGCCGTCATAGTAGCCGTCGGCGCTGAAATCACTCTTTTTGCCGGTGAACGCGTTTATCTCGCCGTACTGGCCCTGGCGGTATACCAGTCTTGCGGTCACTTTTTTGGTCTGCCAGTCGTAATCAAACTCATACTGCGGGGTGAGCTGTATCATCTCAGCGTACTTCTGCTTTGCCTTGTCAAGTGAGATAGCGGACTTGCTGTCCCTGAAAGACGCATTGACATGCCAGCTCATGTGGAAGCCCATGATATCGCCGGTGTCCTTGTCTAGCACTATGGAGCCGCGGTCGTTGCTGACCGGTACGCCGTTCTTGGTTCTTACGAAAGAGAACTGCGCTTTGCTGCCGTACATGGTGATGTTAAGGCTGTCACGGTCGATGGAGATAACGTCGGCAACCGTCGGATTCAGCTTCTTGACCGCTGCCTGAGCCTTCTTGTAGAGCGCGTCGCCGGTGAGCTTTGCAAAGTGGCTGTCGGCATTCTTGGACGAATACATGGAGCTGTCGAAATAGGACAGTATCAGACTTCCGCATACGGTTACTGATACTTCCCTGTATTCGTCTGCGTCGGCAGGGGTGCTCCATGTGAGGTTGTAGGTGGTGGTCTTGTAATTTTCAGAGGTGTTGTAGCTGAATTCGGTCAGCTCCTCCGGAATGTCAAGGCGGGTCTTTGCGATCGTTATTGCGGAAGCGAGGGCTTCGCTGTTCTGTCCGTCTGCGAATGCGCAGATACTGGTCGATGTGAGCGCGGTAACTGCCGCCATGCTCATTGCAAGTATTCTTCTTTTCATGGTGAAACCTCCCTTGGGTGTTTGATTAATACTCCGGACTGTCTGTATCCGGCGCGTTTTTGCTTTGGATCTCCCGGGCGTTCGGCCCGTTCTGTCTATAAAACAAAGTTCCCCATAAAAAGGTTGCAAGTTTTTTTATATTTTGGTTTTTGCCAGGAATGCTTTAGCCCGGTTTACAAGCAGCCGGTCGTTGTCGTAGTTCAGCACCGCCCCTGCCTGACCTATCTCGACCCAGCGCACATCGGCTATTTCTTCTTCCTGGCGTTCGCATTCGAACGTTACCGCCCGGGCAAGGAAGTACACTACTTCCTTGGTTATGTCCCGGCGTGGGTTGAATACCACTACCTGGCGGAACGACGGGTCGTCTATTGATACGTCGATGTTCGTTTCTTCTTTTATCTCGCGGATTGCTGTCTGCATTTCGTTCTCGCCGGGCTCCATGTGACCCTTCGGGAACGACCAGCAGCCGGATCTTACATGCTTTATCAGCAGGATCTCTGTGTTCCCGTGGCGCTTTCTGTATACTATTGCACCGCAGGATTTCTCGTGATTCATGCCCCGTTTGTCCTTTCCTCTTATACTATATATAATATAACGATATCTCTTGTCCCGGATTCTCCGGGCGCTTTTACTATTTCTATACTATTATAACACATATCCGGACGTTTGTCATCATATATTTTTGCAAACCCGCATTCTTATGCAGATGGAGTTTACGATGTGAAAAAACATGGACGTTTCATTGTCTTAAACTAACAAACTTATAAAACGCAACATTGTTGATTTTTGTTAAGAATGACGACAAACTCACAAGTTTGATTTTTAGTGATTTTTACAAAAAGAAAACGTTTAAATTACAGATTTTTACAGAAACTCGGCTTTTAATCGAATGATTACAAATTGGTTACAAATGAGATTTGTGAAACTTCAACAAAATTATGAACTTCCGTTCGTTTGACATTGACAAGGAAAAGGGCTATAATACAAACCATCGAAGCGAAAAGCTCCGTGCGGCCTTTTGTGCTGCTTTCAAAAAAGAGAACGATCAGAAGCCGACTTCCGCCTTAGCGGAGGGTAGATAGATAACAGGCTTCGAAATGCAAAGCTCTGTTGGGGACAGTGCGTTTTGCTTCAGCTTAGGGCTTTCCCCAAAGCCTGACGCTGTACGGAAGTTACACCCGCATTCCGGCACCTGCCGGATACGGGGAGATTGCCGGGAGGGCATGAGTAACTACTCAGGAGGCAAATATGAAACCACAGATGATAAACGCCAAGATGAACAAGCTGGATCTCAGAAGCAGGCTCGTCAAGGCGGCTATGTTCGCAGCCACGATATTTATGGTGGCAGTTATGACAGGTTCGATCTACTTCAAGGATCGGGTCTACATTACGGATAACGGCGTTACAAGAGAACTCATGACGTCTGAATCCGATGTTTACGCCATACTGAAGCTCGGCAACTACCAGCTCAGCAGCAATGACAAGGTATCCTACGAGGAAGTCAGCAGCAACACCGCCTACATCACCATTTATCGTGCGTTCGACGTGAACGTCACCGCTGACGGCGAAACAAAGGCAGTTCCGATGATTGAAGGAACCGTTGCAGACGTCCTTGAGAAGGCAGGAATCACTCTCGGCGAATACGACGAGCTTTCCTGCGAACTCACCGACCGTGCTTACAAGGACATGGACATCACCGTGACCCGCGTTGAGTACGTCACCCGCGAAAGCACCTCTGATATCGCTTACGACACGGAATACACCGACAACTGCAACCTCGCCATAGGCACAGAGAATGTTGTCACCGCCGGAGTTAATGGCAAGTGCGTATACACCGTCAAGGAAAAGTACGTAGACGGCAAGCTGACAAGCCAGGAGCTTATCAGCGAAAAGACCACCGCAGAGCCTGTTACCCAGGTCGTCGAGCGCGGCACGGCTTCCGCTGTTCCGTATTCCAAGACTTCCGACCCCGAGGCTGTGAAGCTGGTAAACGGCATTCCGGAGAACTACACACGCGTTCTTTCGGGTAAGTCCACCGCGTACACCGCGGGCTACGGAGCGCGCACTGCAAGCGGCAGAGCCGCCGAGATAGGCACCTGCGCCGTAAATCCGAACGTTATCCCTTATGGGAGCAAGCTTTACATCGTATCCCACGACGGCAGAAAGGTATACGGCTACGCCGTTGCCGCTGATACCGGTCTTGGTCTGATGGACGGCACCGTGCTGGTCGACCTTTATTTCGGCAGCATGGCGGATCATTATTACGATAGCTGCGCATGGGGCGCTGTTCAGGTTGATATTTACGTTCTCGAGGAAGGGAACGGCTGATAAAAAGGCTGCGGATCCGCAGCCTTTTTAAATTATAGACATTATAAGCCCGGGAGGCTCGCTGCTTCCCGGGCTGTGTTTTATTTGTAGAGGCTGCCGTAAGCTGCGCAGGCTCTGTAATCGGCGCCTTCAAGGTCGGTGGTGCCGAATGCGCTCCATGCGTGCGGGCGGAACAGGCGGTCGTCAGAGAGGTTATGCAGGGATACCGGTATCCTCAGCATGCTTGCCAGGGTGACGAGATCCTCGCCGATGTGGCCGTATACGAAGCAGCCGTGATTTGCTCCCCAGTTTGCCATGACGTTGTAAACGTCGGAAACGGCTACCTTATCGGGAACCGTGATGGGGGCGAACCATGTGGAAGGCCATGTCGGGTCCGTTCTGCCGAGGAGGGTCTTGTTTACGTCCTCGGGGAGCTCCACTGTGTAGCCTTCGATTATCTGTATTGTCGGACCGAGGTGCTTTACGTAATTCACGCGGGCGAAGGTGCAGGGCATAACTCCCTGTGTGGAGTAGCTGGAGGAGAATCCGCCGCCGCGGAAGTATCCGAGGTTTGCGCAGGGCCAGGTCGTTGCATTCAGGCATGCGTCGATGTCCTTTTCGGTCATGTCCCACCAGGGCTTCATTACGCTCTCGCCGTTTTCGTCTTTTACTGCGCCGGTTCCGTCCAGCGCTGCCGCGCCGGAGTTTATCAGGTGGATAAATCCGTTTGCCGCCTTGCCGTTGGGAGTCCAGCCGGTCACGCGCTTCACGGAATCAGGAGACCAGTATGTGCGCACGTCTGCGAATACCGCTGCGCGTCCGGTCAGCAGGTGCAGGAACATCAGGGTAGTTCCGTTGAGCGTGTCGTTTTCCGTTGCAAAGGGGATAGGCTCGCGTGCGCCGTTCCAGTCGAAGGTGGTGTTAAGTATAGCTTCTGTGAAATCAGCATTGGGCATGAAGTCCGTCCACATTCTCTGACCCTGGAATCCGCCCAGTACGGCGTTCCTGCCCTTGGATTCCTCAAGCCAGCCCATTTCTGCGAGCTTCGGGTTGCCCTTGAGGATATCGCGGATTATGCAGGTCATCTTCGCGATGAACTCCCAGTTCTCCTCCTTTTCCTTTGCGGAGAGTACCGGGCGCATGTAGGTCATGCCCGGGGTGGGGTTGATGTCTACGCCCTCGGGGCATTTCTCCTTTATCCAGGCGAGCGCCTTCTTGTACTCGGCTTCATCGTATATCCCCAGCTTTTCGCGGCGGATTATCTCGGTCATGTCGACCCACTCGGGGTGTATACCGAGGTAATCGCGGAAGAATTCCTCGTTGCAGTAGGCTCCGGCAATACCCATAGCCTGTGAACCGATATTAACGTAGCTCTTGTTCTTCATGTCGCCGACAGCCGCTGCACAGCGTGCAAACCGCAGTATCTTTTCTTCAACGTCGGATGGTATAACAGTATCGTCGGCGTCCTTTACGTCGTGCCCGTAGATGGAGAAGCAGGGCATGCCGATCTGCGCGTATGCGGAGTTCGCCGCTGCGAGGAAAACCGCGCCGGGGCGCTCGGTTCCGTTGAAGCCCCACACTGCCTTGATGGTGTTCGGATTCTCGTCGATTACCTGGGTGACGTAGCACCAGCAGGGTGTTACCGTGAGGGTCGCCACGATGTTTTCAGTGGCGAATTTGTCGGCGCAGGCTGCGCTTTCTGCGATTCCGCCGATGGTGGTGTCCGCGATGACGCACTCCATGGGTTCGCCGCTTGCGTGGCGTACTTTACTGCTGATGAGCTCCGCCGCCGCCTTTGCCATGTTCATGGTCTGGACTTCAAGGCTTTCGCGTATTCCGAACTGTCTTCCGTCAATGACGGGTCTGATTCCGATTTTTGATAACATTGGTACTGTTCCTTTCAGATTTCTCCGGTAAACGGCCATGCGTTTACATTGCTTCATGTACAATTATACCAAAAACTCTTCCTGAAATCAAGGAGTTTTTCGGAAAATATATAAAAACATGCGCAAAAAAGTCTGACTGGTTGAAAATTTTATATATGACGAGTGGGGGAAAACTCTTACTTTCCCCCACACCCATTTAATTGTTTTGGTTTCGCGCCTACGTGCAGAGTTGCCGTGCTTCGCACGGAGGTTTCGCCCTTGTCGCCCGATAAAATGGAACCCTGGTCGCTGAATTATGGTTTCTCGACGGTCTTAAGCTGAACCTGAACGATGCCGCTTGTATTGTCAATCCTCGCCTAGTTTCAGCGCCTTGTTGATGTTTATTTTGCGTATTATGCCGCCAAGCACTGCAAAGCCGCCTATCAGCATTATCGCTATTATCACGTACATCTTTATATAGTCGCCGGGATCTCCCTGCACGCGGAACGGCGGTACCTGGTCGGCTGCGTCGTACATCGTGCGGAACATCGGTACAAACATGTCGCTTGCAATGCCGCCTATTACAAATCCCATCGCGATCGACACCAGGCTCACAAGAAGCTGCTCCCAGCCCAGCGTTGAGATGACTTCGCGGAACGTAACGCCCATCGCACGCAATACGCCGAACTGCAATGTTCTGGAGCGTATGGAGATTATCCAGTATATCAGGAAGCCTATGACCGTCATCAGCATTATTACGACAAAGCCGAGGGTCAGCGCGCCGTTCATTCCCTGGAGCGCCGGGTCGGTCTTTTCTTCAATGAGCATCTGGCTGCTGTCCTGGATACGCTGTATCTTCAGGTTCTTTGCCGATATGTCGGCGTAGAGCTGCTCGCTTGTCGCGCCGTCCTGGAGTTTCAGCCATATCTGGTAGGGCTGAAGCTCGGTCAGCTTACGGATATAGTTGTAATTGCATATCAGGAAGTCCTTGGCCGTGGTTTCGCTGGTGCTCGAGTTTACTTCCACCTGCTCGGTGGGGTCAAGCCCCGGCCAGTAATCTACGAATGCAAGCACTGTCAGGTCTATTGAGTCGTTTCCGCTCAGTTTTACCGATATCGTGTCGCCGAGCTGCACGCCCTTTTCCTCCCAGCCCCTGGACGCAAGCACGCCCGCCTTGTAGTCCACAAGGGCGGAGCAGTAGTTCCACCAGTGAACAGGAAGCAGGTCGCTTCTGAACCATGCGGTCTGTGAAAATTTGCCCGGCTCTATCGCCATAAGGGTGGGGTCTACGTCGGAGCGCTGACCGTTGTATGTCGCGCGAACGTCGGTGCGGAGCACTCTTGTGGCGGTCTCAACGCCGGAGAGATTCTGGAAGTCGTCCATGTCTATTTCAACATAGCTGGTCTCGTCCTCGACGTTTTCAAGCCGCCAGTAGGCGTCTATCACTACGTCGGCTCCGTTGGAGTAGTAGATGCGGTCGGATTTGCTGTTGTTTATCGCCCGGGCTGTATTCGCTGAGAATATTCCAAGCGCGAAGGTCACGGACAGGAACAGCATGAGGAAGCGCTCCCTGCCGCCCTGTGAGCGTGCTACGGAGGTTATCGCGATGTATTGCGGGACTGTCCAGAAACGTTTTCCTATATAATAGACAAGCCGGAGAACGTAGGGGTAAACTCTTATAAAGAGAAGCCCCGCGCCCATGATGAACATTGTCGAGAAAACAAAATACAGCGGGTTTATCGTGCCGTCGGAGACATAGGTGCCGTCTGCGAAAAGGCGCTTTATGCTCCGAGCCGTGAAGAAGTACCACACCAGCGAGCCGCCGAGCAGTATCACGTCGATACAGAGCTTTTCCCACAGGGACATTTTTACTACCCGCGCCTTGCTCTGCTTGTACTTTACTATAGAGAGCTTGGAGGCGGGGATTATCGGGAGCATGGTGGTGATGAAGAATATCACCACGGCAAGCAGCGCATAGATGAACGCGTCAAGGCTGAGCTTCACGGAAAGCCCGGTGCGGTTCACGAATTCCAGGAATCCGTTTGATACGCCCAGGAAGCTGCACAGGAGCATTCCTATGAACGGAGCGGCGATGAACGTCACAAGTCCGAGCACGCCTGCTTCCATCGCGTATATCGCGAATATCTGACCGGAGGAGGCTCCGCGGCTCTTGAATACCGCTATTTCGTTCTTCTCCTGCTCAACGTTTAGCTGGGATACCATGAACAGGTAGAATGCAAGCATTACTATCGTCGGTATCTGGAGTATCCAGAGCATGGATTTCAGGTTTGCGGCGCGCACCGCGTATTCCGACAGGATATCGTTTATTCCCATTGAAAAGCGGAGGTCGTTCACGGGGTATATGGTGAAATCCTCGTCTATGGTCTTGGTTATGGAACTGAGGTCGTTCAGGTCCATCTTCTGATAATCGAAGGAGTATCGGATATCCGCAGAGCCCAGCGTTGTTACGCCGGTGTCGAGGTAATCGCCTAGGAAAGTGTCGTAGTCGATGAGAAATGCGTTGAGATACGGCTCCATCGTTTCTGACCAGTAGCTGTCGTTTTCGCTCGACTGCCGGAATACTCCGGATACCGTTACGTACAGCGGCTCGGCGGAGGTGTAGAAACTATTCTGTATCTCGTATGTTCCGCCGCAGGATATTCCCAGGGTCTTGAGGCACTCCTCGTTGCATATGACCTGGAATGTTCCGTCGGGCTGCTGACCAGGAGCGTACATTCCGCCCTCTATGAAGGTTACGTGATCCTCAAGTCCGGTCATTCCTATGACCTTGACGCGGGCGGTCTTGCCTGTGGTGAGGTACATGTAATCATCATAGATGATGGTCTTTTTATTTGCCTGGGGCATGTCTATCCTGGAAGTGCGGTCGTCTACAAGTTCCGTCATTTCCTGGACCGCAGAGCGGCGCTGGGCGTTATCCGCCTTTATCGGCACCGATTTCGTTACGACATATTCGCCGGGATACTCGCCGGTCTCCTGCTGGTACGCCTGCATGTCCTTTATAAGTATGCGCTGGAGAGATGAGTCCATGTAAATGGGCACGGTACTCATCATTCCTGCCGCAAGCAGAAATCCGATGAACAGGCACAGCACCATCCAGCGGGTGCTTCGCATTTTTCTGAATAATAGTGTTAACACAGCGTACCTCCGTCAGCGTACTACAACTCGGTCGCCTGCGTTCAGCCCGGTGAGTATTTCGGCTTCGGTGGCGTTGGTTATTCCTACAGTTACGTCGACTTCTTTCTTGGTGTCGTTTTCGTCGAGTATGGTTACATAGGTGCGGTCGCCGTCGGTTTTTACCAGGGTCTTGGATATTACTACAGCGTTCTCATGACGCGCGAACACTGCGGTTATATCCGCGGTCTGTCCTACGGTCAGGAATGAGGGCGTTCCGTCTGTGAATTCACAGTATATCGACGAAGTATCCTTCATCACGGCGGGGAAGTCGTCGTAAAGTCCTTCCTTTACATCGGTGGGAGTTTTGGAAACGTAGCCGGAGTAATCTTCGCCGTCTACCGTTATGGTGACCTCTTCGCCCAGCGGGAAGCTTTTCATATTGGAAGAACTATACTGTATACAGAGCTGCGAAGGGTCAACTATCTTTATTATAGTCTTATATGCGGTCACTGTCGTTCCGGGGTCCATATCCTGCACGAAGCAGACTTCACCGGTCATTCCCGCATATATGCGGGAGTTGTTGAGCTGGCGCTCGTACTCGGTCAGGGTGTTCTGCTCCATTTCGAGGGTCAGTCGTGCGTCTGCCGTTCCGGACGAGTTGTAGGCAATCTGAGCCTTCTGGACGATCAGCAGCTGCTGCTTATACAAATAGTCAAGTTCGCCGACGTCAAGCTCGGCAAGAAGGTCACCCTCTTCAACATGCTGCCCGGCGGTTACATAGATCGTCTTCAGGGTTCCGCCGCTTTCAGGGAAGCTGGCGTTATACTGAGATTTGCAGAATACGTAGCCGGTCGCAACGGTCTTGTCCTCTATTGTTTTTTGCTTGGCTGTGTAGGTGGAGTAGGCTATGTCCTCGATCGCAACGGTCGGCGGTTCGAGGAGTTCTTCCTCGGCAGGGAAAAAAAAGCAGCCGGTCATACCGGTCATTGAAATAATAAGCGCTGCGGACATTATAATCTTATGTTTCATGATAATACCTCAATATATAAAGAAATATAATATTACTATAACATAAAGCGGGTAAAAAGGCTATAGGTTTACGAGAATTTGTGTAAAAATATATAAAAAAGAATTAGTTGTTTGTGAAAAAGCGCGAGTAAAGTAAGTAAAAGAGTGTAAAAAAGGGCGTGCAACAGTGCATGTTGCTGTGTATTGTTGAAAAAGAGTTAAATATATAGGACATAAGTAACGAATGAAAAAAACTTTTCAAAAAAGTGTTGACTTTTGCCGGTGAAGGTGATATAATAGACAAGCACTCGAGATGAGGGCACAGCGAAAGCGAAAAGGTCACAAAAAACTTTGAAAAAAGTTTTGAAAACCTCTTGACAAACGAGAGACAATGTGATATAATATAAAAGCTTTCGAAAAGGAAGTCGCTTCTTTTGAAAGAACCAAGGTGGTTTGAAAAAAACTTTGAAAAAAGTTTGAAAAACCTCTTGACAAACTCGAAAAGATGTGATATAATAACAAAGTCGCCT
>ERZ780148.2166-NODE-2166-length-11892-cov-2.534595_pt1 | contig 11892 bp, 11 predicted proteins | sample MGYA00510984_ERZ780148 | MGnify/ENA primary metagenome ERZ780148 (study PRJEB29588, sample SAMEA2160902) | human gut metagenome | biome: human gut; feature: human-associated habitat; material: faeces | place: Denmark | collected 2008/2010 ...
GCTTATGATAAATGCGGACAGCTACCTGCCCGTTGACGGTGAGCTCATCCCGACAGGCGAGGTGAGACCCGTTGACGGCACGCCTTTTGATTTCCGCACTCGCCGAGAGATCAAAAACGGATATTACGACCACTGCTTTGTGCTCAACGGCGAAAAATGTGCCGAGCTGTACGAGTCAGAGTGCGGCAGGATCATGCGTGTCACGACCGATATGCCCGCCGTCCAGTTTTACGCAGGCGGTGCAACCGGCACACGACATGGCAAAAACGGCGCAGTCTACGGCAAAAACTCCGCCCTGTGCTTAGAAACGCAGTTTTACCCCGATGCACCCAACCGCCCCGACTTCCCGACCGCCGTATTAAGAGCAAACGAGACCTACTCACACCGCACGGTGTACGAGTTTGCGACGGATAAACGAGAATGACTACGATAAAGATAGACGAATACACCTTTTCCGTTGATGTCGAAAAGACGAGGAAGTATTACGAAACGCACTCTCTGTGCGACTGCGCAAGCTGCCGCAATTTCTATGCGCAGGTGAGGGGAAAGCTCCCGAAGCTTGATGAGTTTTTTACGCAGTTCGGCGTTGATATCTCACGCCCCGACGAAATATGGAGCGTTGAAGCGGATGACCATATCGACTACATAAGCACCGACTATACCGTCTGTGGCAGGGTCGAGGAAATGGGCAAGTACGAAATAGACCTATACGACGAGCAATTTTTGAGCGTCGTCGTGACCGACGGCTTTACCTCTCCAAACGAGCAGACCGGCGAGTATTTTACCCTCTCCGTCGATAATATCTCGCTCCCGAGGGTCTTAAACGAGCCTTTCCCGAAGCCGATAAAGGCAACTGCCGCATCAAAGTTTAAGCGCTTCCTCGGCAAAATATTCGGATAAAATAAGTCTCCTTTTGCATCGGCAAAAGGAGACTTTGCTATTAATCTAATCAATCCAGCGCCAAGCCCCAGACTGTGTCACGGGGGAGAGCTTTGGCCTCGTAGGCTGCAATAAACGGAGTGCCGTAGCGGTCAGGGCGGCGTACAAGTGCGCTTTTTGCGCCGAGCTTACTGCACAGCGCCGGAATAAACTCCGGAGAGTCGTTCAGCACCTCTTTCACAAGCAGAACACCGTTATCCACATAGCCGCAGGCGATGCCGCCCTTGCAGCCGAACAGCCCGCCGCCGTATCTCTTGCACAGAGCTTCCTGAAACAGCATGTAGCCGTAATTTAGGTTTACATAATTATTATCACGCAGAATATCCGCACGCTTGAAGGCGTACTCATCGGCAAAAAGCGGTGTTATTTCGGCGGCGTTGTCCGAGGGAAGCACCGTCTCGTATAGGCACCTTGTTGCGGTCTGAAATCCGCCGACACGCTCGTACCATGCATACAGCGACTCCTCGGCGGGAAGCGTGGTGCAAATTTCAATGCCGTTTTCCCAGCAGTACCTTTCGCAGGCTGAAATGAGCTTTGCGCCGATGCCGCAATTGCGGGCAGAAGGCTCAACGGCGACGGCGTAGATATACCCTAACTTTACCGGCAGCTTTTCTGGGCTCCAAAGCTCGGCGTCCAGAAGATACGCAGCGCCCAAAAGCTCACCGTCTGCCTCTGCGACAAGTCCGGTTCCCATTGACGGCAGCAGCTCAAAAAAGCGGTCAACGAGCTCCGGCGCATCACCGAAGGTCTCCATCCACAGGCGCTTGAGCGAGGGGATATCATCCTGCCGGTATTCGTTTATATTGATTGCGTAATACATATCATCTTGACCTTACGATGTATTTTAGGAGTATCTCCTCGGGCTTATACGACAGCTTGGAGGTGCGCAGAGCAGGGTTGCCCATGTCATCTTCTCGGTTTACATAACGCACATCCGGGTGCTTTGCCATGACCATGTGGGCCATCTCACGGCAGAGCATGGTGTATGCTCCGTCAATGTCGGTGTAGGCCTTTTCAAAGTGTGTGCAGAAGGTGTCGGAGCTTATGACCTCACCGACGGTGAAGCCGACGAGCCTGCCGTCTGCAATGAGCATACCGCCCTCAAGACCCAGCTTGTCAAAGCTTTCAAAGCCACGGACTATGGCATCGTGCTCAAAGCCTATATCATCGGTAAGCCGGTCTTGCGACTGCCGCGTCCACTTATCGAGCATATCGAGACAATCGGGGAGGCGGTCGGCCGTTATCGGCTCAAAGCTCCATTTGTGCTCGGCCTCAAAGCGGTTGCAGTAGTTGCGCTTTGCGTGCAAATGTCTGCCCGGGTATTCGGCGAGCTTGTCTATCTCGTAGATATAGTCTGAAAAATCCCTGTCCTCGGTGACTTCAAACCCATCGGGGTAGGCTTCGTTTATGAGCGCAAGGTGTTCCTCGCAAACGCCGCAGATGCGCAAGGGGAGAGCGTTCCTGTCGCATATGCCCTGCATAAATTCAAAGCTCGGACGGATATCTCCGCTGCCGACGGGGAAGGCGAAGAACAATTCGCCCTTTCTGTGCAGCAAAGTGACGAGTCTGTCGCCGCAGAGGGTGACAGACTGCTTAAAGCGCTTGTCCCACATGTAAACATTGCCGAAGCAGAAGTCGGCACTGCGGGAGTTTTCAATTTCAAAAAGCCTGTCAACGGCAGACTTTAGGTCAAGTGTGATTGGCTTAAGAGAGTGCATCGGTCAATAGGTTTCCTTACAAATTCTTTTTATCTCGCTTCTTATCGAGCGCAGGTCGGCAAAGGTCTCGGGGCGCTTTGAAATATCCCTGAGCAGCGCCGAGGGGTGGTATATCGCAGTCATGCGGCGGCCGTTAATGTCAAACCACAGTCCGTGCTCACGGGTGATGCGAAAATCATCCCGAATGAGCGCTGTGGCGGAAATGCGGCCGAGACATATAATTATTTTGGGGTCTACGAGCTCTATCTGCTCTGCGAGCCACGGGTAGCAGGCATCCTGCTCCTCGTCACGGGGGTCACGGTTTCTCGGCGGGCGGCACTTTACGATGTTTGCGATGTACACCTTGCTGCGGTCAAGGTCTATCATCCTGAGCATATTGTCAAGCAGCTGCCCCGCCGGCCCCACAAAGGGTATGCCCTGCAGATCCTCCTGCTCACCCGGGCCTTCGCCGATGAGCATGACCTCGGCACGGTCGTTGCCGACACCGAACACCAAATTCGTCCGTGTTTTTCCGAGCTCGCAGCGCATGCAGCCCAAACAATTGGCGTTCAGCTCCTCCATATTAGCACAGCGCATCAGCTTTCCTCCGAATACTTCGCAAGCTCCAGCAGGATCTCACGCTTGTTATTATCAGGGTATTCCATTACATAGTCGAGCAGGAATTTGAGCATCTCGCCAAGCTCCGGACCCTTGAGTCCAAGACTCAACAGATCGTCGCCCGAGACGGCAAGATGTTTGAGCGAAAAGCACTCGCCGCTTTTGAGCACGGCTTTGAACTCCTTTTCGCAGTTAAGTCCGTTTATAACATCGTAGGCGGCGACTGCGCAGGCTACGGAGTCGACCCCGTAGCGGCTCAAAAGCTTTTTCCAGCCTAACTTATCCGTCGGTGCTTCGCACTTTAGCATTTCCTCGGCATCGGCGCAGCAGCGCAGGGTGCGCCCATCGAGCCGAAGCTCCTCCAAAAATGCGTGCGCCGACGGGATATAGCCGTATTTTTGGAGCATTATACTGAATGTGACCCAACGGGTCAAGGGCTTGCGGGTCATGCTCGCAATGTCGGCATAATTGGGGCTTGCCCAGCCGTTTCCGGGTATGTAGCGCCTTAAAAGTCCGAACTTTATCGCAACGCCCAGCGTCTCGGGGCGGGTGGTGAGAAGTATCTTCTCAAGCTCATCACGCACACGCTCCGGCGCAAGCTCTGCGGCAAGGGGGGCGCACTCGAATATTGCGGCAACGGTCTCGTATTCTATTGTAAAGCCGAGACGCGCGGAAAAACGGAGTGCCCTGAACATTCGCAGCGCATCCTCGTTAAACCTGAGCATCGGGTCACCGACACAGCGTATCGTACGCTCACGGATCGCCTGTACGCCGTCAAAGGGGTCGGAGAGCATGCCGTCTGCCGAAAGGGCGATGGCGTTCATCGTAAAATCACGGCGGCTGAGGTCGCTTATGAGTTCGGAAACGAAAGTTACCGACTCCGGCCTGCGGTGGTCACGGTAGCTGCCGTCGGTGCGGAAGGTCGTGACTTCTGCGGAGCGGTTGCCGACCTTGACGGTGACGGTGCCGTGCTTTATGCCGGTGGGCTCCGAGCCCGGGAAAATGCTCATGACCTCCTCTGGCAGAGCGCTCGTGCATATATCCCAGTCCTGCGGGGTAATGTCCATGAGCACATCACGGACGCAGCCGCCGACAAGATACGCCTGATGCGATCTTGCCTGCAGACCGAACAGTATTTGCCTGACATATTTGGGCGGGTTTATTTGTGGCATGAATAACACCTATAACAGTATATGAATATTAAACTACTTGTAAAGTCTCGATTACAGTATTATAATATCATTTGCCAAATGATACATCAATAAGAATTTGTAAATTAAAGATGCGGCAAAATCGCATTGATTGGAGATATTATGTCTGATTTTGATAAGTTTCTTAAAAAGGGCAGCAAGGGTCATCTTATAGGCATCGGCGGCGTTTCAATGTCTCCGCTTGCCGAGGTCCTGCATGACGCAGGGCTTGAGATAACCGGCTCTGACATCGCAGAGAGCGAGCGCACCTCAAATCTCCGTGGCAAGGGTATTGAAATCTTCATCGGCCACGATGCGGCGAACATCACCCCCGATACGCAGTTTGTCGTCAGAACTGCCGCCGCCCATGACGACAACCCCGAGGTCATAAGAGCGCATGAGATGGGCATCCCCGTGTTCGAGCGCACGCAGGCTTGGGGCGCCATAATGAAGGGGTATAAAAATGCCCTGTGCATTTCCGGCACGCACGGCAAGACCACGACCACTTCCATGATCACCACCGCGCTGGAGCTGGCAGGCCGCGACCCGTCCGCTGTCATCGGCGGCAAGCTTCCGCTGATCAATGCCGCTTTTGCAGGCCGGCCACCGTGTCGGCAACGGCGACACCATCATCATGGAGTCGTGCGAGTATTATAATTCGTTTTTGCAGTTTTATCCCACGGTCGCCGTGATACTGAACATTGAGTCGGATCACCTCGACTTTTTCTCCGGCATCGAGGATATCAAGAAGAGCTTCCGTGCCTTTGCCGAGAATGTGCCGCATGACGGCTATGTCGTTGCAAACTACGACGATGAGAACACCATGGACGCTCTCAAGGGCATTGACCGCAATGTCGTGACCTTCGGTCTTACCTCCAAGGCGGATGTGTACGCAAAAAATGTTGTGCGCATAGGCTCGCTCACGAAGTTTGACATTATGTACAAGGGTAAGTACCTTGAGACGGCAAATATCCATGTCCCCGGCGAGCATAATCTCAAAAACGCACTGGCCGCAGCGGCCGCAAGCATTTGCCTCGGCATAAAGCCGACGGCGATAAAGTACGGCCTTGCGGGATTCTCCGGCGCCGGACGGCGCTTTGAGTTCAAGGGCAAGTTTAACGGTGCGGATGTCTTTGACGACTACGCCCACCATCCGGGCGAGGTCAAGGCACTGCTTGACGCCGTTGAGCTTTTAGGCTACAAGCGCACCATCGTTATATTCCAGCCGCACACCTACAGCCGCACAAAGGCGCTGTTTAACGACTTTGTCCGCCAGCTCAAGCGGCCGGATATCGTCTACCTTGCCGAGATATTTGCCGCCCGTGAGAAAAACACTCTCGGCATCAGCTCCAAGGACTTGGCGGATAACATAGACGGTGCAAGGTTTTACAAAACCTTCGGCGAGATAGTTCAAAGTCTGCGCGAGACGGCTCAGCCCGGTGACATTATACTCACCGTCGGAGCGGGCAATGTCTATAAGATCGGCGAGCAGCTTTTAGAGGACGATTACGAGTAATAAAACAACGATGCATGATCTCGGCATAACAATGCCGAGATTTTGCTGCCGAATCAAGACATACAAATGTGAAACGGAGAATACTATGGAAATACAATGGCTTGGACATTCATGCTTTAAGATAAGCCATGACGGCTACAGCGTCGTCATTGACCCTTATGACCTCACGAATGCGCACTACCCGCCGCTCAAGGTCGATGCCGATGCGGTGCTCGTGAGTCATGAGCACAGGGGACACAACTACCGTGAGGGCGTGCGCCTTTCCGGCACGACGAAGCCCTGCCCGTACGAGGTGAGCGTCATTGACTGCTTTCACGACACGAGCTGGGGCTCATTAAGAGGCAAAAATAAGATACATATCATCAATTGGGACGGATACAAGCTCGTACACATGGGAGACCTCGGCAGTATGCTCACCGATAACGAGAAGGCCGAGCTTTTCGGAGCAGATGTCCTCATGATAGCCGCCGGCGGCTTCAGAGCCATGCCCAGCGATAAAACAAAGCCCCTCGCAGACGAAATTTTTGCAAATGTCGTAATCCCCATGCACTATGCGCATGACGGCTGCGGCAGCCGCAGGATGGAAAGGGTGGAGGCATTCACCGACCAGTACATGCCGCTTGACCTTGTGCATTTTTACGATACCGACACCATAACCATCGACTATAACACGCCCCAGCAGGTGGCGGTGCTCAAGTACATGAGGTGATTGTTTACACAAATCCCTTGATTTATCGCTATCGGCGGTATATATTACACTAAGTTTTAAAATGATAAGCGTAGGGGGAAAGCCCGTGGGTAAAGCAAAGGAACAAAACTATCTGCACGGTGCGGCAATACTCACCGCCGGCGTTGTTATAATGAAGATCCTCGGTGCGATCTACAAGATCCCCATCGGAAACCTGCTCGGTGACGACGGGTACGGCCTGTTCATCTCGGCGTACAATGTCTACAGCGTGTTTCTGATGCTGGCGACAGCCGGCCTGCCGGTGGCATTGTCGAGAATGGTGAGCGAGGCTCACACGCAGGGCAGGCAGATGCAGGTACGCCGCACCTTCTCTGTCGCATTGTGGACATTTTTCGCATTAGGCGCAATCAGCACGGCGATAATGTTCCTGTTTCCTGATTGGCTTGCCGGTATCCTGCATAATCCCGACACCGCACTGAGCATACGCACGCTTGCACCGGCGGTGCTTTTGGTGTGCCTTACCTCGGCGTTCAGGGGCTATGCGCAGGGACACGGAAACATGATACCCACGACCGTGGGTCAGGTGCTCGAGGTGCTCGTCAAGGTCGTTGTCGGCCTTTTGCTGGCGTGGTATTTTGTCGCAAACGGCTACGATAAGCCCATTGCCTCGGCCGGAGCCATCTTCGGCGTTACCGTCGGCTCGTTGGCGGTGCTTATATACATGTATGTGTATAAGGTTCGCAACTACAAGATCATTCCCGTTGCCGAGCCCGATATCCCCGAGCCTCGGGGAGAGATATTCAAAAACCTTATCAGGATCGGCATACCCATTGCTCTCGGCTCTATCGTTTTGTCGTTTATCAATCTGCTTGACTCCGGCCTTTGCATGGCAAGACTTCAGGACGCAGCGGGCTTTACCTATAACGAAGCAAAGGTGCTCTACGGTGTTTACGGCAAGGCACAGACTCTGTTCAATGTTCCTGCGGCATTTATAACGCCCTTGACCATCTCCGTCGTTCCGGCTATCGCCGCAAAGATCGTTATCGGCGACAAAAAGCTGGCGGCCAAGATATCCGAGGACTCGCTGAGAATTTCCATGGCGCTATGCCTTCCCATGGGCGTCGGACTTGCTGTGCTCGCAGACCCCATCATGAAGATAATTTACCCCGGCGCTCACGAGTCCGGCACGCTGCTTTTGTGCCTTTTGGGTATCGCATCGATATTCGTATGCTTCTCACTCATGACGACCGCAGTTTTGCAGGCAACGGGCAAGGAGAAGCTCACGGCGTATTCCATCATCGCCGGCGGCCTTATGAAGATAACCGTCAACTGGTTTCTTGTCGGCATCCCGGAGCTCAACATCTACGGCGCCCCCATCGGCACGCTGTGCTGCTATGTGACGATGTGTGTCTTGAACCTCATTTTCATCGCCCACAGCTTTGAAAAGTCGCCGTCGGCAAAGGAAGTGTTCGTAAGACCCGGCGCTGCCTGCCTTATCATGGGCGCCGTGACCTACGCCGTGTACTACGCAGGCTCGCTTGTTTTAGACTATGACAGCAAGCTTTATATGGCTGCCGCAATGTGCGTTGCGATGCTCGTCGCAGTCGTCGTTTACGCCGTTGCCGCCATCAAGCTGCGTGCCATAACCGCCGAGGACATGAAGCTCATACCAAAAGGCGAAAAGATAGCAAAATTGCTCCATATGCGCTGAAAATTGAAAAAAGTATTAAAAAATCATGCTTTTATGAAAAAAAGACTTGATTAACAGGGCATAATGTGGTAGATTTTCAATGCGCTTTCGCAGGGGGGCGCAATTTCCCTGTAAATAACCCGAGGCTCATTTGCTGATACGGGCTATGTATACAATTACGAATTACGCACGAAATTTTAGGAGGATTACACATGAATAAGGCAGAACTTATAACAGCCGTCGCAGAAAAGACCGGTCTTTCCAAGAAGGACTCCGAAAAGGCTGTCAACGCCGCATTTGATACCATTGTTGACACTCTGGTTTCCGGCGAAAAGGTTCAGATGGTTGGCTTCGGCGTTTTCGACATCAAGGAACGCGGCGTCCGTGTCGGCCGTAACCCCAAGACCCGTGAAGAGATCGAGATCCCCGCAACTAAGGTCCCCTTCTTCAAGGCAGGCAAGGCTCTCAAGGACGCAGTTGCAAAATAATTGATATGAAAAGGCCGCCGTTCGGCGGCTTTTTTCAATAGGAGACTGTATGAGACTTGATAAGTATCTGAAGGTGTCCCGACTGATAAAGCGCAGAACGGTGGCGAACGATGCCTGCGACGGTGAGCGTGTTTCCGTAAACGGCCGTCAGGTCAAGGCAAGCTATCAGGTCAAGGTCGGTGATATCATCGAGATCGCCTTCGGCCAGCGCAGCTTGAAGGTCGAGGTGCTCGCCGTGAACGAAGCGGCAAAAAAAGACGAAGCTCCGGCAATGTACCGTGAGCTTGAGTGAAAATTAAACGGCATAGCGTACATCTTGTGGGCTGTGCCGTTTTTTTGTCTTTATTTTCAATAATGTTGTTTGTGCAAAGTGCATATTATTGTCATGCTATTTTCGGCAAAATGTAGAATTGATTTTTTTGTTTGACTTTTGACACTGTTAATTATTTAATTATATGTGTACCCTCGGCTAACAAGGAAATACACGCCTGACAGCGCCCATTTTCAGCGCTTTCCGCCCTTTTTTGCCTTGCCGGGTTACGACCTGCCCTCACCAAAAAAGAACGAAAATCAGCCTGCCAAAACCGTGCATTCCCTTGTTAATCGAGGGTATAGGGGAATATTTAAATATTGAAGGAGGAGTAACATGTTCACAAAGCACACCGATCCGATGTGGCAGCAGGAGTATGAGACTTGGGTCAACGGAATTCGTCCCGACACAAAGTTCGGCACGAAATTCGACGAGCAGCCCAGAGAACTCATTCAAAAGCTGGCGCTTCACATCACCGACCGCAAATTTGTCAAGGAGATCAAAACCTCCGATGCTGAGTACTACGGCATGGCACCTTGGGTGACCGACGAGATGGCAGAGGTAGCACTCACCATGAAGGTACACAAGGTCTACAAGGTTGACGAGATCCTGAAGATGAACAAAAAGCACACGAGAGAGCACCTGGTGGAGATCCTTGAGGAGCTTTGTCAGGTCGGCATCGTAGAGTACAAGTTTGAAAACGACATTAATGCCACAGGCGAAAAAATGTATGCTCTGCCGCCTTATATCGTTGGCAGCGGCGAGTACATGGGCATGAAAAAGTCGATGGTCGAAAAGGAGCCGACTGCGGCAATGCTGTTTGACCGCATGGCCTTTGAGCCGCTCAAGGGCTTTACCCAGTTCGTCCCGCCCGGCGGCTCGGGCATGGCGATGCATGTAGTGCCTGTCGAGAAGGCGATACCCGCACAGAGTAACTCCGTTTCCCACGAGCATCTTTCGCATTGGCTCAACAAGTACGAGATCTTCGCCACCGTGCCCTGCGTTTGCAGAATGTCCAAGGAGATAATCGACGAGGGCGCAGGTGAGGATTATGAGGATATGTGTATCGCTGTCGGCTCGATGGCAAGATACGCCGTTGAGACGCACCGTGGCCACTACATCACTTACGATGAGGTCATGGAGATCTTGCAGCGTGCCGAGGATCAGGGCTGCGTGCACCAGATAACCAACCTTGACGGCGATCAGCGCATTCTCGGCATCTGCAATTGCAGCCCCGCAACCTGCTGTGCGATAAGATCCAGCCAGTTTTTTAACTGCCGCAACCTCTCCCGCTCGGCATATGTCGCCCATGTCGACACCGAAAACTGCGTTGCCTGCGGCAAGTGCGTCGAGGTCTGCCCTGTCGGTGCGGTGAAGCTCGGTCAGAAGCTGTGCACCAAGGACGGACCAATCCAGTACCCCAAGGCCGAGGTTCCCGATGAGACCCGGTGGCCGGAGGAAAAGTGGAACCCCAACTACCGCTACGATGCCCGTACCAACTGCCACGACACCGGCACAGCCCCCTGCAAGACCGCCTGCCCGGCTCACATTGCGATACAGGGCTATCTTAAGATGGCAAACGAGGGACGCTACAGCGAGGCTCTTGCGCTTATTAAGCAGGATAATCCGTTCCCTGCAATCTGCGGCAGAGTGTGCAACCGCCGCTGCGAGGATGCGTGCATGCGAGGCAATATCGATGCTCCCGTTGCAATCGATGCGGTCAAGAAATACATAGCAGAGCTCGACCTCAAGGCCGAGACGAGATACATCCCCGAGATAAAGTCCGAAAAGCGCTACGGCCGCTTCGACGATGTCAAGGTCGCCGTCATCGGCGCAGGCCCTGCGGGTTTGAGCTGCGCTTACTATCTTGCGCTCATGGGCTATTATCCCACCGTGTTTGAAAAGAATAAGTACCCCGGCGGCATGATGCGCTACGGCATCCCCGAATATAAGCTCGGCAAGAAGGTCATCGAGGCCGAGATACAGGTTCTCAAGGAGCTCGGTGTCGAGATACGCTGCGGCGTTGAGATAGGCAAGAACATCACCGTTGAGCAGCTGCGCAAAGAGGGCTATAAGAGCTTCTATGTCGCAATCGGTGCGCAGAAGGCCGCCGCTCTCGGCATCCCGGGCGAGGAGCTGGCGCTCGGCGGCGTTGACTTCCTGCACGAGGTCGCCGAAGGCAAGAAGCCGGCACTCGGCAAGAAGGTCGTCGTTGTCGGCGGCGGCAATGTTGCCATCGATGTTGCCCGCACAGTAATAAGGCTCGGCGTTAAGGATGTCACCATCGTCTACCGCAGAACGGAAAAAGACATGAAGGCGGACGCTCTCGAAGTCAAGGAAGCCCGTGAAGACGGCGTGAAGTTCCTGTTCGAGCATAAGCCTGTCGAAATAGCCTCCAAGGACGGCAAGATAACTGCGTTCAGGTGCGAGTGCGGCGATGTCAAGTGCGACACCGTTATTGCGGCGATAGGCCAGAAGATAGATCTCGGCGGCATCGCAGCCGAGGGTCTTGCGCTTACCGACAAGGGCACGGTCATCGCCAAGGAGCTTACATATCAGACCAATGTCCCCGATATCTTCGCAGGCGGCGATGTTCAGACCGGACCTAAGTTCGTCATCGATGCCATCGCGGCAGGCCGTGAGGCGGCAATATCCATGCATCGCTACATGCGTCCGCACAGCTCGCTCACGCTAAACAGAAACCGCCGAGACTACATCGAGCTTGACAAGAGTAAGGTCGTGTTCCCGATAGATAA
>ERZ780148.2170-NODE-2170-length-11873-cov-3.953292_pt1 | contig 11873 bp, 10 predicted proteins | sample MGYA00510984_ERZ780148 | MGnify/ENA primary metagenome ERZ780148 (study PRJEB29588, sample SAMEA2160902) | human gut metagenome | biome: human gut; feature: human-associated habitat; material: faeces | place: Denmark | collected 2008/2010 ...
CCAGCAGGCACAGCGGCAGGCTGCCCAGCCAGAGGGCAATGCCTGCCAGAATTGCTGCCGGGACGCAGACTAACATCGCCAGTGCCCCGGACAGGAAAATGCCGTCCAGATCCCGGCTCAGAATTTCAAACAACCGCGCCAGCCCTTTTTTGCGGGGCGTATCCGGGTTGATTTCTGCACCTTCCGGCATAAAGTTCTGTTCAAACATCATTCTGCTTCCTCCATTGCGGTTCGTTTTACAGTTTTATTGTACCACAGTCAGAGAGAAAACGGGTTGTAGAAAAGAGGCTGCTTTTTTGGAGAAAAACGGCATCATTCCGGCTGCACCCCTGACCGGACGGTAATATTTTCAAAACTGACATTCCGGCAGTACTGCATCCGGATGTTTTGCTCCGGGCCGCCGTTGTCCTCTAACACCACATCCTTGAAGCAAATGTTCTTCACCTCATAGCCCGGCACATCAAAGCCCTTCAGCTCGATGGCAGGACAGGTGTGCCATACATGGTCGTGGTCAATGTATCGTCCAAGCAGCGTCACCCGATTATAGCGGAAATCTTCCAGCACAGGCGGCACAGGTGCACCGATGCCGTCATCGTTGTACCCGACCGAATGCACCATGACATGAGAGAGGGTGCAGTCCCGTACTTCCACATTCCGGACATAGCCGCCCCGCTTTTTCGTAACCTTGATCTCCAGCCCGGAGGTGGATACTGCCATATCACAGTCCCAGATCTTCACATCCTCCACACCGCCGCTCATCTCGCTTCCGATGCAGATACCGTGTCCGAAACCGCTGTGGCAGTCGAACACGCGGATGTGTTTCGTCGGGCGGTCGATGATATTCCCCTCCGGGTTCTTGCCGGACTTGATGGCAACGGCATCGTCTCCGGTAAAAAACTCGCAGGCGAAGATCGTACAGTTTGTGGAAGAATCCGGGTCCCAGCCGTCCCCGTTCCAGACACCATCCGACCGGATGGTACAGTGGTCGGTCACGATTTGGTCGGAGTAGACCATATGCAGATTCCAGCTTGCGCCGTTTGCAAATGTCAGCCCTTCCATCCAGATGTTCCGGCAGTTGCTCATGTTGACAAGTCTCGGCCGGACGCGCCCCGGAATCGTATCGGCATTTTCGCAGGTAGAAACAAGAGTGGCATTTTGGGCAAGGTAGTCCTTCAGCCTTTCCCGCTCGCTTGCAATGATGCGCTCTGCCAGCAGTTTTCCGCCGGATGCAATCGTTCCCTTGCCGCGCAGAATTACGTTTTCACAGTTTGGCCCGGCAGTATGGTCAAGCGTACCGAGGTTCAACAGGCTGCTGTAGCACTCCATCTCAGTGCCCTCAAAGCGGCTGGAAATGCGCGGCAGATAATCCTCTGGGTCTGCTGTGCCTTGCAGCACAGCTCCTTCTTCAAGGTAAAGTTCCATATTGCTGTGCAGACGCAATGTGCCTGTGCAGTAAACACCTGCCGGAAAATAGATTTGTTCACGCTCGCCGCAGTCGTCGATGGCTTTTTGCAGGGCGGCAGTATTCATGGCCTTTCCATCGCCCACAGCAGAATAAGGAGATGCAGTCACATCCAAACAGCGTTTGGTCGGTGTTGTCCGGATAGTCAATTCCCCAATGCTGCCGCTCCGCCACTGAACGAACAGCGAATAGGTCGTTTCCGGACGCAGATTCTCCAATGTACAGTGGGTCTTTTGGGTATGAGCAGCAGCGGCATCGTCCAGCAGGACGGTATAGGTTTCGACCGCACCGGCAGCGGCGGGCTTATCCCAGAACAAGGTAATGCTTGTATCGGTGCAGCAGGCGGTCAGGCCGTTCTGTGAAAAGAAATGGTTCGGCATAAAAGCTCTCCTTATAACAGACTCTGATAAGCTTCCAGATACCGCAGCCCCAATGTGCGCAGGGCTTCGGTGGTAAAGTGCAGTCCATCCGGGCGTGCTGTCAGGCCTTTTGCCGAGACTACGGCACACCGGGGCAGCTGCGCTGCCCACTCCGGCAGACGACGGTTGAATTCGTGCAGCAGTTCTGCGGGTGTTCCGTGAAAGCCGTTTTCCGGCCAGCCCAGTTCGCCCACCACGATGGGCAGATCGCCGAGTTCTTTCCGGAACGCCTGCATCGTGCGCTGAAACTGTTCGGGGTAGGCTTCCAGCTGTTCCGGTGCAAGGCAGTCGCTCTCACCCTGATGCCATAAAATCGCCGTAAGCGCAGAAGTACGCTGTGCCAGCCTTGCCTGAAACACGGCATGGTCAAACAGCCCCTCGCCCGGCTGCCACTGGGAAATGCGGGTGCCGCCGTCTGCACATGGAATCAGGCCGATTTTTGCTCCGGTCTCTTTTTGCAGCTGCGCCGCAAAGCTGGCTGCAAGGTTTGCCCCGCTGCGGGGAACTGCCCCTTCCACCACGGCCCGGTCCACATTGATTGGTTCGCTCATCTCCTGCCAGCGGCCCATCCGCAGCATAAAGCAGTCCGGTGCAGTGATGGCGTTTTCCTTTGTCAGGTCGCCGCGCCCGGCCATGTTAGACTGCCCCACCAGCAGAAAAGAATGGATATCTGCTGCTGCTTCATGCAGCCCATCGTTGATCCATAATGCCATAACAAAACGCCTCCTGCGTGTTTTTTAACTCAGTATAGCACAAAAGCAGCCGACATTCACGAACGGCTGCTTCTATGCTGTGAAAATGATGAAGAAGGAGAAAACCAAGCAAAAAGTCTTGGGAGGAATACCGCTCCCACCTCCATCGGCGGCAGATGCCGGTGGCAATCAATGGATGCAGGTTGCACGATGCGGATTTCCTGTGGCTTCAGAATATCACATTCTGCCCGGTTCTGCCTGTACAAATCCGGCATTCTTCTTGAACCGGAGCGACATTCTGCGGGCAAATCTTGCAAATTATAATAAAGTATATTATTTTATAGGCAGGAGAAAATGGTGAAGGAGAGAGCAACTTGTATACACTGTTGATCGTGGACGATGAGGAGATCGAGCGTGAAGGAATGGCACAGTTCATACCGTGGGATTCCTATGAGATAAAGGTCGTTTCCACCGCTCGGAACGGTGCCGAGGGGTTGGAAAAAATCGCAAAATTCCGGCCTGACCTCGCCATCGTGGACATCAAGATGCCGGTGATGAACGGCATTGAGATGATCCGGCAGGCAAAGGAGCAGTACCCGGATATGACCTTTGTGGTGCTTTCCGGCTATGGTGACTACGAATTTACCAGTCAGGCCATGGAGCTGGGGGTGCGGCATTACATCCTCAAGCCCTGCGATGAATCCAAAATGATCCCGGTGCTGAACAAGGCGTTTGCGGAACTGGAAGAAGCCCGCAAAAAGAATGCACGCTCCGAAAAGCTGGAGACCGAAGCCCGGCTGCTGAAGCCCTATGCACGGGAGCAGCTGTTCCGGGATCTGCTGTTGGGAAAGGCGCAGGCATCTTCCGGCGCACGGCAGCTTGTGGACGAACTGGGCGGCGAACAGCGCATGGTCCTGCTGTTGGATTTCCGCCTCAAATGCGGATTCGACTCGCTGGAACGGTATGTCGTGGGCAATATGCTGGGCGACCTTTTGCCGGACGGCACCCTGCTCATGACCACCGGTGTGGACCGGGATGTTCTGGTTCTGGCAGATGCTATGGCGGAATCCAGTGTGGAAACAGCGGTTCAGGTGCTCAAAAAAGAATTCAAGCGGTTTGAAACGCTTCCAATGCTTTCTTCTGCCAGCCGGACAGGAACGCTTGCAGAGCTTTCCGTGCTGTTCCGGCAGGCGCAGGAGCTTTTGCAGCTGAACATGGATGAAAACGAGCCCGCCCTTCTGCGCCCTTCCCGGAATGCGGCATTGCCGGAAACGGTGAACGAGATCTTTGATCTGGAAGCACTGCGGCAGACCGGCAGCTATGAGGAGCTTTTGCAGGAGCTTGCGTTTTCCTTTGCCAAAATGGAGGCAAAGGACTATCGCCCGCAGCAGCGGCAAAAGCTCTGCGAGCTGGCGTGGAAGCTGCTGTTCGAGGACAAGGCTGCCCCGGAGGATTCGCTCCCGGCATGGGCAGATGCTCTGACCGCCGCATGGAACCACCCCCAGCCCGATGCTCGGAGCCGGGAGATCTTTCTTGCCATCTACGAAAACCTCCCGGAGCCGGAGTTCAGCTTGCAGACCATTGCACAGCAGCGGCTTTTCATGAGCGAAGATCACCTGCGGCGCATCTTCTCCCAGATGACCGGCAACCGGTTCTCGGCGTATCTGGAACACTGCCGCATCACACAGGCCCGGCGGCTGCTGGAATTTCAGCCGGATATGAAGATCAGCCGTCTGGCGGAACTGGTGGGCTACCCGCTGGACGGACAGTATTTTTCCAAAGTATTCCGTAAGATCTGCGGCGTGACACCGACGGAATACCGGAACCATCATTGAACAGGCTGCTTTTGAATGTCGGTTTTTTCCAAGAGAAAGACCGACATTTTCCATTTTGTTTTTGAAAAAAAGCGATACAATAAAAGCAACAAAAGGGTGCGTACCATACAGGGAGCGACGGCTCCCCCGTAACAGAAAACACGAAGGAAAATGGAGGAAATTCTCATGAAGATCTCTCGCAGAAACTTTCTGAAGGTCGCCGGTGCTGCCGGTGTGGCATCCGCACTGGCCGCCTGCGGCGGCGCATCCAGCTCCACCGCTGCTTCTTCTGCCGCATCCGGCAGCGCATCTGCCGTAAACGGCGATGTGACCATTCGCTTTACATGGTGGGGCGGCCAGACCCGTCACGACCTGACCCAGAAAGTGCTGGACAAGTACACCGAGCTGAACCCCAATGTGCATTTTGAGACCACCCCCTCCGGCTGGGATGGCTACTTTGAGAAGCTGGCTACCGACACAGCCACCGGCGGCATGGCTGATATCGTCCAGATGGACTATATGTACATCTCCACCTACGCCAAGAACGGCTCTCTGGCAGACCTGTCCTCTTATGCTTCGGACGGCACGCTGGATATTTCCAACGTGGACGATGCCCTGATCGATGCAGGCACCATTGGCGGCAAGATGGTGGGTATCCCGCTGTCCACCTCGCTGGTCTCCTTCATCTACAACCCCTCTGTGCTGGAAGAGGCCGGTGTCACCGCTCCTCAGAACGGCTGGACCTGGGACGACTTTGTTTCCATCTGCAAGACCGTCAAGGAAAAGACCGGCAAGTACGGCTTCGGCGGCTCTGCGTTCATCGACACCAACCTGCTGAACTACTGGGTGCGTGAGCATGGTGTCTCCCTGTTCGCAGAGGACAACAAGAGCCTGGGCTTTGATGATGTGCAGATCCTGACCGATTACTTCCAGCTTTGGAAAGAACTGATCGATGCCGGTGCCGCACCGAACCCCGATGAGTACGAGCAGATCGCGACCTTGGGCAATGACGCAAGCCCGGTCATCACCGGCGATGCAGCATTCCACCAGTCCTGGAACAACTTTGGCACCATCGGTGCAAATGCCGGCAACGACACGCTGGAGCTGCTGGTTCCCCCGGTGAAGAAGGCCGGAGAGAAAGCTCTTTGGTACAAGCCCGGCATGTTCTTCTCCGTGTCCGAGACTTCCAAGGTCAAGGATGCTGCTGCCGCTTTCATCAGCTGGTTCCTGAACAGCGACGAAGCCAACGACATCATGCTGGGCGAGCGCGGCACTCCCTCCGCAAGCAACTCCCGTGATCATCTGACCAGCAGCGGCGCGCTGACCCAGAAGCAGGTTGAAATGTTCGACTTCGTTTCCGATGCCGCTGATTACTGCGGCGATACCCCGGCACCGGACCCCTCCGGTATTTCCGAGATCAACACCCAGTTCAAGAACATTGCCTACAGCGTGTTCTACGGTCAGGCCACTCCCGCCGAGGCTGCACAGCAGTTCTATGACGAGGCCAACAACATCCTCGCCACCAACAACTAATGAAACCATGCGGGAGGGGTCACTCCACAGACCCCTCCCGCCTTTTTGTGAAAAGGAGGCCTCGCTGTGTCAAACACAAAAGCTGTTGCGCTGAAAAAGCACAATTTTGGCGATGATACCAAAGTCGGCTATCTGCTGCTGGCTCCGTGGCTGTTTGGATTCATCTTCATGTATGTGATCCCGGCTGCGATGTCCATCTACTATTCCTTTACGGATTATAACCTGCTGTCCGCCCCCAACTGGGTCGGACTGAAAAACTATATCACTATTTTTACAACCGATAAGACCTTTCGCAAGGCGTTGGTCGTTACGTTCAGCTATGTCTTTATCATGGTGCCGCTCCGTCTGGCCTTTGCGCTGTTCGTGGCAACGTTGCTGAACAAAAAGCACATGGGCATGGCGTTTTATCGTGTTCTGTATTACATCCCGTCCATCGTCGGCGGCTCTATCGCTGTTTCCGTGGTCTGGAAGCAGATTTTCGGCAACAAGGGTGTTCTTATGAGCCTGCTGTCTGCCATTGGCATCGAACAGAAATTCTCCCTGCTGGGCAACCCCAAAACTGCTCTGTTCGTCATCGTCCTGATGGGTGTGTGGCAGTTCGGTTCCTGTATGCTGGTGTTCCTCTCCGGGCTGAAGCAGATTCCGAATTCCCTGTATGAATCTGCTTCGCTGGATGGTGCTTCCAAGATGCAGCAATTCTGGAAAATCACCATGCCGATGCTGACCCCGACTATCTTCTTCAACCTCATCCAGCAGATCATCAACGGTTTCCGCGTCTTTACCGAGAGTTACGTTATCACGGATGGCGGCCCCATGAACAGCACTCTGACCTATGTGCTGTACCTGTACCGCTCGGCATTTGCAAACTTCCACATGGGTTACTCCTGCGCACTGGCATGGATTCTGGTTGCCATCATCGGAGTTATGACCCTGATCCTGTTCAAGAGCCAGAACAGCTGGGTTCATTACGAAGGGTAAGGAGAAAGAAAAATGGTTGGTCAGAAAAGTACAAAGGCACAATCCGTGTTCTTCCACATTTTTTCCTGTGTTCTGGGCTTTATCATGGTGTATCCGCTGCTGTGGCTGCTGATGAGCTCTTTCAAGTCCAACGACACCATGTTCCACAACGCATGGTCGCTCATCCCGGAAAAGTGGGATATTCTCACAAACTACCTTTCCGGCTGGAAGGGTATCGCGGGCATTCCGTTCTGGCGGTTTACATTGAACAGCGTCATCGTTACTGTGGTCTCGGTTGCAGGCACTATCTTCTGTTCCCTGCTCGCCGCCTATGCGGTTTCCCGCCTGAAATTCAAGGGTGCAAACTTCTGGTTCGGCTGCATCGTCATGACTATGATGATTCCTTCGCAGGTCATGGTAGTGCCCCAGTACATCATCCTGAAAAAGCTGGGACTTTCCGATACGCTGGTTTCTATGACCCTGCCGTGGGTGTTCGGCTACGGCTTCTTCATCTTCCTCATCGCCCAGTATATGCGCGGCATTCCCCGTGATCTGGACGAGGCTGCCATGCTGGACGGCTGTTCCAAGCCCGGCATCCTGTTCAAAATTATGATTCCCATCGTCAAGCCCGCCATCGTGACCGCAGCCATCTTCGCCTTCTACTGGATCTGGCAGGACTTCTTCCAGCCGCTGATCTTCGTTTCCAGCCCGAAGAATTATACCATCCCGCTGGCACTGAAGCTCTACACCGACCCCAATAGCTACAACAACTACGGCGGTCTGTTCGCTATGTCGGTGCTGTCGTTGCTGCCGGTCATCATCGTGTTCATCCTGTTCCAGAAATATATCGTTGAAGGTATCGCCACTGACGGCATCAAGGGTTAAGTTCATTCATCAAGGCACTGTGCGGCGCGTACAGTGCCTTTTTTCAAAAGAGAGGTTTTTGTGTATGATTCTCAACCGGAATAGTCAGATCGTTGCTACGGAGCCGCCAAAGCCCGTACAGTATGCCATCTCTGCCTTGCAGAGAGATAAGAAAGCTGTATTCACAGAGACCGGAATGCCCGGCGGCGATATCGTTCTTGCAAAGGATAGTGACCTTCCGCCGGAGTGTTTCTGCCTGCAGGTGCATGAGGACAGACTGATGCTGACCGCCGCCGATGCCCTCGGCTTTGTATACGGTCTGTTTGAAATCAGTCGCCGTTTTCTGGGTGTGCAGCCCTTCTGGTTCTGGAACGATCAGAAATTTATCCAGACCGATGGCGTGACTGTGCCGCAGAATTTCACATATGAAAGCAAGCCCGCACGGGTACGGTACCGCGGCTGGTTCGTCAACGATGAAACTCTGATTTCCCACTGGAAGGTGGAACGCCGCAGCGAGATGCCCTTTGTGATGGTCTTTGAGACGCTGCTGCGGCTGGGGGGATTCCCGGCACGGGCAAAAACGGCCACCGCTACCATGATCTTGCAGCGGATATGGGCCTCATCATCACCCACCACCATGCCGAGCCGCTGGGAGCCGAAATGTTTGTGCAGGCGTACCCGGAGCTGGAACCAAAGTTCAGTCTCTACCCGGAAAAGTTCCGCACGCTCTGGCAGCAGGCCATTGACCGGCAAAAAAATACACCCACCGTCTGGAACATCGGGTTCCGGGGGCAGGGCGATAAACCCTTCTGGGAGGACGACCCCCAGTACGACACCCCGGAAAAGCGGGGCGCACTGATTTCCTCCCTCATCCGGGAACAGTATGATCTGGTCAAGCACAGCGACCCGCATGCCGTCTGCTGCACCAATCTGTATGGGGAGACTATGGAACTGTACCAGCAGGGCTGCCTTGATCTGCCGGACGAGGTGATCAAAATCTGGGCAGATAATGGCTTCGGCAAGATGGTCAGCCGCCGTCAGGGCAACAGCAATCCCCGCGTGCCTGCCCTGCCGCCGCGCTCGAATCGTCCGGCAGGGCAACAGCAATCCACGTGTGAAGGCACTGCCACCGCAGGGCGATACCGGCGCACACGGTCTGTATTATCACGCATCCTTTTATGATTTGCAGGCGGCAAGTCACATTACCATGCTGCCCAACAGCACGGAGTTTGTCTGCGAGGAGCTGACCAATGCTCTCCGCCACGGTGTGGATGATTACTGGCTCATCAACTGCTCCAACGTCAAGCCCCATGCGTATCTGCTGGACTGCATCGCCCAGCTCTGGCAGAGCGGCACTGCCGACCCGGAGGGTCACCGCATCGCTTATGCACAGGCTTACTACGGCAAAGCCAATGCCCTGCCCGTGGCAAAATGCCTTGCCGGATATGCGGACCATGCCGTATCGTACGGGGAACACCCGGACGACCATGCAGGTGATCAATTTTACAACCATGTGCCCAGGATGCTTATTACCCAGTTCCTCCGTGACCGCACCCAGCCCAGCGAGGACCTGAACTGGCTATGTGACCGTCCGGCTCTGAGCGGGCAGGCAGCATGGTGCGGTGAAAAATTCCGAGAAGCCATGCAAAACTATGAGCAGTATCTTCGCCAATGCGAAGCTACTGCTGCCACTCTGACTGGTGCCGCACGGACACTTTTTCAGGATACGCTTTTGATGCAGGCACAGCTCTACACATTCTGGGCAGAGGGCGGCGAGGACGTATGCGCAGCACTGGAGGCCGGTTTCGTGGGCGACTGGAAGCATTGCTTCTATCAGGCAGGCCGGGCAAAAAATGCCTACACTGCCGCAAATGCTGCCATGCGGAACCGGGAACATGGAAAATGGATTGACTTTTACGCCAACGAGTGTCAAACTGATGTTAAACAGTCGGCACAGCTTTGTGGTTACCTGATGAGCTTTGCACGTACAATGGGCGAAGGCCCGCATTTTTACGAATGGATGCGGGAGTTTAACGACAGCGAAGCGGACCGCCGTGTGATGCTGATCCTGAACACGGACAATCACCCGGATGATGACACCCTTTGGCGGCTTATGGAGCAGCACTGGGGGCAGTAAACGAAATGTGAGGAAAGGCCATGTTCCACCGAGCCAAAAAACAGTTTCTTGATTTACCGCTGGCACAGAAATTTGTCGGTATCTTTGCGGTACTGACCCTGCTCAGCGGTGCGCTGATGATCGGCGCACTGCATTTGGGACTTTCAGTCTTTGAGGAAAAGTTCTATGAGAAATCCCTGCAGGAACTGGATTTTTTCGTGCAGAAGGTGGACGATGATATTCAGGGCATTGACACCCTGACCCGCAGCATCGCCGTGGATTCCACGATTCAGCAGCAGATGAACGCCCTTTCAAACGCAGACCCGGAGACAGCAAATTACTATTATCTGCTCACAGGCATCCGCCCGCTCCTGCTGGAAAAAATCTATCAGGACGGGCAAATCAGCAGCCTGCAATATACCGATCTGTATGGACATACACTGACCATCGGGCAGGATATGCCCGACCCCGGTGCGGCCCGGTTGACCGCCCTTGAAATGTCGCTGAACCAGACCCCCGGCGGCTTTACACTGGTGTCATCCGACAGTGCAGACTATCCGTACATCCTCTGTGGGCGGAGAATCTTGCGCAGTCAGGACATGAGCCTGAAAAAACTGGGCACCGTTGTGGTAGCACTGAATGTCGGGAAATTGCTGGACAATGAGATTCACCGCCTTTCCAGCAAACCATCTGAACTGTATCTGTACAATTGTCAGACGCTGGTTTATCACAGCGGTAAGGCGGCGGATGCCGTTGTGCTGCCGGACAGCGCACAGGGTTATAAGATCCAGACCTTGAGCGGCAAGAAAAAATTCATCTGCTGGCAAACCAGTTCACTTACTGGACTTCGGCTATGCAGTGTATTTGACTACCATGAAATCTATGGCCAAATCAATGCGGCTCGAAATGCCCTGATATTCGGTGAATGTGCGATTCTGCTTCTGTTTGCATGGGTGCTTCTGCATATGGCGCGCCTTGTCACAAAGCCAATCCATACTCTGGGCGAAGCGGTGCAGACGGTTGACCAGCAGGAGGGTAACTTTGCAGCAGCCCGCGCCCTGTTGCCGAAAGACATCTCGGCAGATGAAATTGGCACATTGACAAAAGAATTTGATTCCATGCTGGGCAAGATCGACACACTGATCCATGAGAATTACGAAAAACAGATTCTCCTGCAGGAAACCCGGTATAAGATGCTGCAGGCACAGATCAACCCGCACTTCTTATACAACACCCTCGGAACGCTGAACTGGCTGGTCAAAGCAGGCAACCGGGAAGATGCCTGTAAGATGATCGTCAGTCTGGGCGACATTCTCCGTGCCGCCCTCAGCCCGCGCCAGAATTCTACCGCGGCAGCAGATGTACAGCTGGCAGGCAGTTACATCGCCATTCAGCAACTTCGCTATAAGAGCCGTGCGGAGTTTACGCTGACGGCATCCGGTGAACTGGAGCAATGGTCCTTGCCGCACTTTACCTTGCAGCCGCTTGTAGAAAACGCAATCCATTATGGCGTGGAGGACAGTGATGAAGTTTGCAAAATCGATGTGATCGTGCAAGCAGAGGATGATACCTTGACATTGATTGTTCACAATACTGGAAAGCCTGTCAAACCAGAGAAGCTAACTAAGATACGAACCTTCACAGTCAAACCGCAGGGACACGGCATTGGCTTGAAAAACATCTACGAGCGGCTGTCTATGCTTTACAAGGCCTTTGGGTTTGATTTTGACAGTGATGAATCCGGCACGACGGTCAAAATTGTACTGAAGCAGGAAAATCTGGCCGTTTCGGAAGATATTAGTGATACTTCTACCGCTTTACCGCAATAAATTTCGCAAAACAATATTGACGCACCTACACTTTCATGATACCCTTTATTCCAAATCCTGCTGACAAAAGTGGTGGTTCTCACCGTGATAACCACCACTTTCAGTGGACGATTGCCCAGAAAGAACGTACCGCCCGCAACACACCCGATTCATTTTGCCGCCGATTCACCCGACAAAATCATCGCTG
>ERZ780148.2173-NODE-2173-length-11867-cov-2.385794_pt1 | contig 11867 bp, 5 predicted proteins | sample MGYA00510984_ERZ780148 | MGnify/ENA primary metagenome ERZ780148 (study PRJEB29588, sample SAMEA2160902) | human gut metagenome | biome: human gut; feature: human-associated habitat; material: faeces | place: Denmark | collected 2008/2010 ...
TAGTCGTTAATTCCATAGAAATTCATTCCTTTCGTAAAAATCAATTTTTTACGACTATATTATATCCTTTTTTTGAGCAATTTTCAACATACAAAATGCACATTATAACGGGTAATTCTTACTTTTTTTGTAGGTTTTTACAAAAGTTGCAAAAAGACTTTGTTAAAAAAGAAACAATTTCTATTTTATTATATTGAAAAATGCTCATAAAAACGGGGGTGCAGGTTACCCTGCACCCCCTCCGGAGTTTCACACCGATTTATCAGTGTTCACCTTATTTTGTTGCTGTGTATGTGAACGAATCAGCGTCATGCCACTCGTTGCCATACTTAACCTGTACCTTGATTACGTTTTCGCCCTCAAGGTAGCAGCTTGCCTGAGCATCGAATACCTTATGGCCGTTCTCAACTGTGTAAGCCTTCTGAGTGAGGGTTGCACCTGTTGACATTACTGTACGAACGCCCTGGATATCCATACCTGTCTCAACCTTGACACCGACACGGCCAACCTTACCTGCTGTAGCAGCCGGAGTGATGGCATATACTGCTGTGTCAAGAGTCGGCTTAACAAGATCAACTGTGAACTTGTAAGCAACATCCTGGCTCTCCCAAGTGTAACCGAACTTAGCGATAACCTTGATCTCGCAGCCTGTTGCAATTCTTGTGTTGATTGTCCAAATATCATATGCTGCATCTGCACTGAGCTCTGAGCACTCGTTACCCTGTGCATCATAGGTCTTAACAGTAGCTGCTGTTACGATACCGGCCTTGTTGCGTCTTGTAATTGTTCTTGTGTTACCGTCAGCATCAATAAACTGAATCTTATAAGCATAGTCGCCGTCAACGTGGTTAACCTTTACACTGAATGTGTTGAAGGAATCAGTAGACGGAGTCCACTCAACTAACTGGATAGCGCCCTTAACCTCTGTCGGCTTAAGAACGAGAGCAGAGATAGCTGCGTTGAGCTCGTTAGTAGCCTTGTCGATTGTTGCCTGAGCTGTAATCTTGAGGTCACGTGCAACTGCCTCGGCTGCTGCAAGCTTATCTGTCATTGCCTTGAATGAAGCCTCTGTATAATCATCGGCATTCTTTGTCTTAGCAAGAGCGATAGCTGCGTCGAGAGCTGTGTAGGAAGCGTCCTTCTCTGTGAGCGGCATTGCAGCGTTAATCTTAGCTGTTGCTGCGTCAACTGTTCCCTGCTCGGAAGCAAGGAGATCTCTTGAAAGAGCCTTACCTTCTGCAAGAGCATCCTGGAGAACCTTTACGGAATCATCTGTGTAGATGGATGTTCCCTTAGCAATGAGTTCCTCGGCTGTCTTGATAGCTGCGTCGAGAGCTGTATAATCAGCCTTCTCCTCAACCGGCTTCTCAACAAGGAGAGTTTCCCACTTGAGAACTCTGGACTGGATGAGCATCTGAGAAGCATATGCACTCTGCTGTGCGCCTTCCGGCTTTCTCGGATCCTGTTTCCAATCGTCGCCAACCTGTGCAAAGAGAGCTTCTACTGCTGCAAGAGACTCGTCGGTGTACTTTGTACGGTCGATTGCTGCGAAAGCTGCCTTAGCTGCGTTAATCTTTGTATAATCCCAATCAAGGAACTCAGGATTGTTATAGAGTCCTGTGATTTCTGCTGTCTTTGCGTCTACAGTAGCCTGATCGTTCTTAGTAAGTGCACGGAAATCGGCTGCATTTGCAGACTCAACGGCTGCATTAGCCCTTGTCTTGTAATCATCTGTAAGATATTTTGCCCAAGAAGTGAGATATACGTTGATATCCTTAAGAATAGCGTCAAGAGCTGTGAAATCAGCCGGTGCCGGAACGAGCTTGCTGATAGCTTCTGTAAGTGCATCGGCAATAGCGTCAAGCTCAGCCTGCTTATCAACTGTGTAAACCTTCTTGGAAGCCTCTACAGCTGCATCATACTTAGCCTTTGCAACTGCCCATGTATCTGCTGTCCAATCGGACTCTGTGAGAGCCTCGAATGCCTTAATAGCATTGTTAAGCTTTGTGTAATCAGCGCCTGCCGGAACAAGAGCTGTAATAGCATCGTTGAGAGCCTTAGTCTGTGCATCTACTTCTGCCTGATTGTCCTTCTTAGTGAGGTCAGTCTTAGCATAGAGAGCTTCAGCCTTATCAAGCTCTGCCTTCATAGCGTTGTATGAATCTGCTGTGTAAAGAGCGGAGTTAACGCGCTTAGCCTCGTCAATAGCTGCCTTAAGAGCTGTTGTGTCGGCCGGAATAAGCTTAAGATTTGCAACTGCTGTTTCGATGTCAGCTGCCATCTTATCAACGTCAGGCTGCTTTGTCTTGTTGTAACCACGAACAACGGCGTTTCTTGCTGCGATAACTGATGTAGCAGTATCGTTTGTGTAGTATGCTGCAAGATCAGCGTCTGCCGGGATCTTAGCAAGAGCTGCGTCAACAGCTGTGTAGTCAGCGTCTACGAATATGAGAGCTGCCTTAGCTGCAATAAGGTCCTCGACCATTTTTGAAATCTGAGCCTGCTCGTCTTCCTTGAGGTTACCTGCATCTACCATTGCCTGTGCTGCAGCAAGAACTGTCTGATATGCTGCCCAGGACTCAGTTGTGTAATAATCCTCTGTGTAAGCTGTGCCCTTGTTGATCTCGTCGATAATCGGCTGATAGTTAGCCTTGCCGAGAGGAACGAGAGCATCCTTAGCTGCCTTAAGGTTATTATAAGCTGTGTCGATTGTAGCCTGATTTCTGGCCTTAATATCTCTTGCTAATGCCTTAGCTGCATTGAGAGCAATTGTGAGATTCTGCCAAGAAACCGATGTGTAATCGCCTGCTGTGAGAGCGTCGCACTCTTTGATAAGAGCATCAATATTTGTGTAGTTAGCTGCTGCCTCTTCAAGGTCTGTTCTTGCAGCGTTAAGAGCTGAAGCTGCCTTATCGATTGTGCCCTGTGATGACTTCTTGAGTCCTGTGGGAACAGCCTTAGCTTCTGCAAGAGCTGTTGTGAATGCAGACCAAGTAGCCTCTGTGTACCAGGAAGCCTGCTCTGTATCAACGATCTTCTGAGAAGCTGCGATCTCAGCGTTGAGTTTTGTGTAGTCAGCGTCTTCCTCAACTACCTTCGGAGTGAGGTTAGCAATAGCGTTTGTAAGAGCTGTTGCTGCTGCAGTGATTTCTGTCTGATGTGTAATATCAAGACCTGCTGCGATGTTCTGAGCTGCTGTATAAGCGTTCTGGAATGCTGTCCAGTTAGCATCCTGCTCATAATTCTCGGCCTTGATGTTAGCTGCTGCGTCCTTAGCAGCGTTGAGAGCTGTGTAATCAGCACTCTTGATCTGAAGCTTAGCATAGCCGTCCTCGAGAGCTTTAAGAGCGTTATTAACAGTTGTCTGATCTGCTTTCTTCTCGTCAAGGATTGTCTTAGCTGCTGCAAGTGCTATTACGAAGTCCTCGGTGTTGTTGTAGTTAGCAACTACTGTATCCTTAACTTCGTCATACTTAGCCTGAAGCTTTGAGTAATCAACCTGAGCTTCGGCACCCTTAACTGTAAGAGTGATCTCTGTACCCCTAAGGTCAAAGTAACGCTCACCGTCAAGATAGATATAATCAAGGCTGTTAACGATTTGTGAACTACCGTCACCGTCCGGGCAACGACCGATATAAGTACCGCTAACCTTGTTAGTTGCACGTCTGATGTTGTCCTCAGGCATTACAAACTTGTATGTGTCGCCGGGCTGTGCATCCTCAGGAATCTGCATGGGGATTGCAAGAAGATACTCAGTACCGTCAAGGCTTGTTGTTGTTGCAATTTCGGGATCCGGGTATGTATCATACATATAGAAGCCCCAGCCTGCTGCCTTAGCCTCGGTAATGTTTGCATACTTGCCTGTCTCACCGACAAGCTTCTTGAAGTAAACGTTTCCGTCATCATCTGCGCAACGGTTCAGAGCGTTCAAGAAGTTGTTGTTTGTGTACAACGATGAGCATGAAGAAGCACGCTTATTAAAATTTGTGTTTGTAAGATAAGGGTCGCTTTCGTTGTAGCTTGTCATTGTTCTCATGTTACCAAGTGTTGACTTAGCATAACCCTGAGCCATACGAATCTCGTTCGGATCAAGGAGTCTGTCATCATAGTAAATGAAGCTTGAGCAATGTCCTACGTCGAAGTTTGTGTTAATGTGGACAGCGATCATAATTTTCTGACCTGCTGTAACTTCCATGTCACCTGTTTTGGTGTCTGTCCAGGTAGGTGCAGTCCATTCTGTTTTACTTGTCCACTCCGCACCGGCTGTGATCGGCGATGCAGTAAGCCAAATCTTTGACTTATAGGGAGCAGTATCCGGATTTCCGTTAGCGGAAGCGGCTACAGCAAAGGTGCCAAGTACCATAGCAATTGCGAGCAATATACTAAGTACTTTTTTTGTTAATTTCATACAAAATTTCCTCCCATATTAGTGTTTAATAGGAATTAATAAGGGTTGACCTGATCAATATCTGTAATGCCGTTAGCAGCGGACTCCGCAGAAGCTGTATCCAGCGGGTCAACTGTGCCATCGCCATTCAGATCGGCAGCAAAAACTAAAGCATCAAGTCCGAAATCCTCAATACCGTTCGCAACAACTTCAATAGTTGATGAGTCATTGGTATCAATAATTGCGTCTCCGTTTACATCGCCGAAAATAACAATTGTATATGACTTTACAATATTATTATCAACGACAACATTGATTTTTGCACCCGTTCCGAGACCGTATTCGGTAAAAACAACCTTCATCGTTCCGGAGCCGGAAACAATAACCTTCTGCTTTAACTCGGCACTTGTTGTAATTCCGGTATCAAGACCGTAAACAAACAGTTGTGCCTTGTCAATAACTGCCTGTGATTCATAGGCCGTATTCGGTACAAGATCTACTGTCTCGCCGACAACACTTACAGTTTTAGAAACGAATTCCTTTGTAAATTTCGCATCATCGATATAGTAGACCGTGGTTGCATCTGTCGGAGTCTGGATTGCCTGATTGTAGAATCCCTTATACTCCGAGGGGATAAAGAATGTACCCTCTTTACCCGCTGCAGATGTCTTGGCTTTTACTTTGAATGAGAAACTTTGCTCACCGTTCGGAAGATTCAGGACACCCATGGTTGAATCGGTAATACCTGCCGTCCACTGGACAAGGACAACACTGAATTCCGAAGAATCATAGCCGTCAACTGAAGCTGAACCGTCATTAAGTGAGTTTGCCAACAACGTTCCTTTTACCTTTGTGGTGTTAAGTGCCGTAAGGCCGATAAGGTTCGGGATCTCAAAAACATTGGAATTGAACAATATCGGGAAACGGAAGGCAGTCATATTGAAATTAGTCTTGAGCGAAACAGTAACGGTAATTTCGTCACCGGGAGCATATACATCCTTATCGGTTGAAACGGTTACCGTCATGCTTTCGTCGCCATTAGCCGTACCTTCAGCAGAGGCACAGACACCGAAAACAGCTACTGCAAGAATAACAGACAATATGACGGAAAGAATTTTCTTCGTTATATTCACTTGGAAATTCCTCCTTCATTTTTCGGGATAAAGAGCTGACCTCTCCCGTTGATTTTTTTCGTCTGACATTATATTTCTACGCAGTCAGCCGATATATAATTACAGATGAACTGTAACTACCATTTTTCCTCATGTGACACCCCTTTTAGAGGTGCCACATGAAATTTTAAAACTTAATAAATAACTGTACGATTTACGAAGTCGATGTCAGCCATACCTGATGCAACGATTTCTATTGCTGAAGAGTCAGACGGGTCAACTGCGCCGTCACCGTTAAGGTCACCTGAAAGCTCTCTTGCCGATGTTGCAAAGTCATCCAAACCGTTAGAGACAACTTCAACCTCAAGTGCGTCAACCGGGTCACCGCAAGCGCCGTCACCGTTAACATCACCTGTTACCGATACAATATATGTTTCAATAATGTCACCGGCATTGTTCTTAACAACAATCTTAGCATCTGTTGAATATGAGCCCTGATTGTTCTCTACAAACTCAACAGTGCAATTCTCAGTTGTGCTGAAATAGTATGTTGCATCATTAGAACCGTCGCCCAAAACACCGACAAGTACGTTTCCGTCTGCCATCTCAATAGTCTCAACATCGCTGATAAGCGAATAAGTCGGCGTTACCGGTGTTGAACCGCCTGCTGAGATAAGTCTCTTCTGATACTCAAGGAGCATCTCATAAGCTGTGTTAACCTTTGTCTGTCTGAGAGACGATGAAGAATCGTTGTTTACAGAATTAGCAAAGTTAAGAGCTGTCTGATATGCTGCCCATGACTCAGCAGTATAATCAGCCGAGTTGTATCCCTTTGCCTGAGCATTTGCAATCTCATAAGCAAGGTGAGTCTTCAAAGCGTCCTTCTTAAGAAGACGGCTGCCGTAAAGGTTGAGACGATGGTTTCTGTAAGTAACAGTGAGTGAATCCGCAGGATAGGTCTTGCCCTGTGCATCGGGAATCTCTGCTCTGTTAATCATGCTGTTAGCCTGCTTAACCTCGTTACGGTAGTTGTAATATGTGTACGGCTCATAGTCCGCAACACCGAAGAAGCTGTAATCAGCATCTGTATAATTCTTGCCCTCGTTTGACGGAGCATAAGAATTCATAATTGCCTTTGTGGAATCAAGTCCGCCGGCCATCTCGTTAGCATCGAGAGTTTCAACCGCTGCCTTAAGAGCAGTATAAGCTGACTGATACTTCTTAGCCTTTGTGTTTCTGAAAGCGCCCTGAACAAACGGTGAGTAAACTGCGTCAACGGCATCCTTCATTGCCTTCTCCCAATCTGACCAGCCTGCGCTGTAGTTGGAAGCCTGACGGTGTCTGCCGATTTCCGAAGAAAGGAGTGAACCAAGTCCGAACTCCTCATAGCAGAATACCTTAACTGCTGTTGATGCCGTTGTCGAACCAAACTTAGCACCAATGCTGTAGGTGTACTGCTTAGAGGTCATTGTACCAACCTTGCAGATTGCTGTCCAAGCAGCCTCTTTCTCTTCGGGAGTAAGAGCATCGTATTCAGCGGTTGTTTCAAAGATATATGACTTAGCGATACCGTTCTGGTCGCCTGTCTTGCCGAGAATATCAAACTTCTCATCCTTAACAGCGATGTATGAAGCTTTGATCGGAGCTGATGAATTAGCAACAACCGATGCGCCCTTATTTGCCGTTGTGTTTTCGAATGTGTACTGAGCTCTGTAAAGGTCTCTCATGCTGCTTGCATAGATGTAAGCCGGGCCGCCCGTGATGTGGTAGTTGCCCTTTGTATAGCTGACTTCCTTGCCGCTGTCGTCATCGGCTGCAGCTGAGATGAAGCTGTAAACATACTCAGTAATCGGAGAAGTTGTAAGGTTTGATCCGTCCTCAGTCAAAACGTTATATGTAATGGCAACGATGAACGGGTTAGAACCTGAATATGTGCTTGTAGCGGCAACGCTGATGTTTGCCTCCTGGCCTGCAGCAACCTTTGTGGTATCAGGTGTAAGCTTAAGAACGGAGCTGTTTGAAGTGATGGAAAGAATCTCATATGTATAGAGCTTATCCTGAACAAATGCGCCGGAAGCTGTTGTATAACCTGTATTGATACCTGAAGAGTTGTTACGAAGCTTGATCGTGAAGCTCGGAGAACCTGTCTTGTCATAAATGAATTTATCACAAGTAACGGTCGGGAACTTGAATTCCTGAGCTGTTGTAAGGCTGAGAACCGAACATACGATCGGAAGAGCACCCTTAACAAGGTTTACTCTGTAGTTGTAAAGATCCGAGAAGATCGCATCAACTGTGTTTGCAAGAGCTGCGTTGGTTACAAGTGCATCGAAAGTTGTAGCTGAAGTATTGAAAGCACCCGGGAAGATGATGTTAACAATTCTTGTAACTACGTCGAGAACTGCAGCCTTCGGAGTCTTGTTGAGATCGGAAGCTGACGGGAATGCAGAAAGCTCAAACATATCAAGAACGCCCTTGAGATCAAGGTTAGCAATCTTCTTGATAAGGTTGTCGATTACAAATGTCTTGACATCCTTGTTTGCAGATGTCGGAAGCCAGTTGAGACCGAAAAGGCCGTCAACAATCTTGTTGAGAGTTGTCCAACCGCTGTCACTCGTGCTGAGTGAAAGACCGTTGAGAAGTCCGCCGTAATTTTCGATACCGTACTGAGCTGCAACCTTAAGCTGCTGGTCAACACCGTCCATATCGGAAACATAGGTAAGACCCATGTCGATAGCGGAATTTACGCTGTAGATAGCGTAGTTAACGCCCATAACGATGATTGTATCGATTGTGTGTGCATAGCCGGAGAAATCAAGCTCCGGAGCAGATGTTGCAAGAAGCTGAGTCATTCCGTAGTAAGCGAAATCAACAATTGTTGTTACGTCATCAGGAATGTACATACCCTTAACAGAACCGTTGATGATAGCACGGAGAGCATAAACGATAAGCTCTTCATTTGACATCTTCTCAACTTCTGCAGGTGTAGCAACCTTGATGTAAGAAGCGAAGAAGTCATCGCCCGTGTTGATAAGAACAGCCTTTGCAAGACCTACAAGGTTATCCATAAGAACGGAGTTATCGCCTGTCTTCCAGGTGTAAACGCCGGGCTTGAGAAGAAGGTTAATGAATGAACCGAGAATGTTGTTGAGCTGAGACATGAACGAAGCGCTTGTGAAAGTAAATCCGCTATATGTATAGTCGATATTGAGATACTTTGCATAGCTGTTAAGATGATCTCTGTTAGCTTCAACCTTGTTTCCGTTAGCATCCTTAACGTAGGAACCGTCAGCATTCTTCTGGAACTCTACGCCGCAAGCCTTCTTGATCTCATCCTTAACGCTACCGTTGAGGGCGTCAAGAACAAGGGAAGAATTGAATACCTTCTTGAGAGCGTTGTCAATGAATGTGTAGGTTGTTCCTGAGCTGATGTTTGTATAACCGTTGAGCTCAGGAAGATTCTGAGCTATAAGATTATCAATAAGCTTCTGAACCATTGAATCAACAGACTCAGTTACCGTCTTAGGAACTGTAGGCTTAATCTTGTTGCCGGCAGAATCCTTAGTTGTGTAAACTACCTCGTAGAGCATCTTCTTGAGAAGCTGGTTAACATCAGTGTAATCGCTGAGGTCAACAACCGAGGGAAGAATTGTGCCGAGGTTAATCGTCTGGTTAATGTAGCTGACGAAAATGCCCTTATTGTCATAGAGGAACTGGAGAACAGCGTAAAGAACGTTGATATCTCCGCTCGATCTTCTGACTGTAGCAAAAGCGTTAGCATTGAGGTTGGCGAGGTCGCCAAGCATTCCTTTGAATGTTTCAAAGGTTCGGCCGGTTACGAAGTTGTAAACCGACTCCATCGTTTTGTCAACTGATGTAAGATCAAGTTCGCCGATACCGTAAAGATCAGACTTTTCAAGTTTGATCTGCTCCTTACCGAGCATACGGTCAAGCTCATCAACTGCTGCTGATGCATACTGTTCTGTTGTAAGAACCGGCTTATCAAGCTTATTGTACTGATCCTTGATAGCTTCGTCCTTATAAGCAGAATAAGCACTTGCACCGACAACGAGCGTTGAAAGAACCATGATCATTGCAAGAATGACACTGAGGAATCTTTTTGCATTACTCATTTTTGGATTGCACCTCCATATTATTTATATGCCTTTAGCATACATACCGCACGTTTTTTCCGGCTCGTGCATACCGGCGCGACATCATTACGTCATTGCTGCTCTTTCAAAAACGAGACTCTGTTGCCGAAGCCTTCCCGCAAGGGCATACAGCCGTTTAAATGAGTCAAACATCAACGTCATTACGACGCATTGGTAAACCAGGTGGGTCGTAATGAGGGTTTCATGCAAAAGGCGCAATTCACCCAATGACACCACTTTTATGGTTAGTTTAACTATAACGCATAAAACGTCAAAAGTCAATATTTTTTTAGTCGTATTATTGATTTTGTACATTTTATACATAAGTAATAATGAAATTTTGTATCATTCTTTTTATGAATTATATATGCAAAAAAACGAAGGCAGGACATACGTTATAAAACATAACATAAGTCCTGCCGTTTCGACAAATTATAATTATTTCGTGCCCGAATAGTTCGGTGCTTCCTTTGTAATAAATACGTCGTGGGGGTGGCTCTCGATAAGACCGGCATTCGTTATTCTGACGAATCTTGTCTTTGTCTTGAGCTCTTCGATATTATGACAGCCGCAGTAGCCCATACCCGAACGCAAACCGCCGAGCATCTGGAAGATTGTATCTCCGAGAGGTCCCTTGTAAGGAACACGTCCCTCAACTCCCTCCGGAACAAGCTTTTTGTTGTCCTCCTGGAAGTATCTGTCCTTACTGCCGTTTTCCATGGCAGCGATAGAACCCATGCCTCTGTATACTTTATATTTTCTTCCCTGGAATAATTCAAATGTTCCCGGGCTTTCGTCACAGCCTGCAAGCAGACTTCCGAGCATACATACGTTGCCGCCTGCTGCGATTGCTTTTACGATATCTCCGGAGTACTTGATACCACCATCGGCGATAACGGGGATACCGTGCTTTGCGGCAGCATTCGCGGAATCAAAGATTGCCGTGATCTGCGGAACGCCGATACCTGCGACAACTCGTGTCGTGCAGATTGAACCGGGTCCGATACCGACCTTAACAACATCGGCACCTGCAGCAATAAGAGCCTCTGTAGCCTCGGCCGTTGCAACGTTACCTGCACAAAGCGTAATGTTCGGGAATGCGGTCTTAACCTTTTCAACCGCTTTGAGAATATTCTTGCTGTGACCGTGAGCGGAGTCAAGAACGAACATATCAACCCCGGCCTTTGCGAGCATACCTGCTCTGTCAAGCACATCTGACGTTGCACCGATAGCCGCACCGCAGAGAAGTCTGCCGCCATTGTCACGTGCCGAATTGGGATACTGAACACTCTTTTCAATATCTTTTATTGTAATAAGACCCTTGAGGTAACCCTCATCGTCAACAAGCGGAAGCTTTTCAATTCTGTGCTTCATAAGGATCTGCTTTGCCTGCTCCAGCGTTGTTCCGACAGGAGCGGTAACAAGGTGATCCTTTGTCATTACCTCACTGATTTTGATATTGAAATCAGTCATGAAACGCATATCACGGTTTGTGAGAATTCCGACGAGTTTTCCTTTTTCGTCGCAAATCGGAACACCGGAAATTTTATACTTCTTGCAGAGATTTTCCGCATCATATGCATAGTGATCGGGAGTAAGGCTGAACGGCTGAGCAATAACGCCGTTTTCAGAACGCTTTACCTTGTCAACCTCCTGTGCCTGGAGTTCCATCGGCATATTCTTATGAATAACACCAATGCCGCCTTCACGGGCTATCGCAATTGCCATGGGGGCTTCGGTAACGGTATCCATAGCCGCAGTCAAAATAGGTGTTTTAAGAACGACCGTGTTCGAAAGCTTTGTCGAAATATCGATATCCTTTGGAAGTATATCCGATTCGGCAGGAATAAGCAGAACATCGTCAAAGGTCAAACCTTCTTTTCCGAATTTTTCATCAAAAGTCATTTTACAACCTCCACTCAGAATATAAATTGTCTTATTCTATCGCAAATTTAAAAATAAATCAAGCCTTTTTTTAAATAATTTGTTATCTTTCAAATATTGAAAAAAGACAGGCTCACAGAATGAACCTGTCCTTTGATAAATCACTGGAACATGATGAGCAGGAAACCTGCCGCAACAGCTGAACCGATAACACCGGCAACATTCGGTCCCATGGCGTGCATAAGCAGGAAGTTGGAGGGGTTTTCTTTCTGACCCACCATTTGCGAAACGCGCGCCGCCATAGGAACGGCGGAAACGCCGGCGGAACCG
>ERZ780148.2183-NODE-2183-length-11802-cov-4.746063_pt1 | contig 11802 bp, 10 predicted proteins | sample MGYA00510984_ERZ780148 | MGnify/ENA primary metagenome ERZ780148 (study PRJEB29588, sample SAMEA2160902) | human gut metagenome | biome: human gut; feature: human-associated habitat; material: faeces | place: Denmark | collected 2008/2010 ...
GTATTACAATCATAAAAACTATAACCAAAGATTATTGTTTTTAAATAAATGATTATATTTGGGAGTATACATCGGTTATAATAGATAAAAATGAAAACTTTTATACAGATTACAAAAATAAAGACAGTATTACTCTATATTATGCAGAGTTTCCCCAAAGGAGTTGAATGTGCAAAGCTTTTTAGAATTTTTTATTTTGCACAACAGGATTATCTTGTCAAATATGGAAAGGTACTTATAGAAGACTCTTTTATGGCATTGAAGTATGGTCCGGCGCCGACTTATATTTATAGGGTCCTACAGGCTGTAAAAGAAAAGCCAACAGAAGAAAGCTTTAATGATTTCCTTGCCGGAATAGAAGTGCATGAACAGAAAATTTATGCTTCTGCCAAACCTGATATGAACTACATTTCAGGCTCAGACAAGCGTTGTCTGGATGCTGCCATTACCAAATATAAGGATACAGATCCTTATGACCTGTCAGACCTGTCACACGACTTGGCATGGAAAGAAGCAAGGGCACGTATTAAGGATAATCCTCAAAAGAATCTGATTACCATCATAGATATTGCAAGGGCCGGGAAAGCTAATAAGGAAATGATAGATTATATCCGCGAAAAACAAATTGTAAGAAACGCTTTATCTTAAAATTACCGGTACGCTTGAAAAACTGAAGGCCACAATTGCTGAAGTCGAATTAGTAGATATTCCATCATTTATCGGTTTCACTAAGGAAGGAGTCACATCTATGGATTGCTTATAGTAAGATAGAGCCAGTCTTTTTCTCTACGAATAATGAATTTTCACCAAAATTTAACAACTAACTTCCACTTGCCAATAACAATTCGTTATCTCATTTAAATCGTACCATACGCCCCTAGAAACAGGCACACCTTCAAACATAAAATTCTACATTTAAAAGATTTGCAGTCTGCCGTATATTCAAGCTCTCGCAATACACCTCTGCCGAACTATCGGACATTACCTCTGCAAAGTTAATCTGCAGGTCGGAGTTATTGCATTCCTGCCTGTTGAATGTTTCCAGTAACCCGGTACGGACAGCTGCCCGATACCACAGGCTATCCTTCTTACAGGTTTCTAAAAACAGATCTGATGCTGTCATATTACCATATCTGACCAGAACATAGTCCATTATCTCTATTTCACACTTAGAGAACTCACTGTCATCAAAATCGGCTATAGCCTCAATAAAAATTCCACCGTCCCTGAACTCTGTCCTGACAAAGCCTTTCAAAATATAGGGTACGTCTGAAAGGTCAATAAAGACATCCTTTGCCACAGGACCTGCCTGCCACACCTCATATGGCATGCCGATGAATGGAACATGATATTTCAGAGCCATATGTTCCTCCATCAGATACAGAAGTTTCAATAGTTTGTTCCTACAAAGACCTGATGTATGATATGCTATATACACTATAGCATTACCCAGTTTCCGTTTTGTAGATTCAGAGAATTTAAACATAATCAATATATTTCGGTTACAAATTTAAACATTACCCACTAAAATACAAGAAAACAGGTAATGTCTTATAATGATTGCAGCCGTGTAAAACAACAGACAAAGCATTTAGCAAGATAAAAATACAATATAAGCATCTGTTAACCATTAATTAGCGTTATATTTGTCAGATAGAAAAGAACAAGATTATCATGAAAGAATCTATAATCATAAAGAATTTTGGTCCATTGAAAGAAGTGGAAATAGATGATATCAAGCCATTGACCGTATTCATAGGCAAGTCAGCCGGTGGTAAGAGTATAATTATGAAAGTAATAGTACTTATGCGTTACATCTACAAAATGGTAAATATCCGTTCGTATTTGAAAAATGCGAAAATCACCCGTTCTCCATTCAAGCTCCGTTTCAACTCACTGCTACATGATGGACTGAAGGGAATGATAACAGCACAGACCGAAATATATTACACCGTGGAAATTAATGGGAACAAATATACCCTGAAATATACCAACAGAGGTCTGCAGTCTGACATTAACATACCGGACAAGGACTTGATATTCTTCAAAGAAGCTTATGTTTCCGGAATGAGAAGCCTGATTCCTATATGGGCATCCAAAGCAGTCTCAGTAAAGGGAGAAAACCTGGGCTTCTTCTTTCACGAAACCTTCAATGACTTCAATGATGCTACGGATGTCATTAAAGAACAGAAGCTGGAGTATCTGAATCTGAAAATGAAAGTCCGTAAATCAGGCAACAGACCTAAACTATTTACCATTGAATCTTTGCAGAATGATGCTGTACCGATAGAACTGAGATACGCATCTTCCGGTATCCAGACATCAGCTCCATTGGTTGCAATTGTTCATTACTTCGCCCAAGAGTTCTCATTCAAGGACGCTTTCCAACGTTCTGTATTGAACTATCTGTACAAACAGGACCTGCTTACAAAATTCACTCCGGGAATCAACCGGAACAAATTGGGAAAGTATGTCCATATCCATATAGAAGAAGTCGAACTTAGTCTTGCTCCGGAAGATCAAAGAGCCTTTATGAGCAACCTAGTAGAAGAGGTATTCCATAAAAACAAAAAAGACCGCAAACTAGGACTGATGGTATCGACCCACAGCCCTTATATAGTCAATCATCTGAATGTACTGCTGCGTGCCGGATATTTTGAAAAGGCAAGGGAAAACTACCCTTTCCTGGAGAAGGACGACATTGCCGTATATCGTGTAAATGAAGGAAAAATCATTTCACTGATGGCTACAGACAACGATACGGGAGAATATGTAATCAACGCACTTGATATGTCCGATACTATGGAGAGGATATTCGAGGAATATGAGAGTATGGAGGAATAAGGGATTAACAGCACACTGATTGACTTTCTTTAAAAAAGTGCAATCCTCACTTTAAGTCCGGATATTATAAATCAGCTCAGCAGAAAGAAGTCTCATATAAAGAAATCAGCAAAAAACAGGTGTTAGCAAAGACTCGGATTCAACGTTAGTTTGCATACTTTGCTTTATCATATGAAACTTAATAAGGATACGTTATAGAAGATATTCCAATAAAATCCAGCCAAGTCCAACAAACCGATATCAGAAGAAAGAGAGGTGGCTGTCTCAAAATAAATTTGAGATGGCCTCTTTTTTCTTTTTAACACTTTCCATTTGAAACTTGTTACAACCAGTTTTAAAGGGTAAATTTGGCTCAAATATCGTTCCTGTCCCTAAATTTTGCGACCAAATGGCAATGGGAAAATGACATATATGGCATCTCATGCAAAAACTGCAAAAGTGATAAATATGCGCCCGTTGACATGTTGGACACCTCGTGAAAATTCCTGCAAATACCTGAAAATTGCTGCAAAGGAAATTTGAGAAATAAGTTCCATATCACGTATTAATTTCTCTCCCTCCATTCTACACTCGTCATAAAGTTCTTTTAGCAAATGATAGTTTGTTGTAGTTCTTGTCACTCTCATGTCGCCTTTATGACGAATAACATAAACATATCCTTTGTTTTCCAGTTCATCGATATAATCCAATATTTCATTATAGCCGATATAACGCATCACCAGCTGGTGTCTCAGTTTGGGGTACTTATGTAGAAGGAACTTCGGCAAATAGAATTTCTTGTTTGGCTTCCTGTATTCTTTGGGCTTTGTAAGAATTACCACATTGTTTAAAAAGCCATCTTCCCTAGCACGACATACTGGTATAGAATCGCATACACCTCCATCCAACATAGGGATACCGTCTATATATTTTTCAGGACATAAAATGGTGAGTGAACAGGATGCCTGACATATATCCAATAGGCGTTCTTTATTTGTCCGTTCTTCAAAACACTCAGATTCACCGGTAATACATACTGGTTACTATAACAAATCTGTCTTTAGAATTCTTGATTGCTTCAAAATCCAAAGGCATATATTTCTCAGGATAATCTTTTATGAGATATTGAAGATTTATATAACCTTTATAATTTCATAGAGTATCCTCATATTGGCTTTTTCATTGCCTTTTCTGTCTTTCATTTTTTCAAGCCATCTTCCTAAAACGCCTATCTGCCAATAACTTTGCTACATTTTTCTGTTTATCACTTTTTATTCGTACTTTTGTATTATAAAACAAAAGGATGGCCACAAACGAAAAAACCCGTTCTTGATGAACGGGTATATCCTTAACTTGGTTACGTGTTTTGACAACAGAGGCTTTACCAAGCATTACGATACAAAGGTACGACTTTTATTTGAATATGCAAAATGAAATATAAAAAAGTAGTCAGATTATATTCCAATTCGAGGGTCGCCAAATATTACAGGGCGACCAACCGCAACAAAAACAAGGCAGTCATGCTCTATTTTGCCAACATGAAAATAGCACAAGCGTTTCATCCGTTACTGTCTTCATTTGAAGTTATATTACGTAACCAACTGCATTATGCGCTGGCACACCATTTTTCCGATGGTAACTGGATTATCAACCAGAAAACCGGATTCATGATTGCTCCTTCTCTGACATATACGAACAAGCGGACAAAGAAAAAAGTTACCAATGACTATATATTGAAAGAGGTTCTGAAAGCAGAAAAGAAAATTGCCGATCGGGGTGTCAGGGTTACGACTGGGAGAGTAATAGCTGAACAGACCCTGGGCTTCTGGAATAGCTTTTATGAAACACACCACTATGCGCTTTTGGCTGGTGTACCCTGCCGGATTTTCAAGAAACTGCCTCCCGGATTCGGACGTAAGGAGATTAACGATATTATAGTACAAGTTCGTGAACTGCGTAACCGCATCAATCATAATGAGCCGATATGTTTTGTAAACAGAAAATGTGATTTTTCTTATGTGAAGGGTATGTATACGATAATCAGTGATTTTCTTACATGGATAGACCCTGAGATTATGCCTTCACTAAAAGAGGTAGATAAGGTATGCAAAATCATAGAAAAAGAAGAAAATAAACAAAAACAATGACTATGTAAAAGAACCATTTCTAAGGGATGTTGGCTAAAAAAGGCACTATAAAATATTTTGTGTAAATGGAAAATAGGGGGTTCAAAATAGCGTTCCGTATTTTTTATTTTATACATTTACCAAATAAAGAAGATTATGAAAGAAAAGAATCAAGCAGTACCTGACGAAGTGTTAAGTAAGGAGTTTATCAGCCAGTTCAAGACAGAAGCCGATGTAAGCAAATTCCTCAAGCAATTGCATGCCCAGGTATTGGAGAAAATGCTTGAAGGTGAAATGGATGACCATTTAGGGTATGAGAAAAATTCCATGGCAGGAAACAACACCGGCAACTCTCGGAATGGCAGTTATCCGAAAAAGATTCATACAGGACATGGAGAATCTGTCATCTCCATTCCGCGTGACCGCAACGGTCAGTTTGAACCGATAGCAGTCCCCAAGCATGAAAGCCGGGGCTTTCTATAGAGAACTTGTTATCTCCCTATATGCCAAAGGGATAAGTATTTCCGACATAGAGGAAGAGATGCGTGAGATTTATGAAATATAGTTCTCCACATCTGCCATTTCCATCATTACAAACGAGGTAAACCAAGCTGCCCAGAAGTGGCAGAACCGACCTTTGAATACGGTTTATATGATAGTCCGGATGGACGGTATTGTCGTCAAGGTACGGGATAACGGCAGGATTATAAACAAGACCGTCTATCTTTGTGTCGGTCTGAAACAGAACGGCCTGAAAGAAGTCCTTGGCATGTGGGTCGGCAAATCGGAAAGTTCCTCTTTCCGGATCGGCGTTCTGACCGACTTAAAGGCTCGTGGAGTGCAGGATATACTGATTACCTATGCCGATAATCTGAATGGATTTACGGATACCATCCGTACCGTATTCCCTAGTTATTCACTCAAATCTGTGTGGTACATCAGATCAGAAACTCTTGTAAATATGTCGTTTATAAGGACAAGAAAGAGTTTACGGCAGATATGAAGAATATCTATAATGCGCCCAACAAAGAGGTTGCTGCTGCAGAACTTGACAACCTGGAAAAGAAATGGGGAGGAAAGTATCCTTATGCCATACTTTCATGGAGGAACAAATGGGATGACCTGACGGTTTTCTTCCAGTTCCCGCTGGAAATCAGAAAGATAATCTATACCACAAATCTCATTGAGAACCTGAATGGGAAAATCAGAAAGTACACAAAATCAAAGCTTTCATTCCCTTCAGATGATGCTGTAAAGAAAATGGTATACCTATCGCTTATGGAGATTGAGAAGAAATGGACACAGCCTATTCATAACTGGGGATTGATTATGAATCAATTTATGCTTATGTTTGAAAACAGAATCCAGATATAAAATCAACTTACAGCTGAATCCTGTTTCCATTTACACAGAATTTTGGACTGTGTTTCCAGATTCTATATCAACAAGCACATTATTATCCAGATATATCTTCATGTTCTATCCCCCTTCTTTTATATATCTCGTCTATGATCTTCTTAAATCGCGACGAACTTAACGCATCCAAATTGTCAGCATTTGCCCAATCTATATATTCTTTGATAACCTTCAACAGACCATACACTTGCTCTATCTCTTTCAATTTCATTTCTTCAGGCTCAGCCATGTCGGGATCAAGGTCCCGTAACTTTTCTACTATCTCTGTTTGTTTATCCTTCTTCTCTTTCCAATGCTTAACCAGTTCCACATAGAAATCGTCATCTCTTATCGTATCATCAACCACCACAGGCAGCATCCTATCCTTATAATTGACATTTTCCATAATGCCCGATAGTTCATACATACAGTTTTTCGATCTTAAGTAAGGCCTGCTCAGTACCACTATTACAGTTTTCCCAGCCCTTATGGCATTCATAAACTCCTTGATGTTGACCGTATAAGGACAATCTTTCTTGTCCAACTTAAAAGGAATCCCTCTATTCTCCAATACAAATCCAAGATAATCCACTATATGTGCTGAATGACCTTCCCAATTGTAAGATATGTAAATACCTTCATCCTCTCTCCACGGAATCTCTTCAGCTTTTTCCTCTTCTGTTTTCGTTAAGCGTCCTCCATCTGCTATACGCATAGCTTCATTGATATCGCTAATACCAGAATAAGCTGCATAGTACTTATCTTCAAACCCGATAATATAGCGGTTCAGATATTTATACATTTCGCCCCTTTGGGTTAACTGCCGTAAGTATTGCGTCACCTCCATCAATACATCCTTGCTTTTTATGGCAATCCTTTCCAAAGAATTAAGTATACTATTCAGCATAAAATGACCATCAATCTTATGCTCATAGCAGTAGCGGATAAAATAGCATAGCGATGAAATGGCGTTTGGATTGTCATAGTTAAAGTGGTAGTCATCCCTATATTTTATCATTTCTGGGCGCGTCACAAGATAGTCCAGCGCATCCATGCTGCCAATACTTATCAACAGACGTACCGCATGTTCTAAATCATATCCGTTAAAACTCTTGTATTCTCCTTCCAGCCTTTCTCTCACCCAAACCGATTCCTGCGTATTCCTTATAAGTGTTGAATAACAGAATAGTCTGTCAGACACTTTCAAGCCCGATGCAGCTTTCTTTATCTCTTCTATTTTCATTCCTTTCTTAACAAGAGTCTCCATTACGTTTGCAGACAATGAATAACCAGACAATGCGAAGCAAAGCACAAGACTATACCCCTCCTCTATTTGGTTTTCTATGATATAGTTCGAGAATGAATACAACAAAGGGTATTCTGCATTGTCAATATTTGCCCGTAGTTTTTCTATCACCTTAGGAGCTAGGGTTACAGAATCTACTCTCTCTGTTATATATTCAAACAAGGAATACTCACGGCTATAATATTCATCAAAATCCTTTCTGGAAATTGTATAACTGCCAAAACAAAGCAGTGAGAGCAGTTTCTCAGAAGGAATCTCAAACTCACCCTTCAGCATTAGTCCCAAGGCTTCTCGCCAGAAGAATATGGGCTCTCCATCGCTCAGTTTCAAGACAGATGCTTTAGCCCATTTTACAACCCGAATCTTGATTTCCTCTGTTACAGACACATCCATATCAGACCTATCCATCATTCCCGACACTTCCTTCATGAAGAAAGATTCATAAATATCCATGTTCTTAACACCTTTGACAATCTCTCCAATATTGTAATAATTATTGTCATCAACGAAAAGCAACAAAAAACTGAAAGCATACTGATTGTATCCTTCGTCTTGATCGCGCAGTTTCTTATAGAACTCTTTTCTGGAACTATGATTGTCCAATCCTGTCACCATTTCTAGCACAATCTGCTTAAATACAGGATACTCTGTAAAATCCATAAATGCTTGTTGCCGTCTCTCCCGCCCTTTGGTTATTATTTCAGGCTGTGGAAACTTCTCCTTGTAAAGCATTTCTGCACATTCCGCCACTTCGGCATAGGGTATTTCCTGATACCAACTGGCCTTGGCCCAGTCTGTACTGTTGTCTACTGCAAACTTCTTAAAATCATCCTTTACATCTTCTGCCGTCATCCATAAAGCAGCCATAATATAGGCTTGTCTGATATCTTCCCACTTCGAGGATTCTTCTTTTGGAGCAAACAGTTCTGCCTGTCTCTCATAAAAGGTCTTTCTTCCTTTTTCTCGTAAACTGGCGGTCAAATAACAATCCCTAATAACCATCAACAATTCTTGTGTCTGTCTATTATTATCAAAATGACGGTGATATTCTTTAAAGGCCTTTTTATAATAAGCCTCTATAATCCCTATCAGTTCTGTATGTCCTTGTTTGATGAATTCACTTGCCCTTCCAAACACTCCTTTTATCATGTTGGAATATTCTTCCTGCTCATCATGATATTCATATTGGGAATGATAGAACGTGTGAGTAAGGATTTTTTCTACACTCTGAAGAGAACGAACTTTGGCAAGGGTTGTATAGATGGGCGTTCGAGTTACCATATGTGTAGTATGTCCCTTGTGTTGATTATGAACATACCCTTCTTTATCGAGTATATAGTCTATATATCCATCGGCCTTGTCCGCCTCCCCTATCAGCCTTATCATCGATTTGATGGCATCATAGTGGTTTGAGTCCTTTACAATGGCAAACAAGCGTTCTAAATAGGTCTGCTGAGTAAAAAAGGGATTATCGAAATACAAGAATGACAAATCGTGGTATTTGTCTTCTTTCTCTAGTGATTCAGCTGTCTTTTTCTCCAACACGCTGAAAAGTTTTTCAGTCAAATCAGCGCTATCAGACTTCAAACTATCCCATTTCAGGAAATAGCACAGGCACATCAAGTCTGAATAATAAGTCGTTCCTGTTTCTGTATCACTTAATTCATCCACAACGAACCCCACTGTATCTGTCGAATATGCAAATCGCCACAAATCCTCATAATCGTGCGTCATAATGTTCGACATTCTAATGCCTAGCGATTTATACTCCAATAAAAGCCCTTTGAACACTTCGTTTCGAGTTTCATAGTCTAGCATATCTCGGTCAATGTAGATGATTAAATCCAGACTGGCTTTCTTCAACCATTTTAATATGGCAGACACTTCTTCTTTCTTATCTTTCCCATACATTGACAGCCACAGCATAATGATGTTATACCATTCTGGCTTGATACGTCCATTGGGATGTGTGGCTAGTTGCTTAGCTCTTTCTATACCATATCTGTTCAAATAATTGGCAACAAGCCATTCGCGGAATGCGTTGTGTGCAAATGAATACTGACCTCCCTCATCGCGAATAAGATCATATCGCAAACATTCTTCCACATTGTTATCATCGTTTTGCAAGCATATACGCAGTTCCTCCTTGTTCAGACTTTGGGCATTCATCAGTGATAGCCCAAGGGCTACTCTTTCCAGTAGCCGAACAGACTCTTCAAAACTATGTTGTGCAGATAGTGATACGTTCTTTTCTTTTACCTCTTTATCGTAACTGCTTTTTATAAATAGTTTGTATATATCCGCCTTGGTCTTAGGAAGTTGTTTCCCCTTTCCTTTATATGCATCAATCAATACACTCAAGAAGAAAGGATTCTTGATGAAGTCTTCCAACTGATTGGCAAAGACGCTTCTCATAAACCTATCACTATTAACCTCACGTTTGGCAGCATAGTCTCTGGCATCGTCTATACTTAACTCTTCCAGAAACAATTCTGTAAATAACTCCAATTGGCGTTCCCTGCGGAAGTTACTACGGCACGAGAGCACCATTTTCATTTCTGGGTGTTCGTAAGCATAACCTCCTATTTCCTCCAGCAAGTCTTCATATTTCTGGCCGTTTACCTCATCCAGCGCATCAATTACGAGAACTACCTCCCTGCCATCTACGTATTGTGATTCCGGCAAATCGTCTCTCTTAAGTTTCGTATTGGTTCTAACCTCAAAGCTCACGGGAAGGTAAAGACCACTTTGCTGCAATTCCCAGCATAGTTGTTTCAGTTCTGTTGTCTTACCTGTCTGAGCACTGCTATACAGAACAATCTTATTGGTAGAAGTCTCCTCTACTCCCGTAACATAGTCAGCCAATGTATGACGTTCTTTTTTCCCAAGCACGTAATATATGAAGTTGTTCTCCGATTGGTCAGACGTGCAGAAACGGCGAATATAGCCATCTACCGCTTTGTGTTTTGTCAGTCCTCTACGTATCCGTTGCCCATTCCTAGTTTCTTGATTTGTCAGGGACGCAGTCAATTTGTCTAATTTTTCATCTTTCAAAATAATTCCTTGTGTGGTAATATAATAGGATACTTCTTCATCCTTACTTAATTCCTCAATCCATAAATTAGCAAGACTACTCAGAATCACGCCCTCCTTTTCCCACTTTTCTGTCAAGTAAAGTTTCTTTACTTGTTTAAGGTCATTAAAGTGTTTTTGGGCAATGCGCTGCCTGACGGCATCGTTTGCACACCATCGTCCCAATGCTGTCTGATAGCATTGTTCAATCCTTTCATCCAACGTTGTTTTATCCTTCGTTGAAATGAATTCTCTCAAAGAAGGTAACGATCCTGCCAAATAAGAGGCTATGAAGCCCCATAATATAGAACTAATGTCCATTATTATTCCTTTCTCTAATATAAAAATGGGCGACTTTCTACTCCCCGCATCGCATTGCAGTACCATCTGCTCTTTCGGGTTTTACTTCTCTGTTCGGAATGGGAAGAGGTAGATCCACCACAGATATAATCGCCCTCGATTAATCTTAATAATACCAAGCAGCGAAGAATAGCACTAATGATATGATTGTTGCTATGTTCACCAAGGTAATCAGTAAGTAGATACCGCATACTGACAATACCGCAATAATAAAACATAAAAGCAGCAGTATTTCTACTACAATTATAACAATAACGGCAAAATTACTTCATATTTGCCGTTATTGTTTTACTTTTAGGACTAAACATCGTCAAGCGCAATATGCACAAAAACACAAGCGGAATTACGGAATTGCCTATTCCTCGCAGAAGATTAGAAAAATAGTTGTATAGGAATGTCGCGAAAATGCCTACAAATATCCACCTCAAATATTCGCTCATTATACCTTGAATGTCATACGGCACTTGAAGTATTTTCACAATCCGACCGCAAAGGTAAAATGACGCAAACGTCAGTATGAGTGAAAATATTCCTATCATAACAAACGAAATAAACATTCCGTTTTTCAGTCGTTTTATATTTTTTTCGCCGAATGTTATTGAAAAAAATGCACTGCTGCCAAGACACAATCCGATGATGACGGACGTCAAAAAAATCATCAGCGTATATGACGCTCCCACCGCCGCCAGTGCATTGTTGCCGATACATTTTCCCATCACC